>WBZM01000987.1_pt1 | contig 32260 bp, 26 predicted proteins | sample 5204271 | NCBI WGS metagenome assembly WBZM01 (sample SAMN12344346, study PRJNA552823) | activated sludge metagenome | biome: Activated sludge suspended growth; feature: Nitrification reactor; material: Wastewater; isolation source: activated sludge from nitrification reactor of wastewater... | reverse complement strand
GCAGGGATAGTTGGTGAACTATACAAGGCGTTTGGTTGGGGGATATACTGGCAGGTTCTTATAGCGTAGAAAATAAGACTATCCTCACAGACTATTGGGACCGAGTTAAAGAGAGAATTGGTATAGTTGCTTCGTGCTTAAAATTCGCCCAGTTCTTTCTCAATCTTTAGTAGTATAGGAATATCCTTATATCGTTGAATCCGGGCTTTGAACTCATCCTTAATTTCCTGAAGTTCATCAATCCAGTGTGATACTTCTGCATAGTCGGTGAAGTTTATTTCCCGGCAACTATCGTCCTCAAACATTACTACCAAACGTTTTTTGTGAGGGCGGGGAATCTGTCCTGTATCAAGAATACGGAACATACTCAAGTGCCTGTTTGATTCCTTGACTATATCATTCAAGGACCATCCCATTGCCAACCTGACTTTGGCAATTTCTTCCACTATTACCGAGTATTCATAAGCCTGCTGCTTTAGATGAGCTATTTCCAGTTGATTCAGTAACTCGCCTAATGCCTCATCAGGTGACTTTATGTTGGCTGGTTGTTCTTTTGTAAAGGCAGTATGTGCCTCGCCCATTGTTCCATTTTTTTCTACATAGTCTATTCCGTGGCTTTGCCGGAGATGGTTTATCATGCCACGGGCCTTAAAGGTTCGTCCGCAAATGGGACACTTCTTCGGTTTGGCCGGTTTTCGGTTTTGAGGATAGTTATGTTTTCTTGACATGGAAAGGATTTTAAAGCAAATATAGCACGTTACGTTATTTCCTGTAACGTGCTATATTTGCTTTATGATTGAAAAAGGACCTTCAAGAGAATTATCGGTTGCTGACATGCTACAAAACGGGCTGCTTGAATTTTATCAGCGGCAATTTACCAGTTCACAGGTTACGCGGGAGAGACGGAAAATGTATATGGAATGGAAAAGAGCTGGCTTGACACCTTCTATTGGCGATCACTGGGCCAAATTGATTGATCCTAACCCTACTCAATACAATGCCAACGATAACTGGGTTGTTCTAAATTTTTTCGAGCTGATATGGGTGCGGTTAGTTGTTCAATTGAGAAACTTCAACTTTCCTAAAGAACACATCCGCCGATTCGCCGATGTTATGCTCTCGCCTAACGCACTTATTAAGGCGGAAGTAGATAATATGCATGAGGCCAACGCTGAAAATGGCGAGCTATATATAAGATTATGTCAGCAACTCAATCGTAAACCGAACCAGAAAGAATATAAGTCCTATTTAGAAGAAACTGTAAACCAATTAACGGCCATAAGCACTTTTGAACTTTTTGTAATAATAGCTATTAAGGAAAGAAAAAACCTGGTTTTCCGTGCCACAAATGAACATGGATTGATTATGTATTTTTTAGAAGATAGGAGCGAGAAGACTACGGAGATTTTGAATAGAATGCTTTCCCACCCTTATCTCACCATTTCGTTTTCGAGTTTGATAGATGATTTTCTTTTTGAGGAGAAAAACAAACAGTGGAAGCATAAGTTTCAGTTACTATCTGAAAAAGAAATGAAAGTGCTAACTCTAATAAATAGTCGGAGTGCGAAGGAAATCACTTTTTACTTCGAGAAAGAAACGAAAGAAATACACAAGGCAACTATAAAAACTGGGCAAAATGCGCACGTTAAGTCTGACGCCAGGCAGATTTTAGAAATGATGAGGTCCGGAAGGTACCGAAATTTGCAAATAAGCCTGATCAACAGCAACAATGTATATATAGATAAGGAAGAAACAATAAAACTGTAAATGACTATGAATTGTCTCCAATGCTCTGCTAACTACAGACTATCACTTGATCGTTATTACGCTTTGAAGACCTCAAACGGAATAACACCTTTAATGATGCTTTATGTCTTCCAAAAGGCAACCGCAGCATCACCGGGAGATTATTTTAAAAATAGAGGGGCATGATTTAGGAACCTTAACTCCCGATGACCATAAAAAAGAAACCTTCAAGAAATTTATTCAAATCGCGTTTGACCAATATTTATTAACTCAAAAAGTAAAACCAAATGCAAAAAATATATGATCCCAAACTTTTTGAAAAGTTTGGTAAAAAAAGAGAAAGGGAATTGATACGGACCAGTATGATTGCTGTTATCTATACAAGAGTTTCAACTAAAGAACAGGCCGAAACAAATCTTAGCCTGGAAACACAGATGAAATACTGTTTGGAATACGCCAAGAAAAACGGGTTTAAGGTTATCGAAACCTTCGGCGGCACGTATGAAAGTGCCAAATCGGATGAGCGAAAAGAATTTAAAAAGATGCTTCAATTTATTAAAACCTCTCGTGAAAAAGTAAGTCATATCCTGGTTTACAGCGCGGATAGGTTTTCACGTTCAGGAGCGAGTTCAATCTCTATTGCAGCGGAACTATTGAAAGAAGGTGTAAGAATCTTGCCGGTAACTCAACCGGTTGACACCGCTACGCCCGAAGGACAATTACATCAGGCCATTCAGTTCATATTTAGTCAATATGATAATAGTAACCGGAAAAAGAAGACCGTGGATGGAATGATAGAAATGCTAAGAAGAGGATATACTGCAGGAACCGTTCCTTTCGGATATACTCACATGACGGTTGACGGGGAACAGAAAATTACCGTTAACGAGAAAGGCGAATTGCTCAGATTGGCTTTTCACTGGAAAGCATATCAAAAAATGACTACTGCTGAGATATCCGATAAATTAAAAGACGTAGGTCTTAATATATCGCAAAAGCATCTATCGAAGGTTTTTCACAATCCTTACTACTGCGGTTTATTAGCGAATAAACTATTAGATGGCGAGGTTGTGCAAGGAAAGCACGAAGCATTGATTTCTGAAGAAACTTTTCTTGTAGCCAATGACGTTCTTCAAGAAAACCATCATGCCTATACCCATAAAAAGAAAGATGATGACTTGCCGCTCCGTCGCTTCCTACTTTGTGATAAATGCGACAATGGATGGGTAGGTTATCTGGTTCATAAAAAAGGACTTCGATACTATAAATGCAATCAGCCGGGGTGCAAGTGCAACCATAGCGCAAAAGCCTTACACAAGGATTTTGAAGCCATGTTAGCCTCAATAGCATTTAATGAAAGTGATAGGGAGCAGATCAAGCAAAGTATTATTGAAACCTACGGCGAATTAGTGAAGGACAATGAAAATGAAATGGAGGCTATTCATAAGAATTTAAACGCCTTGCAAAAGAAACTCACCGACTTAAGAGAACGACACGCGGAAGGCAAAGTTGAGTACGATGTTTATCAGGAGTTCAAGGCTAAATATGAAAAGGAAATAAGCGAAATCAATGACGCTTATACAAAAGACGGTTTTGAAAAATCGAACCTCGAAAACTTCATTTCTTACACGCTTGATTTTTGTCAAAACCTGCACCAGTCATGGGTTTCAGGTGACTATGACGTTAAGCAACGACTACAACGAGTGGTATTTCCTGAGGGATTGCACTACAATAAGCAAAATGACCATTATCGAACCACAAAAATAAATCATGCAATCCTCGAAATCTGGCGTCAGACAAGGGTTTCAGCGAATAGTAACGGCGAAAAGACAAGCATAAAACTTGACCTTTCGCCGTTGGTAGCCCCGGACGGAATCGAACCGCCATCAAAGGTACCGGAAACCTTCGTTTTATCCATTAAACTACGGGGCCAAAAAAAGCGAAGTTTTGGACTTCGCTTTTGTGGTCCCTGTTGGGATCGAACCAACGACCCTCTGATTATGAGTCAGATGCTCTAACCGTCTGAGCTAAGGGACCATGCTGAATTGTAGCAGCGGGTGCGAAAATAATTAATCAACGCTAAAATTATAGTGTTTCCACTAAAACTCCCTTTCAGGGGCTAAACGAACAAAATACCGCTTAAAGGCGTTCACTATTGGCAATTTGTTTCTATGGCATTCTACCAGTTTCAGCGCGTGCAGGATATACCGGCTTCCAAAGAGGAAGTTTGGGATTTTATTTCATCGCCGCGCAATTTAAAGGAGATTACTCCCCCGTACATGGGGTTTGAGATACGGAACACCACCTTGCCCGAAAAAATGTATGCCGGCATGATTATTAGCTATAAGGTAACACCCTTACTGGGCATTCCCTTAACGTGGGTAACGGAAATAACACAGGTGGTTAACGGCTCTTATTTTATAGATGAACAACGAATTGGGCCTTATTCCCTTTGGCACCACCAGCATAAACTGGAAGAAATACCGGGCGGCGTACGCATGACAGATATAATAAGCTACCAGCCACCTATGGGCCCGCTTGGCGCAATTGCTAATTCGCTTTTTATAAGGCAAAAACTGAAAGAGATTTTCGATTACCGTTTTGAAGCGGTGGTAAAACGCTTTGGGGCCTTTTAAGAAAAGGAACAGGAACGTTTATTCCTTCTCTACTTTAACTTTTTCAACCGGGTTAGCGGTCATTTCCTTATAGGCTTCTCGGTTCTGCACAATATCCAACCCAAGGAATATAGCGTTGCGGATAGAGTCGGCAGAAGCAAGGTTTTTACCGCTTATGTCATAACCTGTTCCGTGGTCGGGCGAAGTGCGCACAACATTAAGGCCTGCTGTATAGTTAACCCCGGTACCGAATGATAAAGTTTTAAATGGAACAAGGCCCTGGTCGTGATACATAGCCAGCACAGCATCAAATTTGGTAAAGTGCTGTGCCCCGAAAAAGCCGTCGGCCGGGAAAGGCCCAACGGCCATAATTCCTTTTTCCTTAGCACGGTTTACTGCAGGGGCTATAATGTCCTTCTCTTCTTTACCTAACAAGGAGTTGTCGCCCGCGTGTGGGTTAAGCCCTAACACGGCAATACGCGGTTTATGTATAAGAAAATCCTTTTTTAAAGAGGCGTCCAGTATCTCAATCTTATTAAGTATGGTATTAATATCAATTTTGCCGCTAACATCCTTTAAAGAAACATGATTGGTTACCAGCCCCACGCGCAGGCCACCGTCAACCAGCATCATCATGCTGTTATCATTACCCGCCGCTTTGGATACTAATTCAGTTTGACCCTTAAAATCGGGGTGGTGCTCGCTAACGGTGCTCTTATTAACCGGCCCCGTAACCAATACATCAATTTCGCCGGCAATTAAATCTTTAATGCCTGTGTTAAGGCAAAGCAGTGCGCGTGCACCGGCTTCGCTGCTGGCCTGGCCCATTTGTATTTGCACCTGCTCGTTCCAGCAATTAATAATGTTAGGCAGTTTGGGGTTTAACTTGTCCGTTCCCGTTACTTCCTGCACATTAAAGTTTTGTATGCGCAGGGCCTTGCAGTAGTAAGCTATAACTGATTTTTGCCCGTAAATAACAATGGAGCAAAACTTAAATAAGCGTTCATCTTCAAGCGCCTTAATAATTACTTCAGGCCCAACTCCATTATAATCTCCTATACTAATTCCAATTCGGTATCTTTTATTTTCCATTAGGGGTGTGGTTAGCGCTAAGGCTATTCAATCAATAGTTTTTCAGAAAGTCCGTAATTAATCTAACACCCACTGCAGTGCCGTACTTACCGCGGTAGCTGTCTTCAGCCATTAAGTAAGCCGTTCCGGCAATGTCAAAGTGCATCCACGGGTAATCGGTAAAGTTCTCCAGAAACTTACCGGCTGTAATTGCGCCGGCTTCGGGGCCACCCACGTTTTTAATATCGGCTACATCGCTTTTCACCAATTCGCCGTATTCATCCCACATAGGAAATTCAATCAATCGCTCGTAGGTATTGTTAGCGCTGTTAAACAATTTCTTTTTTACATCGGCACCGGCAGTACCCATAAACGGCGAGCCCATTGAGCCCGTAGCCGCTTTTGCTGCACCGGTTAATGTAGCAAAGTCAAACACCAGTTCGGGCTGGTAACGCTTGGCATAATGCAGGGCATCAGCCAAAATCATCCGTCCTTCGGCATCGGCATTCAGCATCTCTACATTAAGGCCGCTCATCATTTCAATAACATCTCCCGGCACATAAGCATTTTCGCCGGGACGGTTATCGGTAGCCGGTATTAAACCGATAATATGCACGGGTAAGCGAAGCAGGGCTGCGGCAACAAAAATGCCGGCAACAGCAGCAGCGCCGCTCATATCGCACTTCATCATATCCATGCTGTTAGGGGTTGGCTTCAGGCTAAGGCCGCCAGTATCGTAAACAACGCCCTTGCCTACCAGCACAATCGGCTTTTTATTTTTTGGGCGGCTGCCCTTGTATTCCATAACCGTAAAAGTGGGTGGGTCCTGGCTGCCGCGGTTAACGGATAGCAAGCCGCCCATTTTTAAATCAGTAATCTTTTTCTTATCAAACACTTCTACACTAAAACCGTATTCCTTGCCCGCTTTTTGAATTTCCTTGCTTAGTTGTGTGGCAGTTAAATAGGAGAGGGGCTCATTTATCAGGGTGCGGGCAAAAAAGTTAGCCACGGTTACCTTGCTTATCTCCTCCAGCGTTTTTTTATCCAGCGAACGGGCGTCTACCTGTAGTGTAGCCAGTGTTTTTTCTTTGCGGTCGCGGGTTTTGTATTTAAGAAACTCGTAGTTGCTAAGCGCCATGCCCTCAACAAAGGCCGCTGCTACTTTAGGTTTTTGGGTAGCATTAAAAAATGATGCTTCTGCAATTCTTTTACCGTTAAGAAACTTGTTTACCGCATTACCTGCGCGGCGAGCCCCTTCAAGGGTGCGGTATTCCTCCTTTGCCGTATCTACTTTAATGATGGAAAGGCTGCTGCCGGCTCCTATACTTTGCCATAGGTGGTTAACCTTATCGTCGAAAAACTTTTGGGCTTCAGCGGCATCAGCGCTGCCCAGGCCAAGTGTTGAAATTTTGGTGCTGCTGCCGATAAGGATAATGCGGTGGTTAAATTTGGAATAATCCTTACAGCTTAAAAATTGAAGGTTCATATACTGATAAATTGAGGGGCTAAGATAACAACGCCCCCGAGGGTTTAAAATGAAAGATTAAAATCAGCTTTAAAGCGCTTTGGGCGTAAATCTTAAATACAGGGTTGACCAACTGATTATATTTGCCCTGTGTCTCACCCTTTTCTCAAAAAATCACTAGGCCAGCATTTTCTGAAAGATGAAAACATCCTACGCAAAATTGCCGAGGCTATTGGTGATATGAGCGCTTATAAAACGGTGGTGGAGGTTGGCCCCGGTATGGGTGCGCTTACCAAACACCTGTTAACGCAAAACCCTTCAAACTTTTTTGTGGTTGAACTGGACGACCGTTGGGCAGCATACCTGCCGCAGGCGTACCCCCAATTGCAGGGCCGGGTTATTCATGCTGATTTTTTGAAAACCGATTTAGAGTTTATTGAAGAACCAACCCACCTGGTGGGTAATTTCCCGTATAATATCTCCTCGCAAATAGTTTTCAGGGCGTTGGATTACAAGGAGAAAGTGCAGCGCATAACCGGTATGTTTCAAAAAGAAATGGCCAGACGCATAGCCTCGCCGCCAGGCAGTAAAGATTATGGCGTGATCAGCGTTTTAACCCAGGCTTATTACGATTGCCGGTATCTTTTTGATGTGCCTCCTGATTGTTTCGATCCGCCCCCTAAGGTGATGAGTGGTATTATTACCATGGTGCGTAAAAAGGACCTGCAATTAAAGTGCGACGAAGTGCTGTTTAAAAGAGTGGTAAAAGCCGCTTTTAATCAGCGCCGTAAAACCATGCGCAACAGCCTTAGGGAACTGGTAAGCAGCAAGGAGCTTTTAAGCACAGAAATTTTCAACCTGCGCCCCGAGCAGCTATCGGTTGCTCAATTTGAACAACTAACGTTAAGTATACAGGCACAAAAGCAATAGAGGTATATGAAAAAGGTGCTGATAACAGATGCCGTTGACCCATCATTACCTGCCGGTTTAAAGGCCCTGGGGTTTGAGGTAGATTATATGCCCGACATTAAGCCCGAGGCAGTTTTGGAGGCAATACACCAATATGAGGGCCTGATAGTAAACAGTAAGATTTATGCCGGCCCTGAACTGATGGATAAAGCCACCAACCTGAAATTTGTGTGCAGGGTTGGCTCGGGGCTGGAAGTGATAGACCGGGAATACGCTAAAAGCAAGGGCATTGCTGCCTTTAACAGCCCCGAAGGTAACCGGGTAGCCGTAGCTGAACATGCCTTAGGTATGCTGCTGGCTATGATGAATAAAATTGTGAGCGCTAGTGCCTCAGTAAAGAGGGGGGAATGGGCACGTGAGGAACACCGCGGGGTTGAGCTAAACGGCAAAACCGTTGGCCTTATTGCCTATGGCCACAATGCGCAGGCATTAGCCGGGCTGCTACGGGGCTTTAACGTCAAAATTTTGGCTTACGATAAGTACTACCATGGCTTTAGCAATGAGTACGTGAAGGAGGCCACACTAGAAGAAATAGCTGCGGAAGCCGACGTGCTTAGCCTGCACCTGCCCCTTACCGCTGAAACCGAATACATGATTGATTACGGCTTTTTGAGCAGTTTCAGTAAGCCTTATTGGTTTATCAATATTTCGCGGGGTAAAGTGCTGCGCACTGCTGACCTGCTGAAGTGCCTGAATGAGGGCAAAATACTGGGGGCCGCTCTTGATGTTTTGGAAAACGAGAAGCTGGCTACCCTTACCCCCCAGCAGCAGCTTATTTTCGACCAATTAAGGGTTAATGATAAGGTTCTCATGTCTCCGCACATAGCGGGTTGGACCTACGAAAGCAGGGTAGAACTGGCCAGGGTACTTTTAACCAAAATAAAACTGCTTTATTCCCCGGCCTGAATTAAGCTTCCTGAGCCGTTTTTTTATTGCACAAAGATGACACGGAAAATTAGGACTGGTGCGGGTTTCAGGCGTATTTTCACACAGGCGTTCAACAAGGAAAATAAATTCTGACACTGTCATTTTTATGTCATAAAGCCCAAACGGGGTTGGCGGGGGGTTAACAAGATTTATATTCGTTTTCGGAAAAAAATTACTTTTGACCGCTTTTTGATTAAGGATAGATTAATTGCGTATGAAGAAAATAGTTACACTGCTCAGCTTTGTGCTTGCCGTATTTGCCCTAAAGGCACAAAACGGTGAAATCTCCGGTAAAGTAATAGACGAGAACGGAGAAGGTGTTCCGTTCGCTAACGTTGCTATAGTAGATGCGAAAGGAGTGCCTACCGGTAGGGGAACCTCTACTGACCTTGATGGCAACTACTCTATCAAGCCTTTAACGCCCGGTAAATACAACATCCAATACTCTTATATCGGTTATGCCACTGTGGTTAACAACGGTATTGTAGTAAGTGCGGATAAGGCCACCTTCATTGATATAAAGATGAAGCCTTCTTCAAAAGAATTGAACGAAGTTGTGGTTGTGCAGTATAAAAACCCGCTAATTGACCCGGGTAAAACCTCCTCGCAAAACGTGGTTACTTCTGATGAAATCAAGAACATGCCAACCCGTAACGTTACGGATATAGCTGCTACAACCGCAGGGGCTTTCCAGAGCGACCAGGGTGCAGGTATCAACGTAAAGGGTGGCCGCGAAGAAGGAACCGAGTATTACATTGACGGTGTTAAGGTTACTGGTACTCCAACCTTATCTGCCGGTGCTATCGAACAGATTCAGGTAATTACCGGTGGTGTTCCTGCCCGTTACGGCGACGTAACCGGTGGTATCGTTAACATTACCTCTAAAGGTCCCGAAGGCAAATTCTCGGGCCAGGCCGAAGTTCAAACTTCACAAGGCCTTGATGCTTATGGCTATAACCTGGCAAACGCCTACTTAACCGGCCCTATCTGGAAAACCAAGGCATCAGAAGGCAAACCTGCTAAAACAATCATGGGCTTCTTCGTTGCATTCGAATATCTGCGTCAGCAGGATCCGGACCCATCAGCCGTAGGTGTATGGCAGGTGCGTAAGGAAGTTTTAGACGAACTGCGCCAAAACCCACTGCTTAAGAAAGAAACTGCCAAAGGCTTTAACGTAGCTTCTGAAAACATAACCTATAAGGATATGTATAAGCAGAAGGTAAAGCCTAACACTGTAGATAACAACTACCGTGGCAACGGAAGAATTGACATCCGCCCGGCTGATAACTTTACCATTACCGTAGGTGGTTCGGTAGTTTACCGTCGTTTCCACGATTGGGTTGAGAAATACACCCTGTTTAACAGCGAAAACAACCCTTTGCGCCGCGAGTTTAACTGGCGTGTTTATGGCCGTTTTACCCACAACATCCAATCTAAGCAAAGCGCTGATGATGAGGGCGAAGGCAAAAAGAAGAAAGCCTCTGCTTTCCAGAACGCTTTCTATTCCGTACAGTTTGACTACGAGAAATACCAAAACTGGTACGAAGATGAATCACACGGCTTTAACCCGTTTAACTACGGTTATATTGGTAAATACGATGTAAAGAAAACCCCTGTTTTCGGCTTCGATACTTTTGCAGTAGGCAACCAGGTGTTCCAGGGTTGGAAACAACTGGGTTTCCAGGATACTGCAGTGGCTTTCACCCCGGGTGATATTAACCCTTACGGTACCCGCTTTACCCAGCAGTACTATGAGTTGCTTGGTGCCACACCGGCTTCTGATGGCTCATACGAAGTGTATGGTGCTGATAATGGCTTGTTCACTTCTACGCTTGACCAGATTCAAAGTAACCAGGCCCTTATTAACGGCCAGCGTTCAAACATGGTTTACAACATTTGGTATAACACCGGCCGCCAGTACAACGGCTACGGTTACGACCGTGATGACGACCAGTTCCGTGTTCGTTTAGAAGGTTCATTCGACATCTTAAAGCCGGGCGCTCCAAGCCGCAACAAACACTCTTTTGAGTTTGGTGTTGAATTTGAACAGCGCGTTCAAAGAACTTATACCGTATCGCCACTGGGCTTATGGCAGCGTGCGCGCTTACTGGCCAACTCTCACCTGGCCGAGCTGGACCGCGATAATCCTATCTTCCGCATCAACGGACAGGATTACACTTACGACCAGTTGAAGAACACTCCGGGTTTAAGCTTCTATTTAACTGATACTGTATTATTCAGTCGTTTATATAACAGCGATAAGCAAAGCTTCTTCGATAAATCTTTACGCCAGTCGTTAGGCATGCCTGTTAATGGTACTGACTACATCAATATTGATGGTTTGGACCCTAGCAAACTGAACATTAACATGTTTGCTCCTGAGGAGTTGTTTGCTGACGGTGCATCCTTAGTTACTTACCGTGGCTACGATGCTTACGGCAATCGTTTAACCAAGCAGCCATCTTTCAATGATTTCTTTACCAAGAAGAGAGAAGACGGACAGTTGGAAAGAGCAATACCTGCTTTCCGCCCTATCTACACCGCGGCTTATATCTCTGACCGTTTCTACTTTAAGGACCTTACCTTTAACGTAGGCGTTCGTTTCGACCGTTTTGATGCTAACCAGTCTGTATTAAAAGACGAGTACTCGCTTTACCCAATCCAGGAGGCTTCTGAAGTTACCTCTATTGGCGGTAACCCGGTTGCTCACCCTTCTAACATCGGTAGCGATTACAAAGTTTACGTTGATAACAGCAAAGCGCCTACTGCCATTGTTGGTTACAGAAATAACGGCACCTGGTACGACCGTTTCGGTAACGAGTTAACCAGTGGTAAAAACGTAGCAGGCTCATCAAGCACCGGTACTATTCAGCCTTTATTAAAGGATGCTAACTCAGATATTAAGCAGCCGGACAAGTTTGACCCTAACGGTACTTTTGAAGATTACAAGCCGAAAGTTATTGTAATGCCTCGTTTACAGTTCTCGTTCAACTTAACTGACCGTGCATTATTCTTTGCCCACTACGACATTCTTAGCCAGCGCCCACAATCGCGCGCTATAATGGACCCTACCGATTACCTGTTCTTTATCGATAACATCGGTGGCGCTATTAACAACCCTAACCTGAAGCCTGAAAGAACCATTGACTTTGAATTAGGTTTCAAACAAAAAGTAAGCAACACTTCGGCCTTTACTATTTCTGCTTTCTACCGCGAGTTCCGCGACCAGATTCAGATTCGTAAAATCATCAATGCTTACCCTAAAGATTATATCACTTACGGCAATATCGACTTCGGAACTACCAAAGGTATCTCTCTTGATTTCGACTTACGCCGCACCGGCAACTTCAGCTTAAAAGCCAACTATACCATGCAGTTTGCTGAAGGTACCGGCTCTGACGACCGCTCGCAGTTAAACCTGGTTAACAGTAACCAGCCTAACTTCCGCAGCATTAACCCGCTTAACTACGATTCGCGCCACTTAATCAACCTTAACCTTACTTACAGCTATGGCGAAGGAAAAGATTACAACGGCCCTACTATTAAGAACAAGCAAATCCTTTCCAACTCAGGTATCAACTTAAGTGTTGCTGCCCGTTCAGGCACCCCATACACCGAGCAGATTGCCGCTACACCGGAAGGTTTGGAAGGCCAGCCCGGCCGTCCTATCACCAAGGGTTCAGTTAACGGTGCCCGTTTACCATGGTATTTCCGTGTAAACATGCGTGTATGGAAGGACTTTACTTTTGTAGTTGGCAAGAAGAAAGAAAAAGCCGACGATAAGCGCGAACTGGCCCTGCAGATTTACCTGCAAATCCAGAACCTGCTTAACTCTAAGAACCCGGTATCAGTTTACCGCTATACGGGCACAGCTAACGATGATGGTTTCTTAACGGATCCTTCAAGTATCTCTGCCATCAATGCAGCTTTAAACCCTGCGGCTTATCGCGATCAGTATGCAGCCTACATCAACAGGCCTGATAACTACTCGCTGCCAAGAAGAATTTACCTGGGAGCTGTATTTAGCTTCTAGTTTTTAGATAACCGAACCTATAAGAAAACATTAATAACGAAAACCTTTTAGTTATGAAGAGGACTTTAATGAATGCGATGGTATGCTCGGCGCTTGTATTGGCCGGCTTATCCGTGGAGGCCCGCGAATGGGTTAATGGGGGAGGAAAAACCAATCCTAAAGCTTCGTATAAAACTGAAGCCGGGGATTGTACAACACCTACTGCCCAGTTTGATATGGAGATAAATAACGTGCGCGCCCGTTTGTTAACAGGTGGCGATGCATGGTGGAACTTATCAGAAGCGCGTTACGAAGTGCCCAAAGGCGACGGAACAGGAGCATCGTTAAATGCTTTGTTTGCCGGTGCTATCTGGATTTCGGGTTACGATGCAGGTAACAACCTTAAGGTAGCTGCACAGCGTTACCGCCAGGGGGGTGATGATTACTGGCCCGGCCCTGTAACAGCAGGCGGAACTGTAGATAAGGCAACCTGTAATAAGTACGACCGTTTCTTTAACGTATTAGGTTCTGATATCGAAAAGGCGCAAACTGCCTTCTTAACCAAGGGTAATTCTACCAGCATTGCTGATATACCAAAAGGCTTGTTGGCATGGCCTGCCAAGGGTAACCCCTATCTTTCAACTGACCCTTCTTTAATCGGCGAAACTTTTATCGTTAACGATAACCTGGCTCCGTTTAAGGACGTTGATAACGACGGTATCTATAACCCTGTTAAAGGTGATTATCCTGTTATCCCTTGCCGTAACGGCGAAGCGGAAGCTTATGGCGACCAGATGGTGTTTTGGGTATTTAACGACGTAGGTAACCAGCACACTGAATCAAACGGCCAGTCTATCGGTATACAGGTAAACGCATTGGCTTTTGCCTTCCAAACTACTGACGATGTAAACAACATGACTTTCTACAAATATCAAATTGTAAACAAGTCATCTAACCAGTTATATCAAACTTATATATCTCAGTGGTCTGATCCTGACTTAGGATGTTTCTCTAACGACGCTGTTGGTTGCGATATTGAGCGCAGCCTGGGTATTGTTTACAACCGTACCAGTCCTGATATTGATTGCCAGGGTGTAGCCGGTTACGGCACTGAATTGCCTTTAATTGGCATCGACTTTTTTGAAGGCCCGCTTAGCGATAGCGGCGACCAGTTAGGCCTTTCTTCTTTCGTTTACTTTACCAACGGTGCCAGCTTTGCCCAATCCGATCCGGCTTCGGCAGCGCAATACCGCAACTACCAAACCTGTTTGTGGGCTGATGGTACACCATTTACTGAAGGTGGTACCGGTTACAACAGTGGTGGCCCTTCAACCTGCTTCCTGTTCCCGGGTAACCCTATCAACAGTGGCGATTGGTCTGAAATGCAATCATCTGTTGCCAACCAGTTACAGGCAGGCGACCGTCGTATGGTTCAAACATCAGGTCCGTTTACTTTAAAGCCGGGCGAGCCACAGTATGTAACTGTAGGTGTTGTATTCGTTCGCCCTACAGGCGGTGTTGGTTTGCCTCCTAACTTTGCAACTACTATAGGCCCTGCTGATGATAAAGCGCAGGCCCTGTTTAATACCTGCTTTAAACTGGTTGACGGCCCTGCCGCTCCAACTCTTCACATCCGCGAATTACAGAATGAGTTAATCATTAACCTGGTTAACGAGAAGGGTTCTAACAACGAAGGCGAGAAGTATGACCAGGTTGACGGTGGTGTTGCCCAGGCTATTTATAGCGATCTTGGTGGTGTAGGCGACTCTACCTATACTTTTGAAGGTTATAAACTTTACCAGGTAGCTAACGCCAAGGTTTCTGCTACTGACCTTGATGACCCTTCAAAGGCTTTATTAGTAGCCCAGGTTGACGTTAAGAACGGTATTAAGAAAGTAGTGAATTTTGTAAAAGATGCTACCCTTAACCTGTATGTGCCGGTTTTAAAGGTGGATGGTTCTGATGCAGGAATTACCAATTCCTTCCGTATTACACAGGACTTGTTTGCCACCGGCGATAACAAGCAGTTGGTTGACCACAAAACCTATTACTACACTGCCGTTGCTTATAGCTACAATAACTATAAGGCTTACGACCAGGGTAACCCTGCAGCAGGTGGCCAGTTAACCCCGTATCTGCAAGGCCGTGGTAATTTTAAAATTTATTCAGCCATACCGCATATTTCCGATCCCCGTAACAACGGTACTACCATAACCTCAGAATGGGGGGATGGCGTTGATGTTAAACGTATTGAAGGTAAAGGTAACGGTGGCAACACCCTTATGCTTACCGCTGAAACTATTGACAGAATTCTGGCTTCAGGTTTGGTTGCCTTCTCCGATACTTTGACTTACGAAAAGAAATTTGACCCTATAGGTTTTAGAATTACTGACCCTGTTGCATTAAAAGAATCAAACTTTGAACTGCAGTTTGTAGATACTCCCGGCGGCAGCATTGGCCGTAGTACTACATGGTTCCTCAGAGATGTAGTGAACAGCGATACCATCTTCTCTGAAAGAACTCTGGATCGCCCGTATGAGCAGCAGATTGGTAAAGTAGAAAACGGTAGAAGAGTAGATTATGGTTTCTCTATTAAGTTAGGAACACCGGCCCCTGTGCACACTATACCGGGTAATTACCTGGCCACTACAGGCGCACCTGCCCGTTATGTGTACGATGTGCTGGAATCAACAATTGAATACCAGAACCCAACCGAACAGTGGTTAACCTTCTTAAAAGATGAAGGCAGTACCAGCCCAAGCAACTGGATTCGTTCAGGCACCAACCTTAACGACCCTGCTGCGCAAAGCGGAACAGCTAAAGCAGCTGCTGAATCGTTTGATGATAACTGGTTTTACAGTACACTTACTCCTCCATCACCGGCTTATGGCGATGCCAATACCCGTATGAGTGATTCATCAGAAGTATTTGAAAAAATACTGAACGGTACCTGGGCGCCTTATTGCTTAACTTCTAACTACGCCAAGCGTAACCTTACTACCGATGAGCAGGATGCCGGCAAGCCGCCATATGTGTATGGCCCGGGCTTTAAGTGGAGAAATTACAGCACTCAAACTCCGCCTGAAAATACGTTGGACAGAGTTAGCAGTGTAGATATCATTATTACACCTGATAAGTCGAAGTGGTCGCGTTGCGTGGTGTTTGAAACCGGCGAAGACGAAAGTATTAACGAAGGTTCAGGCGTAGCACCTAACCAAAAGAATGCACGCAAAGGCCAGATACGTATGGCTATATCAAAAGTTATGAATGGCAATGGCGACTTAGTAACCGACCCATCAGGTATTGATACCGGCCGTTCTTACTTCCCCGGTTATGCTATTAACGTTGAAACCGGCGAGCGTTTGAATATTGCCTTCGGCGAAAGTTCTGACCAGGGCGACCAAAACGGCCGCGATATGCTTTGGAACCCAACCCAGGATGTTTATGGCCCGATAAGCTTCCCCGGCCAGTTGGTTGACAGATTGCCGTACTTTGGTGGCAAGCACTTTATATACGTAATGGAAACCCGTTACGATGAAGGTGCAGCTGCACAACGCACTTTGCTTGATAACTATACACTGGTAGGTGGTTCACCAACCTTTACTATACCTTCAGTAATGCGTCCTTTCTACCGTCAGTTAATGTGGGTGTCAATTCCTTACTTAACACAAGGCTACAGCTTTACTGCCGATAACAATGGCGTTAAGTATGTTCCACCTTCCGAAATTAAGGTTCACCTGCGCGTTGAAAAACCTTATGGCCGCTTAGCTACCAATGCAACTAATGGTATAGACTCTCTGCCACGCTACCAGTTCAGCACTGTTGGCTTAGGTGCAAAAGAAACACAGGCAGAAGTTGCCAAGAGCGCATTGGATATGATTCGTGCCGTGCCTAACCCGTACCTGGCTTACTCAGCTTACGAAACTGACCAAAACAGCAGCAGAATTAAGGTTACTAACCTGCCTAATAAGTGTAACATTACCATTTACGCCCTTGACGGCACCATTGTTCGTAAACTTAGCCGCGCTATAGATGTTGACCCCGCTACCAATCTTAAAATTGATATCAGCGAAGGCAACTCGGTTGACCAGGTTAACCTAGATAACTCAATAGAATGGGATTTGAAAAACGACAAAGGCATCACCATTTCAAGCGGTGTTTACCTAATACATGTTGAAGCACCGGGCATTGGCGAAAAAACAATCAAGTGGTTCGGCGCTATGAGGCCTGCTGACGTTTCTAATTTCTAAAACAGTATTTTTAAATTACACGATATGAAGAGAATTTTAGCAATATTTTCAGGAGCCGTACTGATGGCCTCTTCGGTTTACGCCGGTAACCCGGACCGTAAAGGCGAAGCGGGCGCTTACGAGCTGGTGATGAATGGCTGGGCCCGTTCTTCAGGTTTCTGGAGTATGAACTCTGCTTGTGTTCAGGGTATGGAATCGGAGCGTATTAACGTAGCCGGTTTAGCCAGCATTAAGAAAACGGAAGTTGCTGCTTCATATACCTTGTGGATGCAGGGATCGGGCGTAGGCCTGGCCCATGCAGGTGTTGCACAGGGCTTTAAAGAGAGCAATACTATTGCACTTACCATACAGGCGCTTAACCTGGGCAGTATTGAAAGAACTACTACCCAAAACCCTGAGGGTGGCCTGGGCACTTATAAACCTACGTTCCTTAACATCGGCGTATCTTATGCCCGTGCGTTTTCGCAAAGCATATCAGGTGGTATTACCCTGCGCATGGTTAACGAAGGCACCGGCAACCTTAACGCCTTTGGCTTTTGTGTTGATGCAGGTTTACAGTATGTAACAGGCCCTAAAAACAACATCCACTTTGGTGTGGCGCTGCGCAACGTAGGTACGCCAATGAAGTTCCGCGGAGATGCCTTGGCTACTTCCGTTCAGATAGTATCAAGCAGCACTTACCAGTTAACCGTTGAAAATAAAGCGAACAAATTCGAATTACCTACGCAGTTAAACATTGGCGCTGCCTACGATATCTGGATGGGTAAAAAGAAAGAAGTTGCCCCTAAAGAGTTTAAGCAGGATTACCGCTTAACCGCTTTAGCCAACTTTACTTCTAATGCTTTCGGTTCAGATTACTATGGCCTGGGCCTTGAATTTGGCTGGAGAGAGATAGTAATGCTGCGTGCAGCTTACCGTTTCGAGAACAACATTTTCAAAAAAGACCTTCGTTACAGCGTTTATAACGGCCTGGCTGCCGGCGTATCTTTTGATGCTCCGCTTAAAAAGGACGGCCCTAAGCTTTGCATTGATTATTCTTTCCGTGCAACATCTCCGTTCAAAGGCACGCACGCCATTGGCCTGCGCTTTATGTTGTAAGAAGAATTTCTAACTTCGTAACAATGAAAATATAAGACGTCTCTGCAGAGGGACGTCTTTCATTTTTAATATCCCGAAGCGATAAGCTTCAATTATCACTAAATCAACCGCTATGTCAGGAATATTTTATGTAACCAAAGAGGGTATGGAAAAGCTGGTAGAAGAGCTTAAATACCTCAAGAGTGTTAAACGCCCGGAAGTGGCAAGGGCCATAGCAGAGGCGCGCGAAAAAGGAGACTTAAGCGAAAACGCCGAGTACCACGCAGCCAAGGAAGAGCAAGGCCATTTAGAGGCTAAGATTTCGGAAATGGAAACCCAATTAGCAGGCGCCCGCATAATGGACGAAAGCAAACTGGATATCTCAAAAGCAGGCATTCTTTCAACGGTTGAGGTAATGAACCTGAAGCTGAAAAAGAAAATGAGCTTTACCCTGGTTAGCGAGGCGGAAGCCAACCTAAAGGAGAACAAGATATCGGTTACCTCACCTATTGGCAAGGCCCTTTTAGGCAAAGCCATAGGCGAAAAGGCCAAAGCCCAAACGCCCGGTGGCGAAATGGAATTTGAGATACTGAAAATAAGCCTGTAGGTATGTCCTCCATTTTCACACGTATAATCAATGGCGAAATACCCTGCTACAAAATAGCGGAGGACGATAACTACTTTGCCTTCCTTGATATTTTTCCTTTGGCCAAGGGCCATGTACTGGTAGTGCCTAAAAAGGAAGTGGACTATATTTTTGATATAGATGATACCACTTTAGGCGGCATGATGGTTTTTGCCAAAAAGGTGGCTTTGGCTATTGGCAAGGCTGTACCCTGCCAGCGGGTAGGTGTAGCAGTTATAGGCCTTGAGGTGCCCCATGCACACATTCATTTGGTGCCGTTAAACAAGGTAAGCGATATAGACTTTAGCCGGCCTAAACTAAAAGTAGAGAAGGAAGAGCTGGAAGCTATTGCACAGCAAATCCGCCAAAACCTTTGATTATAATTTTGCAGCGGGTGTTACCTGCGTGGCCTCCATTAAAATAACGCCCAGGTCTACCTGTATTTCTTCAGGCATGCCCAGCGCATCGTGTTTAATGTTTACTGTGTAGCTGTAGATAACGCCGTTGATGTATTTCTCCAGTTCCCCCGCTTTTAAAAACTGCTTAAAATCTCCCTTTACAGTATAAAACTCGTCCTTCTTAAGTTCGTTCACCATCTTTTCATCAACAAGGCAAACAAGGTCAAAGTTTACATCGGCTAATACTGCATCGTAATTTAAATTGGTAGCATAATCGCTGCTAAAGTGTGCAGCATATTTCCCTTTGCTGTATTCGTTTACCTCTCTTAGTTCAAGGGGGTAATCTTCCAGCAAGCCTGCTTTAATACTATCCGGCAAAATTTGTTTCAGCTTTTCGTTTACCTTTTTTTCCGATACATCGTTTTGGTCCCAATTAGGATTGGCAGTATAAAACGAGGTAAGAAACTGCTCAAGCCGCAATGTTTTTTTAGCTGCCGGCGCCTGGCTAACCGGGGTTTCAGTTGTGGTGGCGGTAGGTGTGGGTTTGGTGTTGCAACTGCCTAAAAGTGCAACTATACTTAAAATCGCTAATGTCCTTTTCATACTGAAAAATAAAAAAACGGATTTAGCTGCGTTGCAAATAATCGCCCATCATCATTACAATAACAAAATCGGCCTCGGCGGGGTTGTAACGCAACTGGCTCAATTTCTCTCTGTAACCTGCATTCAGTTCTGCTCTTTTTCTGCTATCCGTCAGGCGTATGGCATCCTTCATGTAGCTCATGGCAAATTGATGCACAGGCGATGTGTAGAGATAGTTTACAAAAAAGCGGTAGGTGCTTTTTAAAAGATTTGCCAGGTAGCTGAACTCTTTCATTTCGTAGCGCAGCATCAGGTTTATTATCCGCACCAAACCAACATAATCTCTTCTTGTTTCGCCATTGGTAAGCGCCAGCAGGTCGTTTACTTCGGTAAGGCACTCATCATATTGTTTTAAGCGCAGGTAGGCATAAGCTATACTCGCCCTTAGTGAGTACACAAACGATTTATGCACGAAGGGCGCATGTTTTTCCAGCCCGTCTTTGGAGTACTGTATAAAGCGCCTTATGCGCTCCTCATCTCCCTGGCGTATATAATACAGCAGCGCGTATATACTTACCGTTTGAAAACGGTCCGCATCATGAAAGTGGCTGTGCAAATGCATCTGCTCCAAAAAGGTGAGATTCTTCTCAAATTCAGAGAAGTTGCCGGTTAGCAGCGAGGCAGCCATATGGTGGTTATAGGCAATTACCAACCAGTTGGAAACGGTGGGCGGCAATTTCTCGTGGCGCACAAAGTCAAGTTTCTTTTGGGCGTATTCGTAATACCGGTGGTAATCGCCCAGGGCGCAGTAGTAAAGCGTCCAGAATTCAAGGAAGGTATGCCGCGCCTTTGCAGATTTCATTTGGTCGTAGTTCTGCAGGTAGCTGTTTTTCACCAACTGTTCAATCTCTCGTTTTATTTCAGCAGGCACATTGTTTATTTCAAAGTGCATCATGCTGTGCAGCTTAATGTTGGCATTCATCAATTGCCTTAACTGCTTTATTTTCTCAATAAGCAGGTCTTCTTCGGCGTCCAGCGTATCCAGCGTAATGTGAGGTTCGTTGCGGTAATAGCCTATGGCAATAAGGCCGCGCTGCATGGTTATCAGCTGCAGCAGGTCGTTCAGCTTTTCAGCCTGTATGGCTTCTTCTTTAAGCTTTTCAATCATGCGCTTGGCCATCGGCAGCAGGCCCTTTGCCATCAGCCGTTTAATATCCAGCACCTGCACGGTTATATCCTTGTCTTCGCGCACAGTTAACTCACTGTGCCGCATGGTTTTTATAATCAGGTTTTTGAGGTAGTGTTTGGTTACCGGGTAGTTTTTTCTAAACTTCTGGTCTCTGAATTTTTTGAACAATTTTTCTTCGTCGTATCTCTCCTCATCATTCAAAAAGTTAAACACCTGCAGGTAGATGGGGCTGGCCCCTTTTTCGTAGAGATTTACGTATTGGGTAAAGAATTTTTTTTCGCTTTTGTTCAGCGATTTTACCAGTAAAAACAAGTCATCCTGCGGCTCCATTAAGCATTGTTTTGGCCTTGTAAATGTACATTTCAACAGCCAAACAACAATAGGCCAATCAACATGTTTGGCAGTCAATTTATTACTATTAATTAATTGATAAACAATAACTTAATTTATTTTATACATTTATTTACCTAATTAGAAATAGAAAAATGCTTTAAAGAAGCGTTTATGGCACTTAAATTATTGATAATCATTTATTAGTAGATGATAGGGTAGTTGGTTTGTTAATTAGGGGCTTTTTTTGGGGTGGACAAGGCTTTACGCGCAACGTAAATTTGAGGTATAAAACGCAGCGCTATGATTGGTCCCGAAACAAAACAGGTAACTTTTCTTGTTCTGGGCTTCTTTTACATGATGTGCCTGTTGGCGGCATGTATAGCCCTTATTTATTACAGCGGGCACTAGCCCTTAGCATATTGGCGGTAGCAATTTGGCTGTTATAGGGTTGCGGTCAAATTGCGCTGCCAAACCATCCACCAAAGCTACAGGTTGGTGCCGTGGCAGTGTCCTTACTTGCTCTTTACTTTATCGGGGTTGTTCTTCAAAAAGTCCTTCCATCCACTAAATTTGGCACCTTCTAATACCCCGCTCTTATTTTGAAAATGATGGCATACGGCCGCTGCCAAACCATCAGTAGCATCCAGAAACTTAGGTTGTATCTCAAATTTTATCAGCCGTTGTAACATAGCAGCCACCTGCTCCTTGGTGGCATTACCGTTGCCGGTTATTGATTGCTTTATTTTTTTTGGAGAGTATTCAAACACCTCAGCATTATTGGTAAGCGCTGATGCAATGGCCACGCCCTGGGCGCGGCCGAGTTTAAGCATACTCTGCACGTTTTTGCCGTAAAAGGGCGTTTCAATAGCGCAAATAGTGGGCTTGTAGTTTTCAATTAAGCCCTGCACCTTTTCGTAAATTATTTTTAGCTTTTGCAGGGAGTCCTCGTATTTAGAAAGCTGAATAACCCCCATGCTTAAAAGGGTTATCTTTTGTTTCTCCACTTCAATAATACCGTAACCCAGTACAATTGTTCCGGGGTCAATGCCCAGTATAATTTGCTTTTGCGCGCTCACTATTCAAATATAAGGCTGTGCGCCTTATCAATTAGGCTTATCTTGCTGCGGCAATGAACAAAACTGCAATTCTGGCATTAAAAATTCTGGTAGGGGTTGTTTTATGCACGCTGCTTTACCTGCAGTTCAGCGGTTCGCAACTTCGCTTTTTGTTCGTTTATCACGATTTTGTAGAACAGCTTTCCGTTGCCAGGCTGCCCTTGCTGTTTGCCGCCATACTGTTTATGCCGCTTAATTGGCTGCTGGAAGCCCATAAGTGGGGCGTATTGCTTAACAGCAACTACAGCATTAAAACATTGCTGAAGGGTGTTATTGCCGGCGTTACCATGGGCTTTATAACACCGGCCCGCAGTGGCGAATTTTTGGGCCGCGTAATATTTTTAAATGACGTTGACCGCGTGCGCAGTTTTTATTTAACGGCCATAGGGGGTATGGCACAGGCGGTGCCCACCTATACGCTGGGCACTATTTGCGTAGCGCTTTTGGGGGCTACTATTTTCCCGCACTTTGAGTTTGTGGTCGGCATTTCAGTCGGCATGGCTACTGCTTTCCTTTTTTTCTATTTCCGGTTCGATTTATTGAACCGCCTTATTCATCAGTTGCCGTTTTTAACAGCGCGTAAGCTGGTAATGGATAAGGACGAAATACCCCCGCAGGGAGTGCTTTTTAAAACACTGCTGATTGCCTGCCTGCGTTACCTGGTTTATTTGGCGCAATACGTTTTGCTGGCCTTGTTTTTTTGCCAGGGTAAAGATGTTACCTCCCTGGTAATTGGCACCGGCGCATTATTGTTAATGCAATCCCTGTCGCCGCTTACGCCTTTTCTTGATATTCCCTTGCGTGGCTTAATGGCCCTTGGCGTGTACGGTGTGCTTTTGGGCCAAAACCGCATAGGTATTTTAATGGTGGTAGCCGCCATAGTAGTTATTAACCTGGCCCTGCCGGCGCTGGTGGGGTATATCTTTATTTTAAACAGGAAGTTACCTTCGCGCCAAATAATAAATACCCTGCAGTAATGTTTTTTACCGACGACTATTTTATGCGACTGGCCCTAAAGGAAGCTGTGTATGCGTACGAGGAAGATGAGGTGCCCGTGGGCGCATTGGTAGTTAGTAACAATAAAATAATAGGCAAAGGCTATAATCAAACCGAACGCCTGAAAGATGTTACCGCCCATGCCGAAATGGTTGCCATTACGGCAGCCTCCAATTACTTAGGCAGTAAGTTTTTAGAGGATTGCACCCTGTACGTTACCCTGGAACCCTGCCTGATGTGTGCTGCCGCTATGCGCTGGGCGCGTATTGGCCGGGTGGTATATGGCGCTACTGATGAAAAAGCCGGCTTTATGCTGCACGGCCTTAAGGTGCTGCATCCTAAAACCGAGGTAACCAAAGGGGTTTTGGAAAACGACTGTGCCCTGCTTATGAAGGAATTTTTCCGCCAGAAAAGGAACTGATAATACCTTACGCCCTACAATATAGGTGGCTCTGTAACGTCTTACTGTAACCAATTTCTTGCTTATAATTGCTATTGCATTTTATAAAACTTAAAACCAAACAATATGGCTTTTACATTACCAAGTTTACCTTATGCGTTAAATGCGCTGGAACCGCATATTGACGCGCGTACTATGGAGATACACCACGGCAAACACCACAATGCTTATGTTACCAATCTTAATGCAGCTGTGCAGGGTACGGAGTGGGAGAATAAATCGCTGGAAGAAATTATGGCTAACATTTCCAAACTATCTGCGGCAGTGCGCAACAATGGCGGTGGCCATTGGAACCACAGCTTCTTTTGGCAAATAATGGGCCCTAATGCAGGCGGCGCACCAACCGGTGCTGTAGCTGAGGCTATTAACAGCACATTCGGCTCGTACGATAAGTTTAAAGAAGAATTCAGCAAGGCAGGTGTAACCCGCTTTGGCAGTGGCTGGGCATGGCTTACCGCAGCAGGTGGTAAATTAACCATCAGTTCAACCGCTAACCAGGACAACCCTTTAATGGATATTGCCGAAGTTAAAGGCACACCCATATTAGGTGTAGATGTATGGGAACATGCCTACTACCTTAACTACCAAAACCGCCGCCCCGATTATCTGGCAGCTTTTTATAATGTAATTAACTGGGATGAAGTGAACAAACGTTTGGCGGCTGCTAAATAGGGTAAGCTTCTGATAAATAAATGAAAGGCGGGTTTTTACCCGCCTTTTTTGTTTGGCACTGTACTACCGGCATTAGGGCGTGTAGTTGGCGGGATGTTCTAAAACTATTTCACTGCTCTGCTGTTTTACAAAGGCATGAAGAAGTCCGATTTGCCGCAAAAGGTTTGTGTGGTGTGTAACCGCCCCTTTGCCTGGCGCAAAAAATGGGAACGCAACTGGAATGAAGTAAAGTATTGCAGCAAGAAATGCCGGAGCATAAAGCCAAAACCCTGCGCCTGATACTGGGCGATCAACTAAATGCTGAACACAGCTGGTTTAAAGAAACAGACCCCTCTGTCTGTTATCTGCTTATGGAGGTGCGCACGGAAACGGATTATGCCACCCACCACATACAAAAGGTAATTGCCTTTTTTGCCGCTATGCGCCGCTTTGCTGAATGGCTACGAAGCAAGGGGCATAAGGTAATTTATATTCGGTTAGATGATAAACAGAACCGCCAATCGTTTGAGGAGAACATAGCTGAACTGGTAGCATGGCATGGCTTTACGCGTTTTGAATGGCAACTGCCCGATGAACACCGCTTAGATACCACACTTGCTAAAATGGCCAAAGCCCTCGGCGTTCCAACTGCTGTTTATGATACCGGGCATTTTATGAGCACACGCACCGAGCTTGCTGAGTTTTTTGAAGGTAAGAAGACTTACCTGATGGAAAGCTTTTACCGCTATATGCGGCGCAAGCACGGCGTATTGATGGATGGCGACGGGCCTTTAACAGGCAAGTGGAATTACGATGAAAGCAACCGCAAGAAAATGCCCGCTGCGCATGTGCCACCACCACCCCTGGAGTTTGAAAACGACACTACAGCCATATATGCTATGATTACGGAGGCAGGGATTAAAACCATTGGGCAGGTTAACTCGGCCGCCTTTCCGTGGCCTGTAAATGCAGAACAAGCGGTTTTATTGCTGGAGCATTTTGTTACCCATTGCCTTCAACTGTTCGGTACGTTTCAGGATGCAATGACGCCAACGTATTGGTCGTTGTATCATTCACGCCTGTCGTTTGCGCTTAATGTAAAATTGATTTCGCCGCAACAGGTTATTAAGCGCGCTATTGAAGAATGGCGTAAACGGCCTGAGGAAATTGCTTTTCATCAGTTAGAGGGTTTTGTGCGGCAGATTATCGGCTGGCGTGAGTATATGCGCGGTATCTATTGGTTGAAGATGCCCGACTTTGCCCAGTTGAACTACTTTAACCACACTGAAAAACTACCTGAATGGTATTGGACCGGCAACACCCGCATGCGCTGCCTGCAGCACAGCATTAAGCAAAGCCTGCAATATGCTTATACCCACCATATACAGCGTTTAATGGTTACGGGCAACTTTGCTTTACTGGCCGGTATAGCGCCCGATGAGGTGGATGCCTGGTACCTGGGTATTTACATTGATGCTATTGAATGGGTAGAAATTACCAATACCCGTGGCATGAGCCAGTATGCCGATGGAGGAATAGTAGGCAGCAAACCTTATGTAAGTTCGGCAGCATACATTAACAAAATGAGTAATTATTGTTCGGGCTGTTACTATAAACACGATAAACGAACCGGCGAACGCGCCTGTCCTTTTAACAGCTTGTACTGGAATTTTTTTGACCGGCACGAAAAACCACTGAAGAGCAACCACCGTGTGGCAATGATGTTGAAGGTTTGGAACAACATGCCACAGGAGGAGCGCACCAAAACCTTGCAGCAGGCGGAGTACTACCTGAAGAATGTTAATGAGTTGTAGAATAAAAGGTTTACACGTGTCAACCCTGTCTTTTGTAAGCCATGGGTAATCAACGGTTTATTTCAGGTTGACATTTTAAAGTGTCAACTTGTGTCAACCTTTTTGCATTTACCGCAAACAAAAAAGGGATGCCATGCCCCCCTTTTTTGTTTTACGTTTTGTATCCGTTATTCTACGGTTACACTCTTGGCTAAGTTTCTTGGTTGGTCAACATTACAACCACGCAGCACAGCAATGTGGTAGGAGAGTAGTTGCAATGGAATGGTAGCAATAAGCGGCTCCAGGTATTCCTTGGTTTCAGGTATTTCAATACAGTAGTCGGCCATCTTCTTCACCTTGTCGTCGCCTTCGGTTACAACTGCAATAATTTTTCCCTTGCGGGCTTTTACTTCCTGTATGTTGCTTATCACTTTTTCGTAAATGTCGTTTTTGGTAGCTATAACTACAACGGGCATTTCGGCGTCAATAAGCGCAATAGGGCCGTGTTTCATTTCGGCAGCAGGGTAACCCTCGGCATGTATATAGCTTATCTCCTTAAGCTTTAAAGCGCCTTCAAGGGCCACAGGGAAGCCATAGCCCCTGCCCAGGTACAAAAAGTTGTGGCTATTCTTAAATATTTTGGCCAGCTCTATAATCTGCTCTTCGCACTTTAATGTTTTCTCTACTTTTTGCGGTATTGATTCTAATTCGGCAAAGGCATTGCGCAAATCGTTTTTGGTGGCCTTGCCGCGTAATTCAGCAAAACCAAAAGCCCACAAGGTAAGCACGGCTACCTGCGCGGTAAATGCTTTTGTACTTGCTACACCAATTTCAGGGCCGGCATGGGTATAAGCACCGGCATGCGATGCACGTGGTATGGATGAACCAACCACATTACACAGGCCAAATATGGTAGCGCCTTTTTCTTTGGCTAATTCAATGGCGGCTAAGGTGTCGGCTGTTTCGCCGCTCTGCGATATGGCAATAACCAAATCATCCTCGTTTATTACCGGGTTACGGTAGCGGAATTCAGAAGCGTATTCCACCTCAACGGGTATTCTTGCAATGTCTTCAAACAAATATTCGCCTACCAGGCCGGCATGCCAGCTGGTACCGCAGCCCACAATAATTATGCGCTTCAGGTTTTTGATTTTGCCTTCGTACTCTTTTAAACTGCGCATGGCAAAAGAACCTAAGGTAGGGTCGAAGCGGCCGCGGATAGAATCGTAAATAGAGCGTGGCTGCTCGTGTATTTCCTTAAGCATAAAATGCTCGTAGCCGCCTTTTTCAATGGCCTCAAGGTTTAGCTCAAGGGTTTGTATATACGGCGTCTTCTCAACGTTGTCAATGGTCTTTACGCTAAGCTTGCCTTCTTTAATAAAAGCAATCTCGTTATCGTTTAGGTAGGTAACGTTTTTGGTGTATTCAATAATCGGCGTAGCGTCTGATGCCATAAAATATTCGCCATCGCCCAAACCAACTACCAGCGGAGAACCTTTACGCGCACCAATCAATTTGGTAGGGTCGTTCTTAGAAATAATTACAATGGCATAAGCGCCCACCACTTCATTTAACGCCAGGCGAACTGATTCTTCCAGCGGCGCGCCCGTGTTCTTCTGTATATCTTCAATAAGGTGTGCCAGTACTTCGGTATCCGTGTCGCTTAAAAAGCTGTGACCGCGTTCAATAAGGGCTTCCTTAAGGGTGGCGTAGTTTTCTATAATACCGTTGTGTATAATGGCTATATCACCGTTCTGCGACAAGTGCGGGTGGCTGTTTACATCATTAGGTTCGCCGTGCGTAGCCCAGCGGGTGTGGCCCATACCTAACGAGCCTTTCACATCTTTCCCTTTAACAGCATCCTCAAGGTCAGCTACCTTACCTTTCTTTTTATAAATATTCAGGTCGCCGTTTAGCAGGGCAACACCGGCGCTGTCGTAACCGCGGTATTCCAAACGCTTTAAACCTTTAATCAATATCGGGTAAGCCTCACGATGGCCGATATAAGCTACTATTCCGCACATAATCCTTCTTTTTTCTTTTGAGGGTCTCTTTTAAGTTCCTGTAAAATTGCGTGTTCTCTGTTTATCAGGCTCTGAAAAAATGTTGTCTTAATTTGGTTTCCAACACAGGCGTTACACCTGCGCTTCGCAATTATAGCTTTGTATAGGTTACAAGCAAAGTTACCCGTAAATTCTGGTCGGCGGAAGAGTTGGTAAACACTACCCTTTCCGTATTGCCTGAGGGGGAAATAGTTTTAAGATACAAACCGTTGTTGCGTAGTTGCTTATCAATAAGCTTTTGCAGATAACGGGTTATTACAAAATGATAACGTGTTACTGTATTTCCGTTAACCGTTTCGTTTACGCGCACGCCACCAAAATAACTAAGCCCTGCATCCGATAAATCCTCCGGCTGCCCGGCATCGTTTATGCGGAAGAGGTCCAGCACTAAAGGCGCCAGGTAAGCTGTATCGGGCACGCTTTGCGTAAGTATAATTTCGGCCTTGTTAATGGCAATGTTAGGTTCCAGGCTATCAGGCAGGGTAGGGAACTCAATTTTACCAAAGGCGCCTGCGCCACCCTGCACATACATCTTCTCATCGCCGTTAGGGTTAGGCGAGTTTATAGCAGCAGCAGCATTGGAGCCTGCGTAATTATTGTCAATATGCGATACCGTAACCCCGCTGGCAGGTATTAAGTAGGTATGCGCCAGTGTATCATCGCTGTTGTGGTAATACAGGTTAATACCCGAAATAGCGCTGCGGATATCCAGGTAAACCATACCATTGCCGGGTGTAGAGGAACTGGTTGTTATGTAAAACCCTCTGAACAGGTTCAGAAAGGAAGCCAGATCCACCAACTGGGCGCTGGGGGCATTTAGTATTTTGCTGCCAAAGCTGTTGGTAAGCGGCACGCGCAGGTGCGGGGCCATCATTAGGGTATCTACCTTAACACTATCGGTAGTGTTGGGTAAAAAGTTTTGTATTTGGCCAATAGGCGAAGGGTAAACCTGGAAGGCATCAATGCTGCGGTACTTCACTGAATCAAGCATGGCCTGGTTCAATTCATATACCAGTAGCTCCACAGGCTGGGTAAACTTACCATAGCTGCCGCTGTAACGTAATGTAAGCACGGCGCTGTCTAACACGGGGTTAGTGCCAAAACTTACGTTGTTGCTGCTTATGCGGCATTGGGCATAAAAGCCCGCGTAGGTATTACCAAAGTTAGCGTCGCCGGTTATACTGCCCACCAGGCCGGTGCCTATGTTATAGGCGTTTACAGGCTGTTCAAACAGGGAGCTTACCTTTGCATATACCGTATCCTTTTTAAGGTTGGGGTTATCGCCGTTGTTTAACAGGTCTTTATCCAATATAGCAGGGTCCTTACACCCGCTTAAAATAAAAAGGCACCAGCAGATGGTAATCGCTGGTGCTTTTTTTATAAGAAGCCAAAATTTAGATCGTAGTTGTAGTTCTTTCACGCGGCGCAAATAAAGCAAAAACCTCCAAACGCTTAGTTGGCCATTAAATTGTTATAGAACTGGGCAAAGCTTGGTATAAGGTTTTCTTCCTTATCCGATAGCTTAAATACCTGTTTGCCTTTAGCCTTTTTAAGCTGGGTGCTAACCTTTTCATCAAGGCTTTCACCTACCATAAGGGCATCAGCATACTGCAAACCGCCAAGGTGCAGGCTGGTGTTATCGCCGGCTTTAAACAGTTCAATATCCTTTTTGGTTATATCCTCGCTAATGGCCAGTTTGGTAGCAAAGTCATTTTTCAGCTTATCCTTAAACTCGTTCTTGGTTACGCTGTAAATAGTTTTGGCATTGGCAAAAACAGGATCGTCCTTGTAAGTAGTTTTCAAATACATGGGGATAAGGCTGGTCATCCAACCAAAGCAATGAATAATATCAGGCGGCCAACCGAATTTGCGAACCGTTTCAAGGGCACCTTTACAGAAGAAGATCATACGGTCGCTGTTATCGTCAAAGAACTTGTTGTTCTCATCATGGAAAACCAGCTTACGCTTAAAGAAGTCCTCATTATCAAGGAAATAAACCTGCAGGCGGGCACCGGGTAACGAAGCAACTTTTATTACTAATGGATAATCCTCGTCATTTATGATAACATTAATCCCTGAAAGGCGCACTACCTCGTGAAGGCGGTGGCGGCGCTCGTTGATGATTCCGAATTTCGGCATTAAAACCCTGATTTCCATGCCGCTTTCCAGTATATACTTCGGAAGCTCATTGGCAATTTTGGAAACCTCGGTCAACGCCAAATACGGATCCATCTCCTGCGTAATAATTAGGATTCTCTTTTTTTCCATATTATTGTTGAGTTTTGAAAAAGTGAACTAAAACGTAGAGTTTGTTTCAAATAGTGTGTGGTTTGGGGTTGAAACGGACTGCAAAAATAATAACAAATTCCGGAAAAATCCCAAAATTTCCGGCTTTTTATATTTAATCACACCTTTCAATGCTTCTTTTTAAAACCGCTCAACAGCTTGATTTTGAACTTAAAAGGTTGCGAAAAGGGGGAGCCACAATAGGCTTTGTACCCACCATGGGTGCCCTACATCAAGGACACATCAGTTTGCTAAAAACAGCCAAAAAACGGTCAAAAATCACGGTTTGCAGCATTTTCATCAACCCCACCCAGTTTAACGACCCCGCCGATTTTGAGAAATACCCCGTTACCATAAGCCACGATATGAAGATGCTTATAGATGCCGGCTGCGATATACTCTTTCTGCCCTCTGTTAAGGAAATGTATCCCAAGGGCTTTGTGCAAACCAACCCGCCCGATTTCGGCTTCTTAGCCCAAACCCTGGAGGGCGAACACCGGCCCGGGCACTTTGCCGGCATGGCACAGGTGGTAGAAAAACTGCTGCGCATGGTAAAGCCAACCCATCTTTATATGGGGCTTAAAGATTACCAGCAGCAATTAATAGTGGGCGAATTGATACGCAAGCGCCGCTTTAAAACCAAATTGATTGCCCTGCCCACTATGCGTGAGAAAGACGGCCTGGCCATGAGCAGCCGTAATGGGCGGCTGGATGCCGATGCACGAAAAACGGCGGTGCAGCTTTCTGAAACACTGAATTGGCTAAAGAAGCAAATCAAAAATCCGAAATCCCAAATCCCCAATATAGAGGCTGAAGCCCAACAACGTTTGCAGGCCAATCCCGCCATCCAACTCGAATACCTGCAGATACGCAATGCCCAAACGCTTGCCCTACCCAAAACCAAAAAAGAAAAACTGGTAGCCCTTGTAGCCGCTAAAATTGGTGGCGTTAGGTTAATTGATAATGTGTTGGTTTGATTGCACGCAACAAAAACGCAATCTTTCCCGGTGCGAGCATCCGCTCATGCCAACGATTATTTATACAAGTTCAACGCACCTTCCGAGTGTTCGGCAGAATTACTTGGTAGTTCTGATACTCACAAGTCATTAACTTGTATTTCTTTAGACTTGCTAGATAAAGACGGACGAGTTGGTGAGAGGGATTAAGAAATAGGTCTACACCGTTTCTACCCACTTCTTTTTAGCTGCTGAAATAGCTCGTTGCGTGTATTCATCAGGCGAAAAGCCTGCATCCTTTTGTAACCGCAAGGCTTCTTGTAATTGCGCAGTATTACGGGTTTTATGTATCAGGGTATTATAAGTTTTATCGTCAGGGTTAATATTATTATCCTTCATAATAGTGAGAAGCGATACCCCTTCGTTAAACAAGATATCCTTTTTCAACAAGGTATTGAACGTATAGCCGTTGGGCAGCACATTTGATCTTTTCATTTTTGTGATAATTTCAAGCCCCTTGTTGTAATCCACATCGGGCTTATTCAGCAAGGTGCTATAAGTGGTAACATTCGCCTCTATCCCCTTATCATCCATCTGCTTTACAATTTCAAGCCCCTTGTTGTAATCCACATCGGGCTTATTCAGCAGGGTGCTATAAGTGGTAACATTCGCCTCTATCCC
>WBZM01000986.1_pt1 | contig 32276 bp, 37 predicted proteins | sample 5204271 | NCBI WGS metagenome assembly WBZM01 (sample SAMN12344346, study PRJNA552823) | activated sludge metagenome | biome: Activated sludge suspended growth; feature: Nitrification reactor; material: Wastewater; isolation source: activated sludge from nitrification reactor of wastewater... | reverse complement strand
CTCGGGGGCGACCTCGACTGGAATAGCGACATCGGGTCGATGATCTCCCGCAAGCAACTCGAGGCGACAACCGCCCACCTCGAGGACGCCGTCGCCAAGGGTGCCTCGGTCATCGCGGGTGGCCAGCCGCGGCCGGAGGCGGGACCACTGTTCTTCGAACCGACCGTGCTCGTCGGCGTCACACCCGACATGGACTGCCACGCCAGCGAGACTTTCGGGCCGCTGCTCGAGGTCTACCCTTACGAAGATGTCGACGAGGCGATCAAGCTGATCAACGATTCCGATTACGGTCTCAACGCGAGCATCTTTTCCGGGAGCATCTCCTCCGCCCGTGCGCTCGCACCGCGGATCAAGGCAGGCACGGTCAACATTAACGAGCCGTACGCGGCCGCGTTCGGCTCGATCGACGCGCCGATGGGTGGCATGAAGCAGTCCGGGGTGGGGCGCCGTCACGGCGCGCAGGGAATCCTCAAGTACACCGAGGCCCAGACCGTCGCAGCGCAGAGCCTGCTGCCGCTGACTCCGGACGCGGGAACCCCGGCCGCGCCGTACGCGGCGGTGATGACTTTCGGCTTGCGGGCCTTGCGGCGGATCCCCCGGGTGTGAGCCTGATGACCCGCTACGACTACGACTACGTCGTCGTCGGGTCCGGATTTGGCGGCAGCACCGCCGCGCTGCGTCTGGCCGAGAAGGGCTACAGCGTGGCCTTGCTGGAGTGTGGCCGCCGATACGAGGACGCGGACATGCCCGAGGCGACCTGGCAGATCCCGCGGGCTTTCTGGCTGCCGATGCTGAAGCTCAGAGGCATGCTGCGCGTTTCGCCGTTCAAGGACATAACGGTGCTGTCGGGCTCGGGTGTCGGCGGCGGGTCGCTCGTGTACTCGATGGTGTTGCTGCGCCCGCCGGACCGCACCTTCGATGACCCGCAGTGGGCGGGACTCGCCGACTGGCGGGCCGAGCTGCCGGACCACTACGACGAGGCCGAGCGCATGCTGGGCGTCATGCGATACGAACGGGACGGGGTCGGCGACCGGCTGCTGAAGGACGTAGCCGACGACCTCGGCGTCGGCGACACCTACTCGAAGCCCACAGTCGGTGCCTTCCTGGGCGCACCCGGGGAGACGGTCGAAGATCCCTATTTTGATGGCGACGGGCCGCCGCGCACCGGCTGTACACGTTGCGGCAACTGCATGGTCGGCTGCCGGGTGGGAGCGAAGAACATCCTGACCAAGAACTACCTCTACTTCGCCGAGCGCCTCGGGGTGCGAATCCTGCCCGAGCGCCTGGCGACAGACATCCGCCCGCTCGGCCTGAGCGGGGACGGGAGCGAGGGCTTCGCGGTCACGAGCGTCACCCCGGGCAACGTGTTGATGCGAAATCGCCGGACGGTGAATGCACGCGCCGTCGTCGTCGCGGCCGGGACCTTGGGAACCAACAAGCTGCTGCAGCGTTGCAGGCTCAACGGGTCGCTCAATGTTCTGTCACCGCGCCTGGGCGAGAAGGTGCGTACCAACTCCGAGTCGGTGCTGGCCGTGACCGCACCGGACGATCGTTTCGACCTCTCCGACTCGGTCTGTATCTCATCGAGCATCTGGCTCGATGAGAACACGCATGTGGAGCCAGTGGTTTACGGGACCGGCGGAGACTTCAACTCTTCGATGTTCTCGCTCCTGGTCGATCCGGGGTCGCGGGGCAAACAGCCCCTGCGTTTCGCCACCGCGGCGCTGCGCAATCCCCGCACGCTGCTGCGGGCAAGCAATCCGCGCCACTGGTCGCGCCGGACGCTGCTTTTCATCGTCATGCAATCGCTCGACTCGTCGATCCGGCTGCGCCCGTGGCGGCGGCTGCGCGACGGCACGGTGCTTTTACAGACCGAACCGGACCCCGGCTCACCACGCCCGCAACCGATTCCGGCCGCCTACGATGTCGCCCGTCGCCTGGCTGAGAGGATGGGTGGCACGGCCCAGGCCTCGGTGTTCGAAGCCATGGCGTGCACGCCGGTGACAGCCCACTTCCTCGGTGGCGCCGTGATCGGCGCCACTGCCGACCAAGGGGTCGTCGACGCTGACCTCAAAGTGCATGGCTACGAGAACCTCATGATCTGTGACGGCTCGGTATTGCCCACCAATCTCGGCGTCAACCCCTCACTGACCATCACCGCGCTAGTCGAACGCGCTATGGATCCCATACCCGCACGCCGCGGCGGTCCCAGGGCGAACTCGCCTGCATTCTCAAAGTAGAGCCAGCCGAAGCCGCCGGCTACCGCCGCATGAGCGAAAGACCGCGGGCTTGACCTTCGGTGAATAGCGGGGACCCGATCGGTCTCTCGGGGTGACACGCGATGTGGCAATCGAAGCTACGCGGCCACGATGGCCACGGTTATGGCGAGCACCACGGATTGGTGGATGGCAACGAGAACGCCGGGGGTCTTCGGCTTGAGATTCACCGCGTGAAAAAGCAAGAAGCCCACGACCACCTGGGCGACGGCCAGGTAGAACGCCAACGGGTAATCCGGCATCACGCTCCCCAGGGCAGCCACCACGATCAAGGCGGCGAACAGGTGGATGATCATCACCACCTGCGGGGCGCGCTGCGGCCAGGAGAAGGCTCCGATCGGCTTACCGAAGCCGCGATGGCCGGTGGTCATGCCACCAAGAAGCACAGCGAAGAGCACCACACAGAGCGGAGGCGTGTCACTCAAGTAGGACCAGAAGTCGACTCCTGGCTGATAGATGGTCATCAGGTAACTGATGAACACGCCGTAGGCGAGAAGCCCGTGAACACCATGCACGAAAGAGGGAAGCCGGCCGGAGAGCACATGGAGCGTCCCCATCCCCAGCGCAGCCGTCAACACGATCAGGATCAGGCCGTTCATCGTTGCCGAGTTCGGGGCCAGGGTCACCAGCACGAGACCGATCAGGCCGACCAATGTGGCGACGATCCGGTGGGCCGCCTCCGGGTCGCCCTTGATCAAGAGCACCCAGATGTTGCTGGTATACGGCCAATTGGTTCCCAGCGAGAGCCCGAAGCCGAAGCCTTCGACGAAGCCGCCGAGCAGAATCAGGATCGCGGCCAGCATCACCTGGGTCAGGTAGAGGCCGCTGACTACGGCCCCCTCGCCCGAATCCGGGGTGGTGAGGCCACGCACGATGCCCGCGACCACGGCAGCCAATACGAGTCCGGTGATCAGGAGCCTGATCACTCGAACAGTGGTGGTCACCTCGCCCTCCACCACGGAGGATTCTGACGTCGGGGGGAAAGTGGACTGGACGATCTGCCGGATACTAGCCTGCGACGGCGGCATTGGCGCTCAACTCGCGAGGCGCTCTAGACCGTGTAGCCCTTCTCGCGCCTACCCGCGATTTCCGCCGCGAGGCTGAGTTCCCTCAGAATCGATTCCACTACGGAATCGATCAGTTCGATTGTCTCGCGGCATTGCTTTCGGCCAACCCTGTTGACCAGAGGCACGATCGATCCAGCAGCCATTTCGGTGACGACCTCGCCCGGATCCTCGCCCGGGTACGCATCCTCCGGAAGGATGTCGATCAAGTTGCCGAGAGTTTCAGTGACGAATATTCCTGCCTTGATCAAGGCGAGGGTCAGGGCCCATGCGTCATTTCTCTCGAATCGCTCGGTCGGGTCCCTGCTCCACTCGGGTCCTCGGGCCGGGGGGCGCCCTTTCCCCTGCGGCTTGGAACGACGATTACGTTGCGACCTGCTTCTATTGTCCATGCCCCTTAACGGATCCAGCACACGTAATTCGCCCCCCCGATGGAGGCGGCAGGCTCCTGGCTCATCTTGGCCATGAGCGATCTCCACTCCGCGCGGCAAGTAACTGATGCCTGACCCGAGCGTGGAACAGGCTGCGGGCAGCTCGTGCCGAAACTGCAAGGATGTCGGTCATTGAGTGAACCGTTTGCCGAAATGCTCACCGGTGGTCACCCCAACTCGCTCGGACGCACCGAGGAGGTCGTGGGGATCGTGGTCGATGACAGGACGCGACTCGACGAGCTATTCGCCTGCCTCGAAAGCCCCGACGAGTTGGTCCGTATGCGGGCGGGAGACGGATTGGAGAAGGTCTGCCGGCAGCAAGAAGAGTAGTTCCTGCCTTGGGCCGACCCAGATCCAAAGCTCGCCCGATCGCTACGCACCGACGTGATCGCCTCACCAACGACCGGCGCAAGTCCGTAGCCCACCGCACCACGAAGTGCCTGGCAAAACTCAACTGACCTCCCACACCCAGAACTTTCCATCGATTGATTTGGCGCATCCTTTCATCGACGGGATGGCCTTGGAATCGACTCGTTTTTTTTGGCTTTGTCAGCATTTTAGGTGGTAAAATAACCCAAATGTCTGACGCATATCACGAGAGGCTATACCAGCTGGCGGAGTCACAAGCCGGGTACTTCACCGCCCAGCAGGCGATCGGGTCGGGCATGGATCGCAGCACCCTGCGTCACCACGCGCGCCGCGGCGGACGCTACGAACGGATCCGGCGCGGCCTGTTTCGCCTGCGCCACTTTCCCTCCAGCCCCCACGAGCACGTGATGGCCGCCTGGCTACCGCTCCGCGATGCCGGCGCCGTGGTCTCGCACGAGAGCGCTCTCGAGCTGCTCGAGCTTTCGGATGTGATCCCCAATACCGTTCACATGACTCTCCCCCGCTCGGAGCGAGGTCAGAGACGCCGCGACGGGATCCAGCTCCACTTCCCAAACAACGATCCCGCGAAAGAGGAAATCAGGCAAGTACAGGGGCTTCCTGTGACCAACCCGGAGCGAACCATCGTCGACGCGATCAAGGGCGGAACTCAACCCGAGCAAGTCGAGATGGCCATCCATCAGGCCCTCGAACGAGGAATGACAACGCCCCGGCGACTGCGGGCGGCAGCGTCGTCTAGCTCCGAGCGAGCGGGCAGGTTCGTTGAAGCCAGCATCGAGGGAGCGTCCCGATGAAGTACCAGGATCCAGCGTCGTTTCGCCAAGCGCTCGAACAGCGGCTAAAGGATCGGGCCGACGGCGACGGGGCGCTTCTGGCACGGATACGCAAGCGTGTTGCCTTCGACCGTCTGCTGGTTCGTCTAGCCGCGGTCGCCCGCGAGCAGTGGCTGTTGAAAGGAGGAATCGCGCTCGACCTTCGTCTCTCAGCCAGAGCAAGGAGCACCAAGGATGTCGACATCGAGTGGCGAGCCGAGGACGAAGAGTTGCTTGACATCCTCCTCGACGCGGCGACCCACGACTCCGGCGATTTCTTCGTCCTTACGATCGAGGGAACGGACGCGCCTGAGGATCGTCTCGGCGGGAGCCACCGATTCAAAGTGAGCACCTCCCTGGCCGGTCGCCCGTTCGAATCGTTCGTGCTCGATGTCGGGCACCGAGAGACTCAGGAAATCCGGTCTGAGACCCTGCGCACCGATGACCTCCTCACCTTCGCTGGAATCGAGCCGGTCGAGGTCGAAGCCATCGCCCTAGAGGTCCAGGTCGCCGAGAAGCTTCATGCCCTCACCCGAACCTACGAGGGCGGTCGTACCAGCACCCGCACCAAGGATCTGGTGGACATCGTTTTGATCTCCACCCTGTCCAGCCTCGATGCCGAGAGTCTCAAGCGAGAGATCCAGGAAGTCTTCACCTCACGTGGCACTCACCCAGTCCCGTACTCGGTGCCGTCCCCGCCACCGGAGTGGGATCAGCCGTTCCAGCACCTGGCCAGCGAGGTGGGGATACCGAACAAGGTCACCGGTGGTCATCGGGCTGCAGCCGCCTTACTGGACCCGATCTTGAGCGGCGAGGTCCCGGCCGGGACCTGGGAACCAGAGATTCAACGCTGGGAGAAGTCTGGATAGGACGAGGGGAGACCGCGAGGCGCCTGCCAAGGCCGATCCAGTCGCAAATGGGGGAATAGCGGGACCCGATCCGTTTCTCGGGGTGACCCCCGAATCAGGTTCAAACTGGTGGTCTAGCCTGAATCTCTCGCACCGCAGCGAGCAGCCAGGCCGCCCTTGACAATCTCCTGGCTCCCAGCGGACACCTGATGCTCTCACCAGTAGTCGATTGGATCAGGGGCCGGTTCTCTAGGGTCGAACCCATGTTCCACGAGTTCGTCCGAAGTTATCCGCCGACTCGCGGACTCCGGGAAGAGGGCAACGAGGAGATCGTAGGACATTGATCGAAGCTCACTCCGGGCGTCCTCGAGAACCCTGACGACGGTTGATCGATAGCGGTCCCTCACGATGACCAGCGCTGGAGGTGACTCAAAGTAACCGGACCAGGGACTTTCCAGGGCATCCGCTTGGTCTTCCACTTGGAGTACGAAGTGATGAACCTGCTGCGCCCAGCTGGAATCGAGTTCTGGTCCGGTGTCATGCCTGAGAGACTCGTTCATCCAGTCCGGAACGGGCGGGTCATGCGCGGGCGGCACATTCAAGTCGACCCCGAATCCCAATCGATAGGCGCGGTAGCGGTTCTCGTGGAACCCAGCCAGATCTGGATGTGCGCCGACGAAGGCGCGACGGTTGCGCCACGCCTCTACGAATTCGCTAAAACCAAATGAGGGACCGGACATACTTGCGATGGGTCGGACTTGGCGGTGAGATCTGACATCACGCCGATTTATGCCAATGATCTGGTCCATGTGAGAATATCGCGGAATCGAAGGAAAAAATCCACCTGACTTGGCACTGATCGCGAGCAATCTCGAAGAGCTTTCGGAGGACGATTCACTTCGTCACCTGAGAGAAAGGGACTTGAAGGCTGCCGCGTTCGCAGCCTACTCCGCGACAGTTGGGGTCGCGCCATTCGAAACGATCATCGCGACGCCCGGATGGCCAAGCCTCGGCAGGAGCACCACGGATCTTGTCCTGAAACGCGTCGTCGACTCTCGTCCGTTGACAACAATCGCCGAACTGAAATGGATCCAGCCGGACGGAGCCTTCAAGGTCTGGGAAGCCCTGTGGGACCTATTCAAGATGGCGCTCCAAGTTCAAATCGACGGCGTTGAAGACGCCTACTTGATCACTGGCGCACCCCCTGATGCCTGGACTTCAGACCCTTGCGAGGACCTGTTTCAGACCAAGTCCCACGATGTCACGGAACTTTGCACGAGAGTCTTCCCAACGGGCAGGGCCAAACGAACCGTCTGGGACTACCTCCTCGAAGGTGGCCACGACCGATATCCCGAATGGGTGCCGTCCCCGATACAAACCGAGCGACTCCCGTCAGCGCAGGTGAGAAGTGGACCAGATTGCTGGGATCTCAAAGCTGTACGCGTGACTGTCCCCGATGTGAGCAAGCCTGTGCCGTTTCCAGGCGGCTGGCCGAACGGAGAACGGCCGCCCTCGGCCAGACAGCCCACGATCGCATAGTTCAGATGTCACCCTGAACTCAAATCCCCGACAGGATTCGAACCTGCGACCTTCGGGTTATGGGCCAGTTGTGCCACGAACACAATATGACCAGATCAGATTCATAATCTGTCCAGCCTCATATTCATAATCCGTCCAACCTGATTGCTAGGGTCGAGGGCATGGCCCCAAAACTCCACGCCCGCCATCTCCGCCCGTTTCTTCTGGAGGCACTGGCCGAGAGTCGCGCCGTCGCGCTGCTGGGCGCCCGGCAGGTCGGCAAGAGCACTCTCGCTACTGACCTGGCCGCCAACGCGTACCCGGCTCATCTCATCAGCCTTGATGACGAAGCCACCGCCAACGCCGCGAGGGAGGATCCGACCGGCTTTGTCGCCGGGATCTCCGGGCCTGCGGTGATCGACGAGGTACAGCGAGCACCCGGCTTACTCCTCGCCATCAAACAGCGCCTCGACAACGACCCCTCCCGAGGCCAGTTCCTGCTCACGGGATCGGCGAACATCCTCACACTCCCGACCGTTGCGGACGCGCTTCCCGGACGGATCGAGTACCTCAACCTCTGGCCGCTATCGCAGGGTGAGTTGCACAACCATTCCGAGACTTTCATCGACAAATTGTTCAACGGTCGCTTCCCGCAAGTAACCGGATCGGACGTTGGCCGCGGCGCCTTAGCCGAAATGCTGGTCACCGGTGGCTATCCGGAACTGCAAGGACGAAGCTCCCGAGGCCGATCCCGCTTCTTCGCCAGCTATGTCGCGTCGATCATCGGCCGCGATCTCGACGACATCGCAAATGTCCGGAACGCCGGGAACGTAGAGCGTCTGCTCTTCGTGATCGCCTCCCGCTCGGGTGGCCTGGCGAGCTTCCATGGCATGGCCACCGATCTCGGAGTTGACACCAACACCGCCCGCGCCCACACCAAAGTCCTTGAAGATCTATTCCTCGTCCGCCAGCTCAGACCGTGGCATGTCAATCTGGGCAGCCGTCAGATCAAGAGTCCCAAGCTGCACATCGTAGACAGCGGTCTGATGGCGTATCTGATCGGTGCGAACGAGCGCCGCATCACAGAAGATGGTGACCTCGCCGGACCGCTGTTCGAGAGCTTCGTAGCGATGGAGCTGCTGCGCCAGGCCGACTGGGCGGACGAACCCGTCCAGCTCTTCCACTACCGCGACAAGCAGCAGCGCGAGGTGGACGTAATCCTGGAGCGCCGCAGCGGCGAAATTGTTGGCGTCGAAGTCAAGGCCGGAGCAACCCCTGGGACCCGGGATTTCGCCGGTCTGCGTTATCTCCGCGACAAGCTCGGCGACCGCTTCAAAGCCGGCGTGGTTCTGTACACCGGTGCCGACACCCTCCCGTTCGGCGATCGCCTCGCCGCCGTGCCGGCAAGAGGGCTGTGGTCTTGAGTCGATCTCCGCTCGGCAGCCACCTCTTGATTCACCAGCGCTGACTCTTCATCAGAAAACCCCGCAATCAGCGGGGCTTTCGGTGAATAGCGGGGGCCCGATCCGTTTCTCGGGGTGACGCCCGAATTTGCGGCAACTTCCCAGCCTGAATCTGCCTGACCCCTTGACTCGTCCGAAATGTATGCGAACATGTGTTCGTGCTTTCCTCCAGTCTACAGTGCCTCTATTGTTGCGCCGCTTTCGACTACTTCGGGGAGGAAGGAACCCTGACCGGGCAAGCGTGCACCTACTGCGGATCGGACTTGATCGAGCTCCCGGAGACAGTCACGTCTGAACCCGCAGGTTTCGGCCTTCGGGAGATCAGACCACCGTTTGATGAAATGAGGCTTCAGGCCTCGAGACAGCTCGATCCCGATCTGATGCCCCGGCTGGTGAAACAGGAGGTCGAAGATTCGGTGCTGATCCGACATCAAGACCTTGCGGCACTGGCCGGAGAACTGGATGTCCACGTGGAGGTCAGAGCGTTCGGGAGCCACAAATCCCCAACGATCGGACGATGGGAGGCCTCGCTGCTCGAACTGAACGTTGACCATTCGGACATCGGCCTCGACGCTGCCCTCGTCGGACTGACGAACCAGGTCAGCGCCCGGGTCACGCAACTGCTTGCTCAGGACTGTCTGGAACGCGAGTCGAAACTGAAGCTCCTGCTCGGCCTTTGGCTTGAAGACCAAACCGGTCGACTCGGAACCATCCTGGAGAGCTCGGCGGTCCTCATCAATTGGGAGTACGAACTCGACGCCTGCTGACACAGACCGACCGGCGATGAGTCCCCGCCGGGGTTACGGCTCACCATCCTCGAGCTTTCCGCAATCACCGTACAGGCCGATCCGGGTGTGACCATCGAGCCCGGCCCCCACTCGTCCGCAAGAATAGATGCCATAGGGGTGTTGACCGAACCCCGTTTATCGGTCCTGAAACTGGCCGTGACATAGGAGAAACATATGGCGAACCCTCACATGAACCTTTTTCGACCCTACGAAAGCGCACAGGATGGCCATGAAGATCGACTGACCCGCGCAGCTCTCATCGTCATGCGACTGGTGCCTCTCGCCCAAGATGCGTTCCTACGCCTCGCTGTCCCCGAATCTAACCTAGATCTCGGTGTCCTGCCACGCGGCGAGTTCGATACCCAGAGAGTTGAGCTTATTGATCGAACCGAGTCAGAACGTACAGGTATAGAAGACGCGCATGTGGAGGAGCTCGTGAGCGTGTTTCTTACTCCTGACGAGAGCTACGAGCAAGGTCGAGTGGAACTCAGAGAGCGCGGTCAGCGACTCGATGGTTTGATCAGATACGGCAGGCGACTCATTATCGCCATCGAGAGTAAAATTCAACCCGGTCAATGGGACGGGCAGGCTCGTTACCTCTCGCCCCATGGGATCACTTTCGAGAAGGAACTCAGGCCGGTAGTAGGTGTCCCGTGGCACGATCTACTCGAGCGGTGGTTAGTTCTCAGCGAAGAAGGACTTCTAGCTCCAAGCGAACTCCTCATTATAGAAGACTTCTTCCTGATGGCGGAAGAGCACTTTGCGGACCTACTGCCTTTCACCACACTAAAGAGAGCCGGTTCCAACGTCGTACGCCAGCAACGAAGGCTTCGTTCAGTGCTTGGGAAGGCAACCGTACTTCAGGCATCTGAAGATTCTGGTTACTCGGAGGTCGTCCTTGATTGCGCCAAGTCGGTGAAGCTCGCCCGGCTGGCGCGAGATGCCGATGGTGTTCGACTTTCGATTTGGCCCGGAGAACTTAAGGATGAGACGCGGTACCTCTACGACGACGAAGTACGAGCTAGTCGGCTGAGAGATCTAGCGGATGAGCCCGGCTTCGCGATCAAAACAAACGGTCGACTCGGCTTTCGCTACGACAACGGCGGGCGGGCGGGGATCAGCTTCAGTGAAGGCTTTCCCCTCGATCGGTATATAGACCTCTGGATCTCCCCTGAAGGTAGAAATCGAAATCGAGCCTTCAGCCCAGATGAACTGCACGGCAACTTATTGCCTTGGCTTTCCGAACAAGGCCTGTTGGAACGTCCCACCGATGAAGAGCTTGATTTGTTCATTCGCAGAGTGGGAGGGGCTAGCGATCGAAAGACAATCTACCTCCGCCAAGGCCTCTGGATGGGGCGATTCTGGAACTGGGAGGAAGCCGTCGAGCTCGACGAAGATGGCGATTTGGTGGGAGAGGTGCGGACCGCACTCAACATCATGCTTTCCGCCTTGGGAGAAGAGCTGCTTCCGTATGAGATTGATTATCGGAAGTGACCAGACCCCCTAGGGTTGGTTGGGGCAGACTCACTCGACCAAGTGGTTCCCGACAAAGCAGCGATGACGAAGATTGATTCGCCCCGGGTTTGTTGGAGGCCATTCTGTTTGAGAGGATCGGTCGTATGGCAAGTTCGAAGAGGTATCCGCGGGAGATCAGGGAGCGCACGGTCGCCCTGGTGCTCGAGCACCAGGGCGAGTATTCGTCGCAGTGGGCGTGTATTGAGTCGGTGGCGGGCAAGTCGGGGATGACCCCGGAAACTCTCAGGCGTTGGGTTAGGCAGCACGAGATCGATCACGGATCGAGGGCTGGCGAGTCCACGGCTGAGAGGCAGGAGATCAAGGACCTGAAACGTGAAAACCGGGAGCTGAGGCGCGCCAACGAGATTTTGAAGGCGGCTTCGGCTTTTTTCGCGCGGGAGCTCGACCCGCGTCCACCGGGGAAATGATGCTGTTCATGGGTGAGCATCGTGAAAGGTCGGGGTCGAGCCGATCTGCCAGGCGCTGGATTTCGCCCCTTCCACCTACTACGCCGCATTGGAGCGTGAAGCGAACCTGTCGGCTCGCCGGATCCGGGATCTGGAGTTGATCCCGGAGATCCACCGGGTGTTCATAAAGAACCGCAGGCTCTACGGTGCCCGGAAAGTCTGGCGTGAGCTGAAACGGGAAGGGATTGATGTGTCGCGCTACCGGTTCGAGCGGCTGATGCGCCAGGAAGGCCTCCAAGGCGTGATCAAGGGCAGAAAGCGGCCCCCGGACCACCCGTCCCGAAGAGAGTGCCGAGCGGCCCGCGGATCTGGTTGACCGTGAATTCACCGCCACGGGCCCGAACCGGCTTTGGGTGGCTGATTTCACCTATGTGTTCACCTTCGAGAAGCTCGCGTATGCCGCGTTCGTAACCGACGTGTTCTCACGTCGCATCGTCGGCTGGCGGGTTGCTGATTCGATGAGAACCGAGCTGGTTCTCGACGCGGTCGAGATGGCGCTCTGGACCCGTGACCACCAAGGGATGCCAGTTGGCGAAGGGCTGGTTCACCATTCCGATGCCGGCAGCCAACTTGGGTTCAAGGGGTCGTTCGCGTTCACCCGGAAACTGATCGATGCCGGGGTTGACCCCTCGATCGGATCGGTCGGAGATGCATATGACAACGCGATGGCGGAGGCCACCAACAGCCTCTACAAGGCCGAGCTGATCGAGCATGAGGGACCCTGGAAAACCGTTGCCGACGTCGAGCTGGCAACCCTCGGCTGGGTTGACTGGTTCAACCGTTCAAGGCTCCATGGAGCCTTGAACTACCTGCCACCCATAGAGTTCGAAACCAGCCACGTGGCTGGAGCAGTTACCCAATAAAAACCGTCTCCACAAAACCCGGGGCGAATCATTCAGACCGCGTCCGAGGGCGTGGTCACGAGGGTGCGACTATGCGAGAGGCCTGCATCTGATTTCGTGCGGTGCCCCGTCTCAATCGTTCCGAATCGGACCGAACCTCGGAAGGAGGAATGCCTGTGAGTCCCCCGCGTACGCTCGGAACCCGAATATGGGCACGCGATCCATCCCGCACCATCCTCGTCGAACCAAGCGCCGGTTCCGATCGAGAAGAAGCCCGTTGGGGCCTCGAACCGGCATCGGGAGATCAGACCGAAGGTCCAGTCGAGGGGAGCGACGACCTGGCCCCGCGGTTCACTGGAACAATCCTGGGCGTTCGGCAGTGGCTCGTGCCTCCATCCCTGGACGAGCTCAAGCCGCTCGGATCGCTCAAGTTGAATTTGCCTAGCTGGGAGATAGACGGGAGTGCCACCCGAGCTCGTTGTATGAAGGTCGTGAACAAACTTCATGAAATCCCTGGCAAGAACTGTGAATGTGGCCTTCGTGCCTACCACCCATGGCTGATGCCGCCGTGGTACTTCTGGAGCGGCGACAAGGCAGCAAACGGGAATCGCTACCTGACTGGCGTGGTCGAAGCCTGGGGCCGAATCGAGCTCTACCCGGAAGGGTTCAGAGCCGCCTTCGCCCGACCCGTCGCCCTCGTCCTGCCACCCGCATTCAGCGCCGACAGCACCGCCCGGATAGCACTCGGGGATCTCTGCGATCACGCTGACGCCGAGTTGCTCGATCCAGACCAGGGTGTCCCGCCTGACGGACGGCCACTCCAACCCCGCGGGGCCGCTGCCGAGCAACGGTTGACCCGGACCGTCCTCGATGACTGGTTCGAGCGAAACCGATCAAGCACCGATCAGAAGGTCCTTGAGCCACTGTCGCCACCGGAGATGTAGAACTCACTCGGGTTACGGCTGCGTAAGGCGCTCATGGAACGCGAGGAAGGAGTCTCTCGCTTCGTCGGACGCCATCGAAGCCTTCACCTCCACTGTGGCCCTCGCGAGGTCAAGCAACCCGGTAGGCAAGTCCCTATCCGGAGGAGCGCCCGCGAGATACTCCTCTGCCTCGAGAACCAGCATGGCGTCGTCGGCGTCCTTGATCGGACGAGCCCGCTGGTCCTCGAGGTCCAAGATCGGCAAGTTCAGCGCGACCGCGATTGCCCGGTCGAGTCGATCCGTGATGGCGGTGTATTCAGGTTCCAAGAGACGCTTGAGTGGTTTGGGGATATCGCATGCGTAAGCCTCGTGCGAATCGTGATGAAGCGCCGCCAGGGCGAGGTCTTGGTGCCCCATAGCCTCGACAACTAGGGCGACGCACGGGACGACACCGAAGAAGCGGAGTTAGTCGCCCGCCTCGAATCCCTCCCGGACCTCAGCCAGAGCCTCCGAAACGCATCCCCGCAAATCAGACGGCAGGTCTACGAGGCCTTCGACCTTCAAATCGCCTTCGATAAACGGGAAGGCCGCGTAGAGATTTCCGCGACCATCGCAGAGGACATCGCGAAGGCACTAAACAACTCCGAGGACCTATTCGCGAAGGGCGACACCGTCACCCTGACGAACATAGCGGGGGCCCGCTTCGTCTCTCAAGGAGACGCTCGGATACTGGAGCGGTTGGCAGCCTGAATCTAGAATTTCGCGCGGAGAAGGCCGCCCTGAGTTGGACTCCGAATTCGGTGATTGAGGGCTAAGGACAAAGCCAGTTGACGGTTGGTGGGTCGCCCGACGGACACTCCAATTCAAATTCCCATGATATTTCGTAATCCATGTGGTCTACGTACCCGGTTCTGGATCCAGACAAATGCCCACTTCCGTCGTAGACGGCCGGAGCACCCGTATTTCCTATCGAACCTGCGATGTATGACCATCCTGTTCCTGAAGCAGTCGTCTCCGGGAATCCGCAGACGGATCCCCTCTGGTTCTCTACTCCAGGCGATGTGCCCAAGTGGAAAACGTAGCCGTCTGAACCTCTCGCCATGCCAAGAGTCGAGTCAACGGGGTTGGCACCAATGTTACCTTCGCCACTGAGTACCGTTTGAGATCCGCTCGAGCTTCTCTCGCTCCAACTGTCGGGGTTGAATCCGCACGCCGATGTGGTCCGATAGAAGTCATTCCACTCAGAAGAATGTCCTAGGACGTAGTAGTTTGAATCAGTCCCCGTAGGTACTGAAGAGTCAACGGTCCAACTTGCATCATTCGTTCCTACAGTTGTATTGACGCCAGGCCACGAATAGTCTCCATGAGCATCGATACTCCCTTGGATACTGAAGGTAGATCCACCAAACTCAACGCATTTAATGTCGGTGCTGTATTCAGGCAGCCCCTTCTCGATGTCACCGATCGGTGTATCGAATTCGACTTCGCCGCCAAGTTTCAAGGGTACGCAGAGCTTCCCTGGTGGTGAGTTGCCCAGCACGTATTCAAGTCGGAGGCCTGTTCTAGCGTTGATCTCTACCTCGGCCGCGACCCCGCCAATCACGGGGATTTTCCAGCCCGCTTCAACTTCGATGTCCGGGCCGATCAAGGCTTCGGCGTTGGCCTGGGCTTCAACCTCATGGGACAGGTTCGCGTCCGAAGAAAACTCCTTGACCGCTGACACATCCCCATCGCGGTAGTCAAGACCGATGGATCCCTGAACGCTCGCGTCAGCCGAGATCGTCACCGACCCACTCACCGAGGCCGATGCCTCGAGAACGATTGGCAGAGAGACCGTGACCGGAACAGGGACCGGTCCCACCACGACCACGAAAGTGAACTTTGGTGAGAGGAGCGTGATTGGCGTCAGGGTGCAGCTGGCCGCGGCTGAAAGCTCGGCTGAAGCATCAGCGGACAGGCTCGCATCAACCGTGGCCCTGGCGGAATCGATTCCGGTGGGGATTCCGAACCGTTTGCTCCACTTCAAATCAAAGTTGGGGGCAAGGCTCGCATCGAAGTTGCCGTCCAGGGTCATCGACCCTGAGCCGGTACAGGTCACCGGCTTCGAAAACGGAACATTCGCGTAGTTCGAAGCGCCGCCGGTTGTGTCGAGTGCTCGGAGGAGTTTCTTCGCGTCACCGTTCTGCGGGGTCGCCGCCTGAAGATCGCCTGTGGCAAGCGCAAGCTGTCCGTTCGGGACCGCGTCATAAAGCGAACCCGGCTTCACCTTCACCGTCGTCTGGCCGCCAGAACTACTCGAACTCACCACCTTCAGCAGAAAGCCATCCGGGGCACTGTCACCCGGAGCTGCCGCCAGATACTCCCCAGCCTTGAAATTGCGGTTGCCGGAAAGCACGAGAGTCATATCGCCCTGCGAGGGGAGCTTCTGAACCGAAGACGAAACAACTTCACTGACCTTCGGAGCCGGAACCTGAGAACTGAAAGTCAGCTTCTTCACCTTCGAAGACGAGATCGTGCGCTTCCCGGCAAACAACCTCACCCGGAACTTGCCCGACTTCAAGGAGCTAGGGGCCTTCCAGGCGAGCCGGTACTTGCTCGAACCTTTCCTGCCCTTCGACAACTTGCCGGTCTTGCGCTTCACCCAACGCTTTCCGACCTGCTGCTCCAGAGCCGCCTTCCACTTCTTACGAGGCGGAGCCTTCCTGGGGGCGCCCTTCGAGACTGTGCCCGACACCTTCACCTGCGAGCCAGCGACACCAAACGACGCGCTCACCTTTGGCTTCGAAGCTGCGTCAGCCTGAGCCGTCGCGCCCGCAAGGCCGACACACAGCACTCCCGCAACCACAAGAGCGGCCACGATCCCGGACCTCAAATTCTCCCTGCGTACCAGTGACATCCTGTCCTCTTCCCATAGGCAACGCTGACTACGGAGCATCGTAACAGCGATTCAAGCCACCGCCTCGATTTCCGAAGGCATTCCCGAAGCCACGGAAGGTATCTCCGAGCCTCCTCCTTGCTCTCGAAATACTCGAATACCCGAGAAACCCTCAAGACTCAAGGAAGGGCTCGTGTCGCCCTGAGACAACTGGGCGAATAGGGACGGTACCTTCGAATACTCCGCTCTGACAGACGGTCTCCCTGGAAACGACTACCCGGCCCGCTTCGTCTCTCAGGGGGACGCCCGGATACTGGAGCGGGTGGCGTTAGGACTCCCAAGTAGGTGTTTCGCGCGACCAGTGTCTCGGTCAGTCATGATCAAAGGATGACGCGGATCACTATTCGAAGATCGGATGGCTACGAGGAGACCCACGAGGTTCGTGAAAGCCCTCAGGAAATCGCAGATGCGATCGCCACGTCGTATAGCGGCCCTGAGATCGAAGGCGTCCGTCTTCACGGTCATTTTCGTCTCACGGACGCTCAGGGTCAGGCGGTACCAATCAACGCCACCCAGATCGTCGGCATCGAGGCTATCCCCCTGAAGCCCCTGCCAAACCCGAAGAAATCTTGGTGGACCTCTTCCGAGTGAACCTAGGCAAGCGTGAACTAGCTTTCCAAATCGAGGAAGAGCATGGCTAGCAGACGACGGATCAACCTAGTCACCCTGGCCATGAATACCCGGCCCGCTTCCCGTTTCTGAGGTGCGCTCGCATTAGAGGCCAGCTATTTCTGTCCGCGACGGAGTCAGACTATTCCGTGGGGACCTCGTGGAGTTGGTTTCGCTTCAGGGTTAGCGCCTGCCGAGCGTATCCGTGCAACTCATCGCGAAGGGCCTTCGGTCCCTTTGCCCTATAGGCGTCCAAGGAACCGCCGTCCAGGAGGATGATCTGGATGGCGGAACTCTCCGCAGCCTGCTTTGCGAATTCCCGGACAGAACCAGCGAACTTGTTTGTCGTGACGATGACAACAACCTGAGCCTTCAGCAGGGTGGCCATTCCAACCTCTTTCGCCAAGACGGACAGGCCAACGTTAGACACTTGGTTCTTACACTGGAACAGCCACCGCGAAAAGTGGAGATGCGCCCCTTCTGCGACCAAATCAACCTCTGCGCCACCGGTCTGCACGCCCCTCTGCCTCAATTCCACTGGGAGCAGCCCAATGTCTGAGGCGAGTCTGAGTGCGAGCAGTTCAAGGGCGATCCCCTTCTTACCGGTGGCCTTGGATCCAAGCCCTTTGATGATTTTCTCGGTGGGCGTATCCAGCTGCTTCTGTAAATCGGCTGGTAGATCTCCTAGCTGGAGAGCGCCGAGAAACTCGGCGTCTAGTTCGAGAGTCTTTTGAGTCGGAGTTATGAGCCCGCCCTTGCCGCCTCTCCCGCTCGAACCCACTTCGTGTTCGATCCAGCCCGCTTCCTTGAGAGGGTCATAGATCTTCTTCCTGACTTGGCCTCGGTCGAACTCAACTCCTCGCTGGTCCAGGAGGTCCAACAGTTGGCTGGACGGGATCGGTGTCAGGTCGCCTTCGGCCCGAACTCTCAGAACTTCTAGGGTGGCCTTCTGCTCATCGGTCAACGCTCGCCACGCGTCCAACTCAGATGGAGCGACACCCGAAAGGTCTTCGAGAAGCTCTTCGTCCACGTTCCAACTGCCATCAACAACGGCGGCAGCCTCCAGCCATTGCCGGAGTTTCCCTGAATAAGAACTATTTGTCGGGACCCGAAAACCGCGGCTGCGCAACTCGGCGTCAACCGACTTCTTGGTCACGATCCCGTCTCTGGCCCCGACCGACCTCGCAACCTCGGCGAGTTCTAGCCCATTTCGCTCCCTCAGCAAGAAGGACGCGAAGATCCGAAGCGCCTCCTGTTGCTTTCCTTTGTGGCCGAGGATCTCCTTGCCGAGGGAAGAGAGCACAAGCGGATCAGTCGAAGCCTCGAGCAAGCCGTATTGCCTCATACCCGTAACTACATTGAGCGCCCGCTTGATTTGCTGCTCCTCTCGTTCAGCGGGGTCCTTTCGCTCCTGTGCGCTAGCGAGAAACCACTTCTGTCGTATTTGCTCCGCTATCGCTGCTCGATCTCCCTTTTGATCCACAATGATCTGGAGGAGATCGAACACGGCTTCCGCCCCGCCAAGTTGCCCTGGCGTGAACTCGTTCGCCGCTGGAAGCTTCGGACGGCTATCTGATGCCATCGAAATCCATTCCCTCATTGACCACCGGCTCCATGACTACGCGGCTCGCCTTTCGAAACGTGTAGCCAGAAGGTGATCTGCAAGGCTAACCCCGAGTTGCCGGGCGAGATGCGGCGGCACGGCGTTGCCGATCTGGCGCCACTGCCGCTCTACATTCCCCTCCAAATACCAATCGTCAGGAAACGTTTGAAGCCTCTTCACTTCTTCGATCCTCAGAATTCGGTTTCTCCAATGCAACGGACCCATGTTGTTGGAGCGCCTCGCCTGGATCGTCCAGGACGGCAGGTCCGGACTCAGCTTGAGCAAGAACGACCAGTAGCGAGACCGCCACTTGAAAATGGGATCTGGGTGCCCCCGCTTCTCGGTGAAGTAGAGGTAATTGTCCCCCGGAGGAATCTGTTTCAGGAGCTCGTGGTGTTTCCCGCCAGCAAAGTGACCGCTGTCATCGGCGTTCTCCTCAGTATCCAGGTCTCCGATAGCTTCGCCCGCGGTGACCCAAGCCGGAAGGTCCGAATCTGACCCCGGCTTTGCGTGAGTGGGGCTGGGGAACTCGAACTCTCCGTCCAGAGTTCCCACCACGAAAAATCTCTGCCTCATCTGAGGGACACCGTAGTCAGCCGAATTCAAGACTTCGGAATTAATCGAGTACCCCAGATTTCGTGCCGTCTGGAAAATCAACTCGAGAGCACTTTGGTGGACCTTGTAAGCGAGTCCGGCAACATTCTCGAGCAGAAATGCACGGGGACGAACGGCTTCCAGCACCGTTAAGTACGCGCGGATCGTCCTATCGCCCACAGCATCTTCCAACGCTCGCGGTTTGTCCTTACGATAAAAACGCGATTTGGAAAACGGCGGACACGGAGGGCCGCCAACGAGGAGATCAATCGATTCGGTAGTGGCACCTTCCGAGGCTTTCGCCAGGCTCTTCCCGTCCAAGTCTGCAGCATCGCCGCAGATGAAAGGGACCCTCGGAAAGTTCCTCTCGTAACTCTTCGCGCAATACGGGTCCAGATCAGACGCAACTACGGCGTCGAATCCTGCTTCATGCATCCCGAGATCGAGACCACCACAACCCGAATAAAGACTTACTGCCTTCAGCTTCATGCCGACACAAGCTCAGGGGCGGCTGCCGATCTTTCAGCGCCAAACGTTGCCACCACCCCTCTGACCACGGCTTCACCCAGCAAGGGCGGAACTGCGTTGCCGATCTGCCGGACTCGTTCGCGGCGAGGGCCAATGAACTGATAACCCGGCGGAAAAGTCTGAAGAGCCGCGAGCTCGGGAACCCTGAGGCGCCTCGAATCCCAATGAAATGGTCCCGTCCAAGGTCCGGGACTCGCGTTAATCGTCCATGATGGCAAGTCTGGATCGAGTTTCAAGAGGAAGTTCCAGAATCTGGTCTCGGTTTCCCAAGTCGGATTGGGGTGTCCACCCCACGCTGTGTGAGCCTTGTAGTTCCAGCCAGGCGGAACGGTTCTCAAGTGTTCGGCCCACTTTCCCGTAACGACTTCCTCGGGCTCGAAATACTCCTTACCAGCGAATGGTTGGAGCGCAGGACCTACTGGCTCAAAAGACAGGAGTTCCAACTCGTCTGACTTCTCCGCTGGCGCATGAGACTTTGCCGGAGCCGCGGGCTTCGAGATCTTCGAACCCATGAGAAAGACCCTCTGCCGTCGCTGCGGCACTCCGTGCTCTGCGGCGTTCGCAAAGAACAGCGTAGTTTCGTACCCAGTTCGATTGGCTTCGGAAATGAGATGTTCCAAGACAGGTCGGTGCCTCGGATGAGTAATGCTGCGCACGTTCTCGAAGACGAACCCGTCGGCCTTAGATTCAAGTACGAGCCGCCAGTACTCGTCGACGAGACTCCTCCGCTCATCCGGACGAACTTCCGGACTCTCGGATGGACGATCAACTGTCTTACCAGCGGCCCGAGCACGCCGAAACGCCGCCTCTTTGCCCTCGTCGACCCAGTAGGCCGCCTTTGAAAACGGCTGGCACGGTGGCCCTCCCAAGATAACGAGGTTTTCATCAACCGATAGGTCCAACGCCTCGCGCAGATCTCGACCACGAATCGCAGTGATGTCTTCGTTCCAAACCTCATGGGAATGGTTCTCACGCAGGGTCTCGCAGGACCACCGGTCATTGTCGACCGAAAGCCGAACGTCGCACCCTGCCTGCTCAGCCCCGACGGCTAAGCCTCCTGCCCCGGCAAAGAGGTCCACCGCCACTACTTTGCTTGTTCCCGCTTCACCAACCACGACGCTCGATACTACGGACGGAGTCGGACGAGGCCACGCTTCCGGTCCAAGACTAATCTTCACCTGCTTTCACCATGGACTGCCGACAGCCGGAGAGTCAACCGGTGCCCAACCGCATCGCGATCTGGGGGCAACAATCTGACCTTCTGGACCGTAGCCCGGCGGGAGTCTGGTTGTAGCTCGATGCCAGTGGAAGACCGTCTAGATCAACCAGCCGTGATCCCCGGAGTTGAGCGTAAAGCCCTAGTCGACGGGCTCCACCTGACCTCGAGCTCCCCGACTGGTTTCGTGTGGATTACCTGTCCGGCGCACTTGACAAGCAATGTCCAGGGATGATTCCGTCCCCAGGCCGCCAGTCGAGATTGCCAAGATTTGCCCACGGAGAACGAAGGGAGCGCCATGAAGACATTCAGGATAGTGGCCGCCAGGCGCAACGACCGCAGATTTGAGGACACCGAACGCCTGCCAGTCTCCGGGGCCTGCGACACCGAAAACTGCATTTGGAGAGTCGAGGCGTAGTCCGATGACTGCGAGTTGGTATTCGGATGTAACTCGAGGCGCATTCGAGACGTATCTGTCCGGTGAACAGGTCGCGGCAGGCACGGAGTGACCGAGCCGGAGCTTCACCCCGAGTCCTGGCTCAAAGGGACAGGTTCCCTTCCTCCCTATATGGAGCGGCTGGCGAAGCAGATGTACTTCGAAGACGGCATGCCGCTGGAAGAGGCGATCGAGGCAGCAGTTTCCGCGGTCCATTATTGGTGCTCTGAAGGAACAGTTTCGGAAACCTCTGGTGCGGATGGCTCCGAGGCAGTGCCGCCTCGTACCCGGGCTCAAGCGTGTGCGGCGACCGCCCAGTGGCGGTCCCTGAAAGCGAAATCTGGAAGCAGATTCGGCAAGGGCAAAGCCGCAGGTTCTGATGCGGAGTTGGTCGGCTGGGTTTCGCAGGAAATCAGGGAGAGCATGACTTGGCCCCTAATCGCTGGCGTAGCCGAAGACGGTGATGAACCTGGTCTGGAGCTCACGGCCGAGGAAGTCGAGGACTTGCGAAAGTTCTCGCAGGGCTAACCCGACCGTGTGTAGACCTGTCCGATCTTTCATTCGATGCCGGACATACGCTTCCAAGGCCACGGAAGGTATCTCCGAGGCTCTCCTGGCTTCCTCGACCATTCGAATAGCCGAACGGCTTCCCGGATTCGTCCGAAGTCTCCCGTCAACATCCACGAACGGTCACGTTCTCGGGCTGCCGAGCCAGGTGCGAGCGAGGAGGCGGCAACGGGATCGTCCCATTGTCGTCCGTAGGGACGACGGGAGAGGAAGCCCGTCTATAGCTTTCCGACTGTCAACAGGAACTGAAATATGCATCACTTTCAGGAACTGAATTATGCATCGCTTGGCCGTGTCGCCGATCAGGTGGAGGGCCGAAGGCCCGTAGCCTGATCGGCCGGCTTCACCGTCGAGTCCCGGTCCTTTAGCCGGTAGCTCTTACCTTTCAGCGTGATGATCTGGGCGTGATGAACCAGCCGGTCGATCAGAGCCGCGGCGACCATCTGGTCACCGAGGATCTCGCCCCAGGCTTCAAATCCGCGGTTTGAGGTGACGATCACCGACCCTCGTTCGTAGCGGCGGGCGATGAGGGCGAAGAGCAGGTTGGCAGCCTGGCGCTCCAGTGGCAGGTAGCCGATCTCGTCAACCACCAGCAGGCCGTAGCGCTCCAGGCGTTTCAGTTCCCGGTCGAGCGTGTTCGAGTTCTGGGCGGCCTCCAAGCGGTCGATCCATTGCTGGGCGGTAGCGAAAGCGACCCGGTGGCCGTCCTGGCAGGCTCTGATCGCCAGGGCGGTCGCGAGGTGCGTCTTGCCGGTTCCCGGGGGACCGAAGAAACAGACGTTGGCGTGCTCGGTGACCCAGGCGAGCTGGGCCAGATGCGAGATCAGTGGCCGCTCGGCGGCCGGCTGGGCGGTGAAGTCGAAGTCCTCAAGGCTCTTGTTTGCCGGGAAAGCCGCGTGGCGGATCCGGTTTCTGGTGCCCGAGGCATCCCGGGCGAAAACCTCGGCCTCCAGCAGAGTCTCGAGGAACTGTTCGTAGCTCCATTTGTTCTCGCGAGCTGAGGTCGCGGTCTGGTCGAGTCGCTCGGCGATCCTTGGTGCTTTGAGTTTTGAGATCAGGTAAGGCAGCCGTTCACCGGCTTGGCCGCTGGTGGTGCTCATGATGAAAGCGCGGCGTAGTCGGCGAGCGCAGGCGGGGTGACCTTCGGCACGGAAACCGGTTCGCGCTCAACCGGTGGCGGTGGCTCCGGTCGCATCCTCGGGGCCGGCTGCCAGATGCCGGGGATGTAGCTTCGCTCGTAGCTGGCCACCGTCTTTCCGTGGTGGGTGATCCAGACCGTGTCGCGATCAAAGCAAAGCTCAACCCGCCGGTGAACCAGATTCTCCGGCGCGCGGTAGAAGCTGCCGCGGTGCTTGAGGTAGCAGTCAAGCGGCACCCTTGAGGACCGGCACCCGGCAAAGTCGAAGGCGACCGGCGGCAGCGGCCGGGCCATCTCGCGCTCCACCTCAAAACGATCGGCAACCACGAAATGGCCGCTGGCGTGGCGGCGCGGCAAGGCGTAGCGGTCCTGCCAGTCTGCGTATTGGCGATCTATCTCGGCCAGGGAGTCGAATTCCCTGGCCGGCCAGAAGCCGTGTTTGGTGTGGCGAACCGCTGCTTCGGTCGAGCCCTTCTCGCGCGGCGTGGCCGGGGTGCAGGCGGTGGCGTGGAAAGCGTAGTGGCCTCGCAATTGAAGAAAGCGCGAGTTCCAGGTGACCTCGCTCCCCTCGCGGCGCGCGACCGCCGAGCGCAAGTTGTCATAGACCATTTCGCGCGGCACCCCACCAAGCCAGGCGAAAGCATGAACGTGGCCTTCAAGGAAGGACTCGATCGTCATGTCAAAGCTGAAGTGGGCGGTTGCCGCACCCGAGTAAGGCAGCGAGCAGATAAGGGCGTAAACCCGGCGCTCTTTACCATAGATCTTCGGTCTGCTCGGCATCTCACCCCAGTCGACCTGCATCACCTGGGCCGGGCGGTAGCCGGTCCTTTGCGCCGGGCGCTCGCTAGGCGGGCGGAGCCTTGAGATCCGCTTTCTGACCAGATCGACCGAGCCGGTGTAGCCATGCTCATCGCGGAGAACCTCGGTCACCCTCGGAGCCTTGATCTCCGGCCAATCCTCGATCAGCCTGGCGATCACCGGCTCAAGCGGATCGAGCATCGAGCCGTTAGGTGCCCGCCGGTAGCGCGGCGGCTCGTCGGCTTCGGCCAGTCGCTTGACCGTTCTCGGGTCGATCCCGAGTCTGTTGGCGATCTGCCTACGGGAAATCCCCTCGGCGTCCAGTGTTCGGACCTCTGCCCAATCCATAGCTCCACGCACCTCCTGCCGACCCCCTCGCTCGATTGCTCAAGCCCAGAGTTTCCTCGGCATCCATGGCCACCTTCGGTGGCGCACTATTCAATTCCTAGATGCGGTGCAGTATTGGGTTCGTGGTGTCACCGACTCGGCCCTCCGTCTCGGACAGCCATCTGAAAGGAGGAATACGCATGACGTACCCGCTTACGCTCGGGACCCGCATCGGGGCCCACAGCCCATCCCGCACCATCCTCGTCGAACCGCAGGCTAGTTCCCGTCGAGACGTCCGTTGGAGCCTTGATCCGGTTTCGGAAGATCGAGATGCGGGTCGCGACGAGACAACTCCGCAGTTCACGGGGGCGATTCTGGGAGTCCGGCAGTGGCTAGTACCCCAATCGCTCGACGAGCTCAAACCCCTCCGGACCATCAAGGCAAGTTCGCCGAGTTGGGAAATAGACGGAAGTGTCACCCAGGCTCGTTGTCTTTCGGATGTGTCCGAACTTCATGAACCCCCTGGCAAAGATTGTGAATGTGGCCTTCGCGCCTACCACCCTTGGCTAGTGCCCCCGTGGTACCTATGGAGCGGCGACAAACCAGCAAACCAGGATCTCTATGTGACCGGCGTGGTTGAAGCTTGGGGCCGGATCGAGCTTTACCCGGAAGGATTCAGAGCCGAATTCGCCCGACCCCTCGCCCTCGTCCTGCCACCCGCATTCAGCGCCGACAGCACCGCCCGGATAGCCCTCGGGGATCTCTGCGATCGCGCTGACGCCGAATTGCTGGACCCGGATCGAGGTGTCTCGCCTGGCGAACGGCCACACCAACCCCGCAGGGCCGCTGCCGAGCAACGGTTGACCCGCACCTCGCTCGACGCGTGGTTCGAGCGAAACCAGCCAATCGACGCCCGGGAATTGCTAGAGCCACTGTCGCCGCCGGAGGTGTAGGCCACAGTGGGTTACGGCTGCGTAAGGCGTTCGTGGAATGCGAGGAAGGCGTCTCTCGCTTCGTCGGGCGTCATCGAGCTCTTCACGTCAACTGTGACCCTGGCGAGGTCAAGCAACCCGGTAGGCAAGTCCTTATCCGGAGGATCGCCCGCGAGATACTCCTCTGCCTCGAGAACCAGCATCGCGTCGTCGGCATCCTTGACCGGGCGAGCCCGCTCGTCCTCGAGGTCCAAGACCGGCAACTCCAGAGCAGCCGCGATTGCCCGGTCGAGTCGGTCGGTGATGTCGGTGTATTCAGGTTCCAGGAGACGCTTGAGTGGTTTGGGTATGTCGCACGCGTAGGCTTCGTGCGAGTCGTGATGTAGGGCCGCGAGGGCAAGGTCTTGGTGTCCCATAGCTTCGACAAGATTGGCCACACAAATCGCATGCTCGGCGACTGACCGAAACCTTGTGGCTTGCCCGCCGAATCGAGGGGCAAGAGATAGACCTCCTGCGATGTCTTCGATCCTGATCGACTCAGGCGACGGGGCGGCAAAGTCGAGAACTAAACCTGATCGAGTGTTGATCGCAGTCTCGGGATGCTCGGACATTCGTCAAGCAAATCAGCGAGCCCGGACATCCTTGCGGCTACTTGTCAAGATCGGCAACCAGCATCGCCAGCGGCAGGCCAAGGGCGTCGGCGATCTGCTTGGCCATCGTGATCGTGGGTGAGTGAAAGCCCCGTTCGATCTCTCCCAGGTACTTGCCGTCCGGGCGTCCAAACCGCTCGCCTAGCTGCTCAAGGGTGAGACCTAACTCCTTTCGCTCCCGACGAACCGCGTCACCAAACACTTTGGCAACGGGCTCGGGCTCAGTCCGGTGACGAGTCACGGACACAGATGAGGCGAAAGGGCATGGCCCGTAAGCGTCGAACACAGAACGCGAAGAAGCCACTAGGCATGTCTAGCTTTTTGGAAGGAGCCGTTCCTTGCTTACCGCCGGTATCGACCTCGCATCGAAACCATCGAAAACTGCTGTGTGCGTGATTGACTGGGGTGTCGAGAAGGCCGCGAAGATCGAGGAGTGGGAAAGATCGCGTTGGACTGACGAAAGGCTGATCGAAGTGATGAGCGACCCCTCAATCGAACGGATCGGTGTTGATGCCCCGTTCGGCTGGCCGATCGAGTACGTGGCCGCGATCTCAGCCTCGAGCAAGAACGGGACGTGGCCGAAGGACGGCTACACCGAGGACTTCGGGCGCTTTCGCGCGACGGAACTGAACATCAAGGAGCTGCTCGGGGCGACGCCCCTCAGTTCATCTCTTGGCAACCTGTCATGGGTAACGCGACGTAGTGCCCGACTCTTGGCACGCCAAGCACGGGGCGAGGATGTCGAGTCGGCTCGACTAGGAGAAAGCTGCTTCGTCGAGGTCTACCCCGCTGCTTCACTGAAGCTTTGGGGGATAAGTCCTGCCGACCTGGCTGAAGATCCCGGCGGGTACAAAGGCGAGAAGGCTAAGGCAGTCGGACGAAGGCGAAACCTGGCTGAGGTTCTGGTCAAGGAACTCGAATCGGTCGTGAACATGCCGCCCGACTTCGTAGCTAGGTGCGAGGAAAAAGGTGGCGATGACCTCGTGGACGCCTTTGTAGCGGCGCTCGTAGCCCGGGCGATGGCGCAAGGACGGTGCGAACCAATTCCGGCCGGTCCAACACCGAAGCAGCTGAAGGCCGAAGGTTGGATCAGGGTGCCGTGTGGACCGAGCCTTCGGGACGACCTGATTTCCATGTGAACCCTTCGGACTCACGTCAGAATCAACCGCCGTCTGCGACCCACGATTCATGACCCTTCCTCGCCTCTACCTCAACTTCATCGCTGACCTCGACTGGCTCATCGCACTCGAGTTTGGACGAGTCGACGACGCCCAACCACCCGAGAACTGGCGTGGCGTAAGCGAGTCATTCGGATTCCTATGCGACAAGCCAGGCGGCCGGGAAGTCGGCTTCAAGATCCTTGACTTCTCCCAGTTCGATCCCGAAGCCAAGGAACACGCCGAAATCTGGAACGGACCCCAGTTCAACGCTCCGGTACTCGGACTGACCCAAGCCAACGCCGGCGAGATCACCCTCGCTGCCCGCGCCCTTTTCGGTACCGACAGCACAATCAACCGAAAGTTCTTCGACGCCGCAACCGGAGCTGAAGGAGAACAGGCCCTCACCTACTGGCTCGCGTGCCTCCAAGCCGGAGATGCGATGGCACACTTTGGTCTCGGCTACACCCTCCACGAACTAGGCCGAAACCAAGAGGCCTACCGACACCTCCGCCACTACACCGAGATCGCACCCTGTGGAAGTTGGAACTGGTGTTGGTTCGGCAAAGCTGCCAGAGACATCGGTGAGATCACCGAGGCGAGAAAGGCTTTTGAGCGGGCGATCGAACTCGAAGAAGAAGGCGACCAGGAAACCGACGCCCGCGAACTCCTAGCTGCCTTAGACGATCCCCACGTTTGACGACGGAGATCCCCCGCCATCCTCGGTGTCATAGGGGGCCACAGGACAGACGCGAGGCGCTCGGTGTGGGCCGCCGGGCTTCAGTTCGACGACCTCTTTGTGACACCTCTGGCACGTCCGATCCAGCCTCGATTCGGGCTGGACCGACGAATTCCGGCCTTTCCGAGGAATATTTCTGCGGCAAAACACCATATGCAGCGTTTTGCGTGGTCGGGGGGCTAGAGAGGCGCGGAGCTCGAGGCTACATACAAGTAGTAGAAAATTTCCCAAGAGAGGAACCAGGAAAATGTTCAAGTTCCAGCGCACATACGAACGCTCAATAGTGACCATGTCAGACCGGCGCCAGTACCTAATAGTCGGCGCCGTTCTGGATGTGGCAGACGAACTGGACGCTGCCTACGAAGCTGACGTTGGCGTCGTCAAGCTGCGTACTGCCGACCTGCGGATCGTCACTCTTCCGACCGACGAAATTTCGACGGTCGTCGGTGTCAGCCCGGAAGACGTTGGCGTCCTGCCCACCAAGTAGCCGTCACACCGTCACCAACGAGCGGTAGAGCCGATGGCGGACGAACCTCGCCGTCACAGTGACGTCACGGTGACGTCACAGTGTCGGATGGCGAGGCGTCCGTTCCTCGCTCTCTGTCGCCGGTGTGACGTTCGTTACGGCCGCCACCACCCTTACCGCGAACCTCGGCCGCAGCATCTTGAACCGTGATCTCACCGTTCTTGTCTCTAAGCAGCACGATCAGCCGCTGCGCAAATGCAACGTCCTCGGGCTCGAAGACCGCTGTGGTGCTTCCCAGGATCACATCGAACTTGGGTCGAATGACTCCCAAACCTTCCCACCGCTTGATCGTTGAGGGCGATGCCCCGACCAGTTCAGCGAGCCTACGCCTTGTAATCGCAGCCCCGAACGCTGCTTTCACTGTCTGCGCTCCCCGTCTACCGGCCTCAGAGCGCACCGTCGAGATCCGATCTGCGCTGCTTGAACTGGCCTCCATATCCAACACCCTACTTTGCACCACCATTGAAGGAGTATCAAATGAGTAATGCCCGACTTGCGCGACGCGCGCGTTTGAACGCCGAGTGGGAACAAGAGATCTTGAGCGGGGTCGCAATGGCCCGTTACGTGATCGGGCTCCGCCCTGACGAGAGGATCCCTGATGAGATTCTCGCCGCAGAGGCACTGCATTTCTTTCCTCGCAGCAACGAAACCGGATCGCGCCACCATCTCCCGGAATCGATAGAGCAATGGGCTGGATTCCGTCTACTGGGAGCCGCCGACACGGCCGAGGCACGCGAGTTTCGCGCCAGACTGCTTAGCGACTCTTACTCCTTCAACCCAAAGCGAGAGGGTATGAACCGGGGCGCTTCCCGGCGCGCTGCCAGGAGCGGACGCCACCGCAACTTGAAGCGGTAACAGCGTTGACTTCCGTGGGGTTTCTGTTAGCTTGCTTGTACCCCCATCCATGGGGGGCCCGACGGAAGGCCCGCCTTTTCGGCAGATATCGAGGTCACGGGTTCCAATAAGACCGCGCAATGAGCGGCAACAAAAGGAACTCGTATGTCCCGATCCATCAATTCGAAATCCGAATCTCTTGAGGCCACCCACCGACTGAACGTCGAACCCGCCTGCGAGGGCGGCGGGAGGTCTCGGCTTTCCGGTCAGCTCCAGGCGCTGGTTGCCCTCCTGTCTGTGAAGGGTTCGGACCAGTGACCGGCCCGGAGATCATTGAGGCGGTCTCGAACCTGCTTCGCCGCTACGTCGTGTTCGTCGACGACGATCAGGTGCTGACACTGACGCTCTGGGTGCTCCACACCTACGCCATCGACGCGGCAGATGCCACCCCCTACATGCTGATAACGAGCCCGGAGAAGCGTTCGGGCAAGACGCGTCTGCTGGAGGTGCTCGAACTTCTGGTTGCTGACGGCTGGCGGGTAGCTGGAGTTTCGGAGGCTGTTTTGTTTCGCAAGATTGACCAGAGGAGAGTCACCCTGCTCTTCGACGAGCTCGATGCTGTGTTTGGCACCTACCAGGAGAAGACAGAACCGATCCGGGGTGTCATCAACGCAGGTAGTCGTCGGGGGAGCACAGTTTCGCGTTGTGTGGGCCCGAACCACGACGTCGTTGACTTCTCGGTTTTCTGCCCCAAGTGCCTCGCGGGCATCGCAACGTCGAACCTCCCAGACACGATTCGTGATCGCGCCGTACCGATCGGACTTCATCGCAAAGTCGACGAACCGGTCGAACGGTTTCGCTTCCGGACCGTCCAGAAAGAGGCCGAAGCGATCACAGCCGAGATCGCAGAGTGGGCCGAAACCCACCTGGAGGCACTCACCGACGCCATGCCTGAGATCCCTACCGAGATCAATGATCGGGCAGCTGAGGGTTGGGAGCCCATTTTTGCGATCGCCGACTGCCTAGGCGAGGAGATTGCCGCGAGGGCACGCAAAGCAGCCATCAATCTTTCCTCCGAGGAAGACCTTGAAGAAGCCTCATGGGGCACGCAGCTTCTTGCCGATATTCGGGAGTCCTGGACTGATGAACTCACCCACACCATGCCGTCGGCGAATGTCTGTTCCAACCTGGGGCTGCTCGAAGACAGGCCCTGGAGGAACTGGGGCAAGGACCGCCCGAAGCCCGGTTTCAACCCCCGTGACCTGGCAAGGCTGCTGCGCCCCTACGGGATTCGACCGAAGACGATTCGCGTTGCCAACGGAAGCACCGCCAAGGGCTACCACCGCAGCCAGTTCGAAGACGCGTGGCGTCGCTACGCACTGAAGGAGGACAACGATGCGTAACGCGGTTCCGGACCTCCCACTCACCAAAGAACAGCGCGCCACTGCCCAGGCGATAGGAAAGATCCTCGAACGGATCGGATACGAACCGAGCAACCTCGTTGAGCACCTCGCCTTTGAACTCAACATCAGCTTGAGCGAAGCAACCGTGCGCTACTTCGACATTTATGAGATTGCCGCCATGAAGGACCCCCAGGTTGCCCTGCTTCTTCAGGCCTTCATGCTCCGTCTCCGCGGTTAGCCGTCTCGTGCGAACGATGGTTGTGCTCGAAAATTCCCTGTGTTTTCATCCCGAATTTTCGATGGTTGACACGACGCGACAAGTACCCCCTCCGAGCGCCCAAGCCTGGTCTGTGGACCTCGGACCTGTAAGTGGCCCGACCTTCACGGTCATGTGTAGGTCCGCTGTACAGGCCCGGGAGGCGGTTGTGGCGTATCTGGTGGAGATCGGGTCAGGTCTCACTTGGCTGGCCGCGACCGAGCTCGTGGACCGGGCAACGGTCACGGAAGTTTCGGTGATCTGGTGAGTACCCCAAGGTTCGCGTTCTACGGGCGCCTGTCCACTACCGACAAGCAAGACCCTGCCCTCAGCTTCCCGAGCCAGCGCAAGGCCTGTGAGCGGAAGGTGGTTGACCTGGGCGGGGATATCACCTGCGAATTCACCGATCAGGAATCCGGTGCGAAAGCGGACCGCCCGGGGTGGACATCGTTGTCGGCGGAGGCCCGTGACCCAGAAATTCGCCGCTTCGACGCGGTCGTGATCTACCAAACCTCAAGGCTTGCCCGAGACCGGGTGATGGCAGGACTTTACGAGCGTGAACTCAGGAAGGTCGGGGTCGCGATCCACTACGCGGTAGGTGGCGGTGACCCCGACACCCCCGAGGGCGGACTCATGATTGGAATGCAACAGCTATGGGATGAGTTCGAGCGGACCAAGCTCGCCCGCGAAACCAAGCGCGGGATGCGGGAAGTATCCGAACAAGGATTCCGGGCCGGTGGTCGGGCACCGTACGGGTATCGCCGCAATCTTGAAGCGATGCCGGAAAGCCACAAAGGCAACCGCGACAAGAGCCGAGTGACCCTGGTACCGGACCAAGACCAAGCTTTGGTGGTTGCCGAGATCTTCGATCTGTTCGTCGGCAAGAAGATGAACCCGAAAGCGATCGCCAACCACCTCAACCAGCCAGGAGGACCACCCTCCCCTTCCCATGTCGATTCGAGCCGGAACGTTCGGGGCCACTGGGCGGCAAGCACGATCCGGGCGATGCTGAAGAATCCGGTCTACACCGGAAGGATCGTCTGGAACCGCCTCGACTTCACCGACGCCAAACAATCAGGCGGTGGTGCCCGACAACGAGCCAAGGAGGAATGGGTGGTCACCGAGGAAGCTCACTTGCCGCTGGTCAGCGACGAGACCTACGAAGCCGCGCAGGCCAGGTTCAAGTCCCCGAACCGTTCGGCCCCGTCATCGAGGGCCAAGCGCGACTACATCTTCGCGGGCATGATCCGCTGCTGCGCCGGTCACCAGCCACTCTCGATGGCCGGGAAGACCCGCAAGGGCCACCAGTACTACGTCTGCGGTTACGCGGCTAACTACGGCGACGAAGCGGCCCTGGAGTCCCATGGCGGGCAGAAGTGGATCTCGATCCGCGAAGACGCCCTCGAAGAACATGTCCTCCGATTCTTCGCGCAGCGGATCTTCGGTCCAATGCGGATCGAGAAGCTCGCCAAGCAGCTACGAGCCCACAGCCGGGAGGAGAAGTGCAAGGGCAAGCTGACCGGAACCCGGATCCGCGAACAGGTCGCCGAAGTCGATCGGAAGATCAAGGCGCAGGTGATCGCACTGGAAGAAGGGGTCGAGATGGACCTGGTCTCCGAACGGATCGGGGAACTCCGAGCTCAAAAGGAAGCCTTGGAAGCAGCCCTCGCCGAGATCGGGGAACCCAGACAGGA
>WBZM01000460.1_pt1 | contig 32322 bp, 32 predicted proteins | sample 5204271 | NCBI WGS metagenome assembly WBZM01 (sample SAMN12344346, study PRJNA552823) | activated sludge metagenome | biome: Activated sludge suspended growth; feature: Nitrification reactor; material: Wastewater; isolation source: activated sludge from nitrification reactor of wastewater... | reverse complement strand
GGCACATTTCCCCGCCCGGGAGCGGACAGCGCCAATCGCGGGAGCAGCCAACGGACCAGGTTAACCCAGCCTGATCTTCTCCCCGTAACCCGTCATCTCCAGATAGCCGCGCCCGACCTCCATCCCACCCTCGATGACCCGCACGGCGCCTTCCCAGTAGACGGCGCCGGTCGACCGGCGGCTGTCGAGTTCCTGGTCGTCGAACAGGGGCTCCACGGCAATGAGGCGGTCGCCGACCCGCAGCTGCCACGCCACCGGATAGTCGATGGCGGTGCGCGGCGAGCGCCAGCGGCGCTGCGGGACGAAGGCGACGGCGGCTGGCGGCAGGATTTCGCTGCCGCCGCCGGCGCGTCGCCAGGTAGCCGCCGACCACAGGGCCCCGCCGTCGCCGTCGCGCAGACGAAAGGCCATCAGCGCGCTGCCATCGTCGAAGTTGATGCCGACCCAGTCCCAGCCCTGCGCATCGTCGGGCAGCAGTTCGCTCGACCACTCGTGGTCCAGCCAGGCGCGGCCGCTGACCGCGACGCTCCGCCCGGCTAGGGTGACGTTGCCGGCCACGGCCAGCTGTGGCCGGCTGTAGTAGTAGCTGGCGTGACGCGGATCCGGCGCCTTGGCGCTGAACCCGGCCGCCCCGTTGAGCAGCGGCGGGCCGTCGGGAGCAAGATTCAGGGCATAGGCGAATTCCTTGCTGCGAACCTCGGCCCGGTAGCCGCCGGCACGCTGCTCGAAACGCCAGTCGCCGATCCAGACGTTGGCCTCGCCGACGGCGAAGCCGGCCCGCCCGAAACCGGCACGGGCAGCGCGTTCGTCGTGGCGTAGCCGGCCAAGCCGGGGGTCGGCGATCGCCGCGTGTGCAAGGATCAACTGACGCGGGGCGAAGGCGCTCGGGTTGTCTTCGCCGATCCCGGTGCGGACGCGGAAGAAGGTGGACTGGAAACCCAGCGGGCTGCCATCCGGCAGGGTCAGCCAGCCGGTCGCATACCACCACTCGCTGCGAAAATCCGGGTGAGCGCCGTAATCGGCGGGAAAGGCCAGCCGGCGGCCGGGGAGCACGCGGGCGAAGTCGACCTCCCGTGCGGTCGCCGCGGCCGAGACCGGCAGGCCGGCGAGCAGAAGCAGGAAGTCGCGGCGGCGCATTACCAGTCCTCGCGCACCGCCAGCACCGCATCCTGGCGCATCGCCTGCCGCCCGGCAAGCACCGCCGCCAGCGCGGCGAGCGCCACCAGGCCGACGGCGAAGACGGCGAGCGAGCCCCAGGGAACGTGGAGGTCCATGCTCCAGTGGAAGCTTTGCCGGTTGACCACCTCGATCAGCACGAGGCCGATGGCGAAGCCGGCGAGCATCCCGCCGAGGACGCCGACGCCGGCCGCCAGCGCGCCTTCCTGGGCGAGCATCCAGCCGATCTGGCGGCGCGTCAGGCCAAGGTGGCGGAGCATGCCGAACTCGCGCCGCCGCGCCGCGGCCAGCGCGGCAAAACTGGCGGCGACCCCCGCCAGCCCGATGGCGACGGCGACGGCTTCGAGGAGGTAGGTGACGGCAAACGTCCGGTCGAAAATGCGCAGGCTGATCGCCCGGATTTCACCCGGGCGGGCAATTTCCAGCAGGCCGGGGCCGGCCAGCGCCGTCAGCGCATCGGCCACCCGGTCGGGGGCAACGCCGGGAGCGAGGTAAATCGCCGCATCGTTGACCAGGCGGTCGCCAGTCAGGCGGCGATAGTCGGCGAGATCGATCATGACGGCGCCGGTCTGCCGCGAATAGTCGCGCCAGACTCCGGCGACGTGCGCGCTGACCGCCTTGCCCGCCAGCGGCAGCATGACCTGCTGACCCGCGCGCCAGCCGTAGATGTCCTGCATCGCTTCGGAAATCCAGATCGGCGTTTCCATTCCGGGCCGTGCGCTGCCGACCAGCGGCAGGTCGCTCCCGTCCGCCGCCAGCGGCCGCGCGATCAGCGCCACCGGCGCCTGGCCGGCCGCGAGGCGCAGGTTGTCGTGGCGGGTGAAGCTGCTGCGGTCGACCCCTTCTACGGACGCAATTTCGGCTTGCAGGACTTCGTCGAGATAAGCGCTGGTCTTCGCCTGGCCGGCCCGCAGGTAGAGATCGGCGGGCAGGATCTGGGTCAGCCATTGATCGACCGAGTCGCGGAACGACGTAACCATGATCGCCATCGCCGCCGCCAGCGCGACACTGGTCACCACGCCGGCGGCGGCGACCACGGCGTGTCCCGGAGCCGCGCCGAGACGCGCGGCCGCCAGTCGCACCGGCACCGGACCCCGCTCCGGCAGCAGACGGGCAATGCCGGAAGCCACTGCCGGCAGCAGCATGACACTGCCGGCAAGCAGGCAGGCGACGGCGAGATAGCCGCCCACGGGCAATCCGGCGAGCGGCGGAATCGTACTCGCCGCGAGGCTGGCCAGCAACAACGCCAGGCCCAGCCACGGATGGCCGCGCCCGCCGAGGAGCGCCGCCTCGTCGCCGGCTTTCAGGGCCTGGGCCGGCGCGACCGTCGCCGCCTCGCGGGCCGGCAGCCAGGCGCCGGCGATGCCGGCCAGCATTCCCAGCGCGACGTAGATCGCCGTCACCCGTGGCTGAAATTGCAGGCTCGGCTCAAGTCCCGCAAAGTACCCCGCCCCCAGGTCGCCGCCGAGCAGGGCCAGCGCCCCCCATGCCAGCGCATGGCCAAGGGCGACGCCGACGATGCCACCGGCCAGCCCGACCAGGGCGCCTTCAGCCAGCAGCCAGGCGAAAAGGTTGCGACGGGGCAGGCCCAGCGCGCGCAGGAAGGCGAATTCGGTCCGGCGCCGGACGACCGACAGCGCCTGCGCCGAGAAGACGAGAAAGCCGCCGGTCAGCAGGGCGATGGCCGCCAGCATCGTCAGGTTGACCCGGTAGGCGCGCGACAAGTTGGCCGACTGGTCGGCAGCCGCTTCCGGCGCCTCGATCAGCACCCCGGCGGGCAGGATGGCCTGCAGCGCGGCACGGGCCGCGGCGGGCGTCACGCCCTCGGCCAGCCGGAGGTCGATCCGCGTCAGGCGTCCGATCCTGGCGAAATGCGATTGCACGGCAGCGACATCCATCAGGGCAAGGCGGCGGTTGTCCGCTGCTCCGGGGATGTCGCCGGCGACCTTCAGGCTTGTCGTCCCGCTGCCCGACTGCAGCGTGATGCGGTCACCAGGCTCGAGGCCCAGCGCCTCCCGCGCCGCGGCACTGAGGAAGACGCTGTCGTCGGCCAGCGTCGCGAAGCGCCCCGCCCCGGGTTCCGGCCTGGGCAATAGGCGCGGCGCCACCCCGGCCAGCGCAAAGACGTCGACGCCGAGCAGTTGCAGCGTCTCTTCAGTTGCGGCGCGCCGCGCCTCCAGTTCGAGAAGCGGGCTCGCCGCCGCCACCTCGGGGCGGCTGGCGAGCATGGCGTAGAGGTCTTCGTCGAAGCCGCCGCGCGGCCCGACCACCTGCAAATCGGCGTCGCCGGCCAGTGTCCGCAGGCCGCGGCCGAACTCGCTCAATGCCGCTCCATGCACTGCCTGGACCGCCATGCCGAGGGCGACGCCGAGGACGATCGCGACGAACGAAAAGAGCGTTGCCATCCGGCGCCGGGCCAACGAGCCGAGAAAGACCGGCGCCAGCCTCACCCGCACAATCCCGAGGCGGTCAGACGCAGCACGCGATCGGCCGTCGCCGCCGCCTCGAGCGAATGCGTGACGAGGATGCCGATCGCCCCGGCCTGGCGGATGCGCTCGCCAAGGAGAGCCAACACCCTTGCCCCGTTGCCCGGGTCGAGATTGCCGGTCGGCTCGTCGGCCAGCACCAGTCGCGGGCGATGGACCAGGGCGCGGGCGATCGCCACGCGCTGCAACTCGCCGCCGGAAAGCTCGCGGGGCCAGCTTGCCGCCCGGTCACCGAGGCCCACTGCATCCAGCAACTGCTGCGCCGGTTCAGCGGCCGCGCTGCCGTGCCGGCCCTGCAACCAGAGCGGCAGGGCGACGTTCTGGCCGACCGTAAGGTGCGGCAGCACGTGGAAGGCCTGGAAGACAAAACCCAGCTTGTCACGACGCAGGCGGGTCAGCGCATCCTCGTCGAGTTGCGCGTAGTCGACGCCGTCCAGCACAATCCGGCCGCTGTCCGGGCGGTCGAGTCCCGCGACGAGATTGAGCAGGGTTGATTTGCCGACGCCGGATTCGCCGACGATCGCCACATAGTCGCCCGCCTGCAAAGCGAGCGAAACCTCGCGCAGGACGGTGCGGCCCGCGAACTGGCGCGAAATCCCGGCGATTTGAAGCAAGCGCTGCTTCCCGGTCAGGCGACGCCGGAAGATCAGTCAGCGGTCGGCGGAATCAGCGCGCGGTAGGCATGCCAGGTCGCGTGCCCGAGAACTGGGATCGTGACGACCAGTCCAGTGAACGCCGTGGCAAAGCCGATGCCGGCCAGGGTGACGATCATGGCGGCCCACAGCAGCATGGGCAGCGGATTCTTGGCGACCGTCGCGAGACTGAGCAGCATCGCGCTAATCGCGTCCTTGTCGCGGTCGAGCATCAACGGCACCGCAACGACGCTTATCGAAAAGATGAATGCGGCAAAGCAGCCGCCGATGAACAGGTAGGCGATGACGAATTCCGCGTTCTCGAACGCGAGGAGTTCGCGCAGGAAGTCGTCCGCGGTCGGCAGGCCGCTGGAGTAGAACACGGCGAAAACCACCATCGACGCCCGTGCCCAGATCAGGAAGACGACGCCGGTGACGAGCGCGAAAATCCCCAGGTTGGAGAGATTGACCCGCCAGACGGTCAGCGAAGGTTGCAGGCGCGGCACCTCGCCCGCTTCGCGTTGCCGCGAAAGCGCGTAAAGTCCCATCGCCAGGCCGGGGCCGAGCAACATGAATCCGCCGATCAGCGCGACCGTCAATGAGTAGGCATGGCCGTAGAAGAAGACAATGGCCCAGCCCATGACGGCGAAGACGACGCCATAGAAGAGGCTGGCCGTCCGGGCGGCATACAGATCCGAAAGTCCCCGCGCGAGCCAGGTGAAGGGCGCGCCGATGGGGACCGTGGCGATCGCTGCGAGAATTGAGCCCGATTCTGCATTGGCTTCCGGTGTTGCATCCGGGGGAAGCGTCATTTTCTTATCCTCCTTGTTGCAGGACAGCGGCTGCGGGAAATGGTGCCTTCGCCTTCCGGATGTTCCGACAGACGTTCACCATGCGAATCCGCCACCATAGTGCCAGCAGAAGTGAATAATCCAAAGCGATTCAGCTTTCCGCAATCCGCTCTCCTGCCGTTCGGGTGGTGCCCCGACCCGCGAACAGGGCAACCGATGGATGGCCTGCGAACGCAGGAAGCGAACACCGAAACCTCTCTTCGCTGCCGCTGCATGCCACGGCGACGCCACCTGCGGACTCACCGTCCTGTTGCTTTCATTCCAGCGATCGGTTACGGTACGGCCGCATGGTTGCAGGCTGACCGCTCCAGGGGTAAGCCAAAGCGGCCCGGTGGGGACGCGAAGGACTCGCAAGCGATGGCTTCGCCTGCTCGCGCCGCGTCATCGTATGGACTTCCGGCTGGCTTGGTAATCCTTTCCAGACTTGTATCGACAGCATTAGATGGCATCCACAAAATGAAAAACAGCTTTGATCAAACAGATGCCGCTTGTTGCGCTGCCGTTGCGAAGACTTTCCCCGACGTACCTCACTACCTGCAGGCGAACTACTGGTGGGCGTATGTTCATCCACATGCGGTAACCTTCTTCGAGCGCCAGTGGCTGGTCAACCTGATTCTATGGGGCAACTACAAGCGCCTGTGCAATGCGGTGCTCAACGATTACGGTCACAACCTGATGGGGCGCACCCTGCAGATCGCGTGTGCCTACGGGGATCTGACTCCGCGACTGGCGCAGCGCGTCGCCCCGGATGGCCTGCTCGAGATCGTCGATATCCTGCCGATCCAGCTCGAGAATCTGTCAGGCAAGCTGCCCCAGGATCTGCCGATCAAGCTGCACTGCATGGACTCCGCGGCACTAACTTTTCCCGACGCGAGCTTCGACCGGGCGTTGCTGTTCTTCCTGCTCCATGAACAGCCCCAGGAGGTGCGCGAGAAAACCCTGGCCGAAGCACTGCGGGTGATCCGTCCGGGGGGTACGCTGACCATCGTCGATTACGCGCCGCCGGGCCGCCTTAATCCGCTGCGCTATTTCTGGATGCCCGTTCTGGACCGCCTGGAACCGTTTGCACGGGACCTGTTCACCGAGGAAATTGGGACCTGGCTGCCAAAATCCGTCGGCCTTGCCACAGTCAGTGACCGGCGTTTCTTCGGCGGCATGTATCAGATGCTGACACTTAAGGTGGCCGAAGAGGAGAAGATCGGCACCGCGGCGAGCAATTGACCGGCACGCCTGCAGGTCAGTCCCTGCCGGCATTCTTGGACCCTGATCGTGACTGACGGTGTCTGACACGGAAGGAGGAAACGTGGAAACATTCAAGGCAGACGTGGTGATTGTCGGTGGTGGCGGAGCTGGACTGCGCGCTGCGATTGCAGTCGCCGAAACCGATCCGGCTCTGAAGATCGCCCTGGTCTCGAAGGTCTATCCGATGCGCAGCCACACCGTCGCCGCCGAAGGCGGCGCGGCCGGGGTCAAGCTGCCGACCGACAGCCTCGAGTATCACTTCAACGACACCGTGGGTGGCGGCGACTGGCTGTGCGAGCAGGATGTGGTCGAGTACTTCGTGGGGCAATGCACCGAAGAACTGACGCAAATCGAGCACTGGGGCTGCCCGTGGAGCCGCAAGGAGGATGGCCACGTCAACGTGCGCGCCTTCGGCGGCATGAAGATCGAGCGCACCTGGTTCGCCGCCGACAAGACCGGCTTCCACATGCTGCACACGCTGTTCCAGACGTCGATCAAGTATCCGTCGATCAAGCGCTTCGATGAGCATTTCTGCGTCGACCTCGTGGTCGAGGATGGTCGCGTTCAGGGCGCGGTGACGATCGAGATCGCCTCGGGAGAATTCACGCTGATCGAGGCAAGGTCGGTCATCATCGCCACCGGCGGCGCCGGCCGGGTGTTCCGCGAGAACACCAATGGCGGCGTCGTGACCGGCGACGGCATGGCCCTCGCCTACCGCCACGGCGTGCCACTGCGCGACATGGAGTTCGTCCAGTATCACCCGACCTGCATGCCCGGCACCGGCCTGCTGTTTACCGAAGCCTGCCGTGGCGAGGGCGGCTTCCTCGTCAACAAGGACGGCTATCGCTACCTGCAGGATTATGGGCTCGGGCCGGCGGAGCCGAACCCGCGCAACAAGTTCATGGAGCTCGGACCGCGCGACCGCCTCAGCCAGGCGTTCTGGTACGAGCAGCAGAAGGGACGCACCATCGAAGGAGCATACGGTTCGGTGGTGCATCTCGACCTGCGCCATCTCGGGGAAGCCAAGCTGCGCGAGCGCCTGCCGCAGATCTACGAGCTGGCCGAGCAATATCTCGGGGTCGACCCGGCACGTGCGCCGATTCCGGTGCGTCCGGCGGTGCATTACACGATGGGCGGCATCCTCGTCGACGGGCTCTGCGCCTCGCCGCTGCCGGGCCTGTACGCCGCCGGAGAGTGCTCCAGCGTCGGCATTCACGGCGCCAACCGACTCGGTTCCAACTCGCTGTCCGAACTGCTGGTATTCGGCAAGGTCGCCGGGGTCGAGGCCGCGCGTTTTGCGAAAGCCCAGGCTCCGGGAAACCCGGCCAGCCTGCTGAAGCAGGCGCAGGCGGTCGAACAGCGGGTTCTCGCAGTGAAGCAGAAGACCGGCGGGAGCGAACGGATCGCCACGCTGCGCAGGGAGATGGCGCAGACCATGGAGGACGGGTGCGGCATCTATCGCCTCGCCGAAACGATGCAGCAGACCTGCGACAAGCTGGACGAACTCAAGGAGCGTTTCCGCGACGTGAATGTCGAGGACAAGTCGGGGGTCTGGAACACCGAGTGGCTGCTCGCGATCGAACTCGAATACCAGCTCGACGTGGCCCAGTCGATGGCCCATTCGGCGCTGCAACGGCGCGAGTCGCGTGGCGCGCATCAGCGCCTCGACGGTTTCGAGCAGCGCGATGACGTCAACTTCCTCAAACACTCGCAGGCGCATTATGTCGCGGGCGGTCCGCCACGCATCGATTACGGCTCGGTCAGGATCACCAAGTCGCAGCCGGCGACCCGCGCCTACGGTGCGGCCGGCGAAAAGGCCGAGCAGGAAAGGAAGGCCTCCCATGCCTGAACAGAAGACAATCGAAATCGAGGTCCTGCGCTACAACCCGGAAACCGATGGCGAACCGCACCCGCAGGTCTTCCAGGTGCCGTTCACCGACGACATGTCGGTGTTGCAGGGCGTCCAGTACATCAAGGATTACCTCGACGGCTCGCTGAGCTTCCGCTGGTCGTGCCGGATGGCCATCTGCGGAAGTTGCGGGATGATGATCAACGGCATACCGAACCTGTCCTGCCAGACCTTCCTGCGCGACTATTACCCGGGTCGGGTGCGGGTCGAGGCGCTTTCGCATTTTCCGATCGAGCGCGACCTCGTGATCAACATGGAGGGCTTCATCGAGAAACTCGAGAGCATCCAGCCCTACATCATCCCCAAGGAGGCGCGCCCGCTGGCGCAGGGCGAATACCTGCAGACGCCGGCGCAGCTCAACGCCTACGAGCAGTTCAGTTCGTGCATCAACTGCATGCTTTGCTACGCCGCCTGCCCGCAGTTCGGACTCAATTCCGACTTCGTCGGACCGGCCGCGCTGGCCCTGCTGCATCGCTACAACATCGACTCGCGCGACGGTGGCAAGGCTGAACGCATGGAACTGGTCAACTCCGAAGAGGGCGTGTTCAATTGCACGGCCGTCGGCTACTGCTCGGAGGTTTGCCCGAAGCACGTTGACCCGGCGAATGCGGTCAACCAGAACAAGACCAACAGTGCGATCGACTATTTCCTGCGTTTCGTTGCTCCGAAGGGAGGTGCCAAGTGACCAAGCGTCGTCCCTACGTCCGCTCGATGGATGGCTGGTGGCGGAAGAATCCCTTTTTCGTCGAATACATGATCCACGAGGGAACCGCCCTCTTCGTCGCCGCCTACGCGGCGATCCTGCTGACCGGACTGGTTCGCCTGGCGCAGGGTGAAGCGGCCTGGAACCACTGGTTGACCGCGCTGAAGAACCCCTGGTACATCGGCTTCCACGTTCTGGCCCTGATCGCCATGAGTTATCACACCTACACCTGGTTCAAGATCATGCCACGCACGATGCCGCCGGTGATAGTCGGCGGCAAGCGGCTTGCGGCCGGGGCGATCACCGGCGGCGGACTCGCCGTGGCGGCGGCGGCCAGCCTGGCCCTGCTGGCTATTGTCTGGGGGATGGCACGATGAAACCCGAACTCAAGCGCTCCAACGCTCCGATCTTCTGGGCTCTGTTCGGGGCTGGCGGCATGTTGTCCGCCCTGCTCGGCCCGATGCTGGTTTTCATCACCGGCATCGCCGTCCCGCTCGGACTGCTTCTGCCGGCGGACACGATGAGCTACCCGAAGATGCTCGCCTTCGCCCAGAACTGGATCGGCAAAGGCTTCATTTTCGCGATCATCGTCCTCTTCCTGTGGCACGCGGCGCACCGTCTCTTCCATAGCCTGCACGACATCGGCATCCACGCCGGCAACGGCGCCAAGCTGATTTGCTACGGGCTGGCCATGGCCGCGACGATCATTGCCGCATACGCCCTGCTGGCGGTCGGTTTCTAGGAGTTCAGTCTCTCCTCGGCGAGCCAGGCTTCGATTTCCTCGAAGTCCTTCCGGTTCTGACGGATGATCAGGAAGAAGACGAAGAGAAGCGCCACAGCAAAGACGACGATGGCGAACAACTGCCACCCGGAACCGGCGATCAGATGAAGGGGCATTGATTTCTCCTATGGGTGGCCGCAATTGCTGCAAACTTCGGCATCGATTCGTCCTTGAGCGACTGAGACCACCATTCCAGCTTGCGGTTCCGGCGCCTCCGACTGGGCGCCAACTGCTGCATCAGGGTGTTGCGTGGCGGCGGTGGCTGACCCGACCCATCACCACCCCCGCCTGCGACGATGCCTCCCGGCAACCTCGCAGCTGGCCGCAACAGCAACAGTATTCAGCACCGCGCAAACGAGTATGCCGGGCCCGGCCAGCCACTGTCAATGCCGCAATTTCTCCGGTATTGAGGTTTTCCACAATTGTAGTTAGCGGCATGATATGCTATCCTCCATCTAAGGATTTTTTTGGGTCTGGCAAGGGTTGCGGTGCTGCAGGGACGTGGGAAGGCTTATCCGGAATTAAGTCTCAACGCGCCCCGCGAACGGGGTTGCAGGCTTCTTCAGGTGCTACTTCCGGCTTCCCTTCCTGCAGGTTCGCTGGCGTCGTTCTCTTCATCAAAGGCAAATCGATGACTATTTCCCCGAAAGTTCTCGAGACCCTGCGCGAGCGGCGCAACCAGGTGCGTGCCGGTGGCGGCGCCGACAAGCTGGAAGCTCGCCACCAGAAAGGGCTGCTTGGCGCGCGCGAGCGTCTCGCGCTGCTGTTCGATGCGGACACCTTTCAGGAGGGCGGCGCCTATATCCGGCATGGCGGCACCCAATTCGGCATGGGATCCAAGGAACTGCCTGCCGATGGCGTAATCTCCGGCACCGGTTTCGTCGACGGCGTGCAAGTGGCTGCCTTCAGCCAGGACTTCACCGTCGCCGCCGGCACTCTCGGCAAGATGCACGCACGCAAGATCGTCGATGTGATGCGTGTCGCACTGAAGAACGGCATTCCGCTGGTCGCCTTCAAGGATTCCGGCGGCGCCCGGATTCAGGAGGGCGTCGATGCCCTTTCCGGCTACGGCGAGGTTTTCTACCACAACGTTCTGGCTTCCGGAGTCGTGCCGCAGATTGCCGTGGTCCTCGGCCCGTGCGCCGGCGGTGCGGCCTACTCGCCGGCGCTGATGGACTTCATTATCATGACCCGGCAGAACGGCTACATGTTCATTACCGGTCCGGAAGTCATCAAGGCGGTTACCGGACGGGCGACGAGCATGGACGAGGTGGGCAGCGCCGAGGTGCATTCGACGGTCAGTGGCAACGTCCACTTCGTCGTTGACGATGACCGGCAGGCCGTCGCGCTGGTCAAGGCCCTGCTGTCCTACCTTCCGGCAAACAACACCGAGGACCCCCCGCACATTCTGGGCGCCGACATCGACTTCACTCCGGACGAGGGGCTTCATGCCCTGATTCCGGAGACCTCGTCGGAGCCGATGGACATGCACGCCATCGTCCGCCGCATGGTCGATGGCGGCCAGTTGCTGGAGGTGCATGCCGGCTGGGCGCGCAACATCATCGTCGGCTTCGCGCGCATCGAGGGCATGGTGGTTGGCGTGGTCGCCAACAATCCGATGGAGATGGCGGGTGCGCTCGATCTCAATGCCGCCGACAAGGGCGCGCGCTTCATCCGCTTCTGCAATGTCTTCAACATTCCGGTCGTCACCTTCGTCGACGTGCCGGGGTTCCTGCCCGGCATCGAGCAGGAGCGCGGCGGCATCATTCGCCATGGCGCCAAGATGCTCTACGCCTACGCGTCGTGCACCACACCCAAGCTGACGGTCGTCCTGCGCAAGGCCTATGGCGGCTCGTATCTGGCGATGTGCTCGCAGGAGATGGGCGCCGACGTCGTCTACGCCTGGCCGACGGCGGAGATCGCGGTGATGGGAGCGGAAGCTGCGGTCAACCTCCTGTATCGCAAGGAACTGGACGAAGCGGAGGACAGGCGCGCCAAATCCGCCGAGCTCGCGGCAGCCTACCGGGCCGAGTTCGCCTCGCCCTACCTGTCGGCAGCCCGCGGCTACGTGACCGACGTTATCGAGCCTGCGGAAACCCGCCCGATGCTCGCCCTCGCCCTGCGCAAGTTGCTCGGCAAGCGCGAGCTGCGGCCAGCCAAGAAACACGGGAACATCCCGCTGTGAGGCCCCCTGTGCACTTTCCGGGACGGCGGCGATGAGCGCAGTGATCGTCAAGGCACTGTGGATCTACGGTCTGGCGATCGTCGTTTCGCTCGCCGTGGCCGTCGTCATCAAGGTGATCGTGGTTGCCCTGAACAAGCTGGAGCGCAGGCCTGCGGCACCGGCGCAGCCGGCGCAACCGGCAGCCGTTCCGCCGGCAGCATTCGCCGTCGAGGCGGATCATATTGCGGCGATCGCGGCGGCCGTCCATGCCATGAGCGGCGCCCATCGCATCGTCCACATCGAGGCAGCTCCCCGCCATTCCGGATGGGCTGCCGAAGGGCGCCTGGTGCATCATGCCTCGCATGCCCTGCCCCATCACCCCAGGCATTAGCTTCGCTGACCCAATCATCTCCCGGAGACCCGCATCATGGAAAAGAAGTACAAGATCACTGTCGATGGCAGGGAATACAGCGTTACGGTCGAGGATCTCAGCGAGGGGAGCAGTCTGCTCTACCCGGACCAGGGCAGCATGAACATTCCAGCCCCGCGACCCACTACCGCGGCGTCGGCCCCGGTGCCGGCCGCGAGCCCCGCAGTCACCAGCGCCGGACCTGCGGCTGCGGGCGACGTGGCAAGCACGTTGGGCGGTGTGGTTGACGCCATCGCCGTCTCGCTGGGGCAGGCGGTCAAGGCCGGCGACACGGTCGCCATCGTTGAAGCCATGAAGATGAAGACGCCGATGATTGCCAGGGTTTCGGGGAAGGTCACCAACATCGCGGTCAAGGCTGGCGATCCGGTCGAACCTGGACAGGTCCTGCTGACGATTTCCTGATCAGGGTAACGACGATGCAAGACATCCATCTGCTCGACCTGTTTCAGGGCATCGCTACGCTGGCCGCGGCGGAACCGAAGATCGTATTTGGGCGGATCGGCCTGATCCTCTTTGGTTTTCTGCTGATCTACCTGGGCAAGAAGGGCGTACTCGAAGCATTGCTGATGATCCCGATGGGGCTCGGGATGGCCTCGGTCAACGCCGGAGTGATGTTCTTCGAGGGCGGCAAGATGGGCACACTGTTCGTCGACCCGCTGGTCACCGGCACCGACGCCACAATTAACATCCTGCAAATCGACTGGCTGCAGCCGATCTACACGCTGATGTTCAGCAATGGCCTGATCGCCTGTCTGGTGTTCATGGGCATCGGCGTCCTGCTCGACGTCGGCTTCGTCATGGCGCGCCCGTTCCAGAGCATGATCATCGCGCTGTTCGCCGAACTTGGCACGGTCGCTACCTTCCCGATCGCGGTGGCGCTCGGCATGACCGAGCGCGAGGCCGCCTCGGTGGCGCTGATCGGCGGCGCCGACGGGCCGATGGTCCTCTTCGCCTCGCTAATCCTGGCCAAGGACCTGTTCGTCCCTATCACCGTCGTCGGCTACCTCTACCTGGGCCTGACCTACGGTGGCTATCCCTACCTGATCAAGCTGCTGATACCGGAACGGTTGCGCGGCATCCCGATGCCGATGGAAGACGTGAAGAAGATCACTTCCGGCCAGAAGCTCGTGTTCGCTGTCGTCACCTGCACCCTGCTCTGTCTTCTCTTCCCGGTGGCGGCGCCGCTGTTCCTGTCGCTATTCGTCGGCGTCGCGGTACGCGAGGCCGGTCTCGTCAGTTTCCAGACCCAGCTCGGCGAAACCTTTCTCTATGGCGCCACGTTCTTCCTTGGTCTGACCCTGGGCATCCTGTGCGAGGCAAACACCATCCTCAGCCCGGTGGTACTCAAGCTGTTATTGCTCGGCATCCTCGCGCTGACGATCGCCGCGATCGGCGGCATCATCGGCGGCTACGTGCTCTACTTCTGGACCGGCGGCAAATTCAATCCGATGATCGGAGTGGCCGGCGTGAGCTGCGTGCCGACCACGGCCAAGATCGTGCAGAAGATCGCCACCCAGGCCAATCCGGGCGTCATGATCCTGCCGCACGCGCTCGGTGCCAACATCAGCGGCGTCATCACCACGGCCATCCTGGCCGGCATCTACGTCGCCTTGCTGCGCTGAACCGGGCGCTCTCCGCCCGGTCGCCGGTCGCCAGGCAACGACGCACGATCCTGCCCGGAGCATGAGATCCGCCCTCGCCACCCTGCTGCTGCTCACCCTGAGTTGCCGCGCACCTGACGCCAGCGCCGCTCTCTTCGACAAGGAAATCAGCTTCACCGAAGCCGAGATCCAGGCCGCAATCGACAAGAACGGGCGCCTGGAAAAGCGCGCCGGCACCATGCTCGCGGTGACTCTGCGCGAGGCACCCAGGATCCGCCTAGGCTCCCCCGAAGGACGCGCCGGAATCGCCGCCCGCATGGAAATCGCCCTGCTCGGCAACCCGCCGGTTCCGGTCGACGTCACCGGGAACTCCGGGGTCCGCTACGACGATCAGGCCAAGGCATTCTTCCTCGAAAGCCCGGTGGCCGACTCGGTCGAATCGGTCGCCCTTCCGCACGAATTCCAGCCACAGGTCCGGCGTGCAGTCACCCAGGTAATGGCCGCCTATTTCCGCGACAAGCCTGTCTATGTGCTGCGCGAAGACGGCAGCGCAGAAGAAAGGGCAGCCCGCTGGCTGCTGCGCCGGATCAGGATCGAGCCGGGCAAGGTGGTGGCGACCCTCTCACCCTTCTGAGCCGGATACCTCTTCCAGTTGCCAGCCACCCGGGACAGCGGTCAGGTTACGCCCGGGCGAAAGGGATGCTCGCATGGCATCGTCGCTGCCATGCACACGCTGACGGCGAACCGCGCTGGTTCGCCCCGGTTGGCAACCTTGCTACTGAACGCGGATTTCGACGCGACGGCCTTCTTCCGGGCTGCCGCTGCCAACCGTCGATTCCGGCTTGCGCAACTTGCAACGGTCGGCGGGCACACCGCCCGCAACCAGCGCATCGCGTACGGAAAGCGCACGTGCCCGGGCAAGTTCGGCGTTCTGCGTGGCGTCGCCGGAAGGATCGTGAAAGCCGGACAACAGGACGATGGCGCGCGAATTGGCAGCCAGCGCCTGCATGGTCAAGGCGACGACCGCCATGTCGGCGTCGGACAGTCTTGCCTCGCCAACCGCGAAAAAGACCTTGGCCAGCGGTTCGCCCTGCGGGGCGATCTCGACCACCTCGACGGCGGGCGCCTTGGGTGCCACTGGCGCCTTGGTTGCCTTGCCGGCATAGACCACCGCCACGACCGCCAGCGCGATCCCCGCCAGAACTCCGACGATTACCGCCGTGGATTCGTCATCATCATTTGCCGCCATGCTTGCCTCGCTCAAGGAAAATGGCCGGGCTCCCCCCGGAACATCTTCGCATTCTACTATTCCTCGGCCCCAAACAGAACCCTTGGCGTCATTTCGACATGCTGATCTTCGCTGTCCAGCCAGATGACGCCGTCCTGAATCGTGCATTGCAGGCGCATGTTACGCCGCGCCATGCCGGTCAGTGCCAGGCACTCGCCGGGGCCGAGCGCGAGAACCCGCAGGTTCTTCAGGCCGGCGACCTTGCCTGCGGTCTGCCGCCACCAGTTGTCGGCGTCCCGGCCGCCGTAAGCGATGACGAGCACGTGATGCGAACGGGCGCAGGCGCGGCGGATGGACTTTTCATCGGGCAAGCCGACGTCGACCCAGCGTTGGATGCTGCCGGTGGCGTCGATATCGTGCAGGTCGGCCTCATCATCGGTCGACAGCCCGCGCCCGAAAGCCAGCGTCGGCGAGGCGCAGAGCGCGAAGGCCAGCACGCGGATCATCATGCGCTCGTCGGTTTCCGACGGGTGGCGAGCGATGGTCAGCGCATATTCGCCGAAGTGGCTGCGGTCGAGGTCGGCGACCTGCAGTTCCGCCTTGTGGATCGTCGCTTTCAGTGCCATGCCCGCCCCCGTGAGGAACGGGCATTATCACATGACGATCGCGGCAAACAGCGATAGGATAGAGCGCACCGCCGCCAGGGAGCCCAATCCATGACAAGTGCCCCCGTCAGCCTCGCCCTTCTCGCCGCGCTGCTGCCAGCCACCGCCGGCGCAGCGGATGCGCCCCGGCGCAAGTCCGGCCTCTGGGAAGTCAGGACCCAGATGGCCGGCATGCCCGCGGCGGGACCGATGCAGATGTGCGTCGATCAGGCCAGCGACAACCTGATGCAGGAACGCGCCAGGGAGAAGGTCAATTGCCCGGTGATGGATGTCAGTCGCGGGGCCGTCAAGGTGACCATCCATTCGGTGTGCAAGTTCGACGGCACGACGGCAACCACCGACGCTGTCATCACCGGCGACTTCGACAGCACCTACCGCAACGACATGCAGATCCGTTACAACCCGCCGCAGCGCGGCATGAGCGAAATGAAGATGACGCAGGAAGCGCGCTGGCTTGGCCCGTGCAAGCCTGGCCAGAAACCGGGTGACGTCACGATGCCCGGGATGCCGCCGGCAAACACCGGAAACATGCAGGAAATGATGAAGGATCCGCAGGTCCGCGAAATGATGAAACGCCAGCAACAGGGGCGGCAATGATCCGCCCTTGATATAGAATCAGTGAACACTAATTCATGAGGCACGTCATGCGCCAATTTCTACTTTTCTTCAGCCTTGCGTTGTGCGCTCTGCTCGCCCGCGCCGAAGTCATCAATATCGACAATGCCGAACTGGCACAGCTGATCAGGAGCGGGGTCACGGTGATCGATATCCGCACCCAGCCGGAATGGGAAGAAACCGGCATTGTCCCCGGCAGCCGGCTGCTGACCTACTTCGACGAGCGCGGGCGGGCCGATCCGGCCGTCTGGCTGGAGAAGCTGAAGCCACTGGCCAGGCCAGGCGACCCGGTCGTCGTGATCTGCCGCTCGGGCAACCGCACCAGGCCAGTAAGCCAGTTGCTTTCGCAACAGGCGGGGTATCCAAGAGTCTACAACGTGAAGAAAGGCATCAAGGACTGGATCGCCAGCGGCGGCGCCGTTGTGCCGGCCGCTTCGAGCATCGCCGCCTGCCGCACCGACAAGACTTGCTGATCCAGACCGCGCATCAGAAACGCTGCGCCACCTGCGAACGCTGGTGCGGAGAGCGGGAACCGGTCGCGCAGCCGGGCGCCGTCGCCGTTGCGGGAGAAACGGTCAGCGGCCTGTGCACCGGTGGCGGCTGGCATGGCTCGGAGCGGCGCGCCCGCTCGACCTGCGGCCACTGGCGAGTGTGGACGGCGATCGCGACGGCGGGCGCCACGTCACTCCGTTAGAATCCGGCCCAGCGGCTGTCCCGGGGCACGGGTCCATGGCAGGCGCCGCCACCGCGCGGGGAGAACACCATGCAAGTCCAAGCCCTGACCGAACTTCTGCAGGTCGCGTTCGCCGCCCGGCAACCCCTGATCGCGCGCCTGCACGAAGAAGACACCAATGCCTACCGCCTGTTCAACGGCAGCAGCGAAAAACGGCCCGGCCTGACCGTCGACCGCTACGGCGACCTCCTGCTGATCCAGACTTTCCATAATGCCCTCGGCAGCGCTGAACGGGTCGCCATCGAGAACTTCTACGCCGCCGCCCTGCCCGGCCTGATCAGCGTCTACAACGATCGCAGCCGCCCCAACTCGCGCGTCGCCAACCCGTTGCCGGCCGACCTGCTGAGCGCGGCGCAGAAGCCGCGCGAAATTCGCGAAATGGGCGTGCGCTACGTCATCCAGGCCCGCCACGCCGGCCAGGACCCATGGCTCTTTCTCGACATGCGCGCCGGCCGGCGCCGGATCATGCTGGAAGCCTCCGGCAAGTCGCTGCTCAACCTGTTCGCCTACACCTGCGGCATCGGCGTCGCCGCCGCCAGGGCCGGCGCCGCGCATGTCGTCAACGTCGACTTCGCCGAGTCCAACCTCAAGGTGGGGAAAGAGAACGCCCGTCGCAACGACCTGCCGATCCGCCTGCGCTTCATCCACAGCGACGCCTTTGCCGCAATGCGCCAGTTCGCCGGCATCGGCCAGCCGACCGTCGTCAGGGGCAAGCGCATGCCCGCCTTTCCGAGGCTCGACCGGCGCGCCTTCGACCTCGTCTTCCTCGACCCGCCGCGCTATGCCAGGAGCCCGTTCGGAGTCGTCGATATCGTCAACGATTACGCCGCACTCATGAAACTGGCGCTGCAGTGCACGACCGAGGGAGGGACCCTGATCTGCTGCAACAATGCGGCGGAAATCTCGCGCGAGGTCTGGGCCGACCAGCTGGCACGCTGTGCCGCGAAAATCGGCCGGACGATCGGGGAAATGGAATGGATCATGCCGGAGGACGATTTCCCCAGCCACGACGGCCGCCCACCGCTTAAAATTGCACTGCTGCGGGTGTAGGAAAACGCTCGCGGCGCCGAAACGGAGACCACCGCATGCCCCCGCGCCAGATTCACACCCTCCACCGCCCCGCCACGATGCAGACCGGTGCGCCCGACCTGCTGTTCGTCCATGGCGCCTACATGGACTCCCGTTGCTGGGACATCCATTTCCTGCCCTACTTCAGCGCGCTCGGCTACAACTGTCACGCGCTCGACCTCACCGCCCATGGACTGAGCGAGGGACAGGACGAAGCCGACCGCTTCGGCATCGACGACTACGCCGCCGACCTGCGCCAGGTCATCGCCAGCCTGCCCGGCGAACTTGTGCTGATCGGCCATTCGATGGGGTGCACGGTGATCGAGCGTGCGCTCGAGAAGACCAGTGCGCGCGCCGCGGTGCTCATGGCGCCGGTGCCGCCGACCGGCACCGGGGGTTCAATCATGCGGCTCGCCTTGAAGCACCCGGAGATGTTTTCGGAGATCACCCGGCTCAGCCAGCATGGCGAACTCGGCCCGACCAGCCTGTCGCTGATGCGCGACATCTATTTTTCGCCGGTGACCCGGCCTGAAGAACTCCTCGACTTCGCGCACCTGATCCAGCCGGAGCCCGTCCGTGCCATTTCCGACATGCTGGTTGTCGGCCTCAGGCAGCATCGCCCGCAACCGCGACTCCCGGTCATGGTGATCGGCGGCGAGCGCGATGCGGTCTTTCCGCCCTTTGCCACAAGTTACACCGCATTGCGCTGGCGCGCCCGGCAAACGTATATCCCGGACTGCGGGCACATGCTGATGCTGGAACATCAATGGCGGGCGGCAGCCGACGCCGTGGCGCGCTGGCTGGAAGCGACGATCCGCCGGCACCCGCACGCCCGGTCAGCGAGCAGCATTGCGGCGGCGTGAACGCGGCTCGTCCAGGCCGTAACGCGGCCGGGGGCCGGGGCCGTCTTCATTTCCTGATCGGCTGGTTGCGCCCCGAGAACTCGTCGCTCAGGCGCAATGCCGCATCGCTGAACTGGCCGTTCGGGTTCTGCGTGCAGTAGCGATTGACGAAATTTTCGATCGTGCCGCTGGAAATGCTTGAAACCTGCTGGCTCTGCTCGCCGTAATTGTGCCCGGTCAGGAATCCGCGGATCCACACGACGTAGCTGGCTCTGCGGTCCCCGTCCTCCCGCGAAGCGACCCAGGCAGCGCACGTCATGTCGTCGAAGCCAAGAATCTTGAGCGGCGCGGCGACCGCCGCGCCGAGAACGATCCCGAAGCACAGCACGCCAGTCAAAGTCGATTGCCAGCCTCTGGCCATACGCATTTCCTTTCCCGTCAATTTCAGGACACCGGCAAGGCGCCCCGCCTGAAACCTGGCCGTGAGAACCGGATCAGGCTGCCACGGCACGATTATCTCACTGCCATTGCCGCTGGCGGCAAGCAGTGTATTCGGATACGGTGGCGCTCTCGCCCCCCTGCCGCCCGGGCAACCTGAAAATAATCGCGCACGCTTGTTCCGGCGGGGTGAAATCGGCGAAAATTCAGGGTTTTACGCGGTCGACCGCAACCGCCACCATTTTCCGAGGATCCTTCATGTCCAACGCCGAACCGCCTGTCCAGCAGGACGAGAATCAGCTCATCGCCGAGCGCCGCGCCAAGCTCGCCGAGTGGCGCAAGGCAGGCAAAGCCTTTCCCAACGACTTCCAGCGCGAGAACACGGCGCTCAAGTTGCTCGACGGGTACGGCGACAAGACATCCGAAGAACTGCAGGGGATGCCGGTCGAAGTCAGGGTCGCCGGGCGCATGATGCTCAAGCGGGTGATGGGCAAGGCTTCCTTCGCCACGCTGCAGGATCTCTCCGGCCGCATCCAGATCTACGTCACTCGCGACAGTCTCGGCGAAGACGTTTACGCCGATTTCCGGACCTGGGATCTCGGCGACATTCTCGGCGTGGTCGGCACGCTGATGAAGACCCGGACTGGCGAACTGACCATCCATGCGACCGAGATCCGCCTGCTGACCAAGTCGCTGCGCCCGCTGCCGGACAAGTTCCATGGCCTGGCCGACCAGGAGATGAAATATCGCCAGCGCTACCTCGACCTCATCATGAACGAGGAAACGCGCGTCACCTTCCTTGCCCGCAGCCGCATCGTCGCGTCGATCCGCAACTACATGAGCGGCCACGGTTTCCTCGAAGTCGAGACGCCGATGATGCACCCGATCCCCGGCGGCGCCGCGGCCAAGCCTTTCGTCACGCACCACAATGCGCTCGACATGCAGCAGTTCCTGCGCATCGCCCCCGAGCTCTACCTGAAGCGCCTCGTCGTCGGCGGCTTCGAGAAGGTCTTCGAGATCAACCGCAACTTCCGCAACGAAGGCCTGTCGCCGCGCCACAACCCGGAATTCACGATGATGGAATTCTATGAGGCCTACGCCGACTACCGCAGCCTCATGGATTTCACCGAGGGCCTGTTGCGCCACACGGCACGCGAGGCGCTCGGGCGCGAGGTGTTCCACTATCAGGGCCGCGAACTCGATCTGTCGAAACCGTTTCAGCGCATGACCATGGTCGAGGCCGTGAAGCATTACTGCCCGCAATACAGCGATTCCCAGCTCGCCGATGCCGGCTGGCTGCGCCAGCAACTCGCAGCGCGCAAGGTGGAAATGAAGGGCGAGCCCGGCCTCGGGACGCTGCAGTTGATGTTCTTCGAGGAGACCGCCGAACCCCGGCTGTGGGATCCCACCTTCATCATCGACTACCCGGTCGAGGTTTCGCCGCTGGCCCGCGCGTCGGACAGCAATCCGGAGATCACCGAGCGCTTCGAGCTGTTCATCGTTGCCCGCGAGATCGCCAACGGCTTCTCCGAGCTTAACGACGCCGAAGACCAGGCCGCGCGCTTCATGGAGCAGGCCAAGGCCAAGGAGGCCGGCGACGAGGAAGCGATGTACTACGACGCCGACTTCATCCGCGCGCTCGAGTACGGCCTGCCCCCGACCGGCGGCTGCGGCATCGGCATCGACCGCCTGGTCATGCTGCTGACCGATGCGCCCGCGATTCGCGACGTAATCCTCTTTCCCCAGATGCGCCCCGAATGACGGGTGGCTGCGCCCCGCGGGCTGGTCTCGCCGGCGCCCGCCCGGGCCTCCGCCGCGCGTGAACGAAGATCCGGTCTCGCTGGAAACCGCCGCGCGCGCTGCCCTCGCGACGGATTCGAGCCGCACTTGCATCTTCGCCCACGAGGGCCGGCGCTACGTCGTCAAGCGCCTTGCCGCACGGCCGCGCAGGCTGGTCCAGACGGCGTTCATGTGGTGGCTGGTCAAGCGCCTGACCGGACAGCGCCTGCCGCTGGCAACGCTGGCGCTCTCCAGGGCAACCGGCAGCATGGACTTCGAGGCGACCCGGCTGAAGGATCTGGCGGGCGCCGGCGTTCGCGTACCGCGGGTCGCCCTGGTGACCAGGGCGTTCTTCGTCCTGGATTACTGCGGCGCGGTCGTGCAGGTGCATCTGAAGACGTGGACGCCGGAAACCTGGCGCAGCGAGTTGCCGCGTCTGGCGACCGAACTCGGCGAGTTCCACCGTGCAGGCCACTGGCACGGCGGCGCGCAGATCAAGAACGTGACGCTCCAGGATGGCGTCAGCTACCGCATCGACTTCGAGGAGGACTTCGGCGAGATCATGCCGCTGGAGGTGGCGCAGGCCGCCGATCTGGCGCTGTTTCTCAATTCGATTCCGCTGAGCGGCCCGATAGTCGAAGGTGAAGCGCGGCAGTTGCTGCCGCAGCTGATCGATCGCTACTGCGCGGCGAATCCCAATCCGGAGATCATCGCTCTCATCCGCCGCGGACTGCCGCTGCTGCGACGACTCGCGGCGCTGGCCCGCCCATTCCGGCGCTGGTCGCGGAGAGGGATACCGCGCGTGCTGATCATGGTCGACACCTTTTCGGCACTGGAATAGCGGCGGGTCGGCGGCCAGCCAGCCCCCACTCCGCGACGCGGTTGCGGGCGGCCAGTTGCCGGCGACACGCCGGCGGCGACGCGTTTACTGCGTCGAGCCGGAGCGATGGGCAACGACGATCCGGTCGCGACCGGTCTCCTTGGCCATGTACAGTGCACGGTCGGCCGCGCGCACCAGGACCTCCGCGCTGTCGCCATTGTCGGGAACGATGGCGACACCGGCCGAGAAGGTGATCGCCTCGATTTCGCGCCCCATCACGCGCGCTCCCACCGCGCGCGCCTGTGCGGCGATTGCACTGATCCGCCGCACCGCCTCGCCGGCATCGGCGCCCGGCATGACGACGAGCAGTTCCTCGCCGCCGTAGCGGCAGGCAATGTCGGATGCCCGCAGTCCGTCGAGCAGCGCCTCGGCGACCCCGAGCAGCACGATGTCGCCGGCCTCGTGCCCCCACTGGTCGTTGAAGCGCTTGAAATGATCGAGGTCGATCATGACGACGGCCAGCGGCTGCTCCTCGCGCAGGGCGCGATGGATTTCCCGCGGCAAGGTCTCGTCGAGGTAGCGCCGGTTGAACAGGCTGGTCAGCGGATCGCGAATCGCCTGCTGCAGCAATTCCTCGGTGCGCTGGCGCACCTTCTCCTCGAGCCGGCGGTTCAGCGTGCGCAGACTCTCGGCCATGGCATCACGCCGTTGATTCGCGCGCGCCAGGACGAACGCTCCGGAGAGCAGCGCACCCATGAACAGCAGCGTGATCAGGATCCAGCCGCCGAGACTGCGGTTTGCCATCCGCATCAACATGTCCGTGGGAATCCGCGACACCACTTTCCACGCATACTGGTCGGCCCCGATCGGCGCCGACCCGCCGGAATCCGCCAGCGGCGAAGCCGCTGCCGAAGCCATTCCCGCAGCCAGCGGACGCACGGTGTTGAACGACCACAACCCGTCGTCATCCTCGAACTGCCCGCGCTCGCCTGCCGAAATCCGCGCCCACGCCTCGGGGAAACGCGTCCCGAAGCTCTCCTTGCGCCCGAACATGAAGCCCCACTCGTCCCCTGCCTGCGGCGCGATCAGCCAATAGCCGTCGCGGTTGAGCAGATTCACGCGAACTCCGCCCTCCCTGGCTTCGGTGACGTCGGAAAACCTGTCGAGCAGGTAACGTCCGAAATAGTTGACGATCACGATCCCGCGCGGGCGCCCCGCCGCATCGAAAACCGGCATGCCGAGCCGGAGTGTCGGCTTGAAAGGCGTTTCGACGCGGCCCTGCTCGATATTGAGATCGAGCGGCGACACATAGATCTCGCCCGGCGCCAGTCTCATCGTGTCGTTGAAGAAGTAGCGTTGTGCCTTGTTCTGCAGTCGCTCCGCGGGAACGACGAACGCCTGGTTCTGGATGAAGTCGACGCGGACCCGCTCCATTCCACTCTCGTCGATCCAGCGCAACTGGTCATAGACCCGGCGGCTCGCGGAAAGCACCGCCAGATCGGCTGCGTAGGCGGCAAGCGCCGGCGGATCGCCCTTCTCGAGCGCCCGCGCGAGACTGGGCAGGCTGGCGATCAGCCGGACATCGCCGGTAATCATTTCGATGTCGCCGGTGAGGGAGCGCGCGCCGGCAAGCAGACGCAATTCCTCGGCCGCTTCCAGACTCTCCCTGACCCTGACCTGGTCCTCGTGGTGCAGCGAGAAGACAAAGATCAGGCAAAGCAGTCCGGAAGGGAGGATCAGAGTCAGCAGGTAGCGGGCCAGTCGCGAACGCATGTGGTTTCCAAGGGTCGCCAACAATTATGAACCTGTCGTTGCGAGTTGCAAACCGGGATCGCCGGCACCAGGATCCCCTGCCCTGCCACGCGGAGCGCCGGGCCCGAGCCTCGGGCACGGCAGGTTAGAATGGCCACCATGCCCCTACAGCCCGCCCGCCTCGAGTTCATGCCCGACGGCACCCCCTTCTCGCCCGTCTTCGGCGATGTCTACCACTCGACCCACGGCGGGCCGGCGCAGGCACGACATGTCTTTCTCGGCGGCAATGACCTGCCGCAGCGCTGGCGGGACAGGGAGCGCTTCGTCATTCTCGAAACCGGCTTCGGGCTCGGGCTGAATTTCTTCGCCACCTGGCAAGCGTGGCGGGCGGACGCCCGGCGCTGCCGCCGCCTGCATTTCGTTTCGATCGAAAAACACCCGTTGACCGCACCCGACCTCGCCGTCGCCCAGCGGGCGTGGCCGGAGTTCGCCGAACTTGCCGCGACCCTCCGCCAACACTGGCCGCCGTTGATGCCCGGCATCCACCGCCTGCATCTCGACGAAGACCGGGTCATCCTGACCCTCGTCTTCGCCGATGCTGCAAGCCAGTTGCGCGAGGTCGATGCGGCGGTCGATGCGTTCTATCTCGACGGCTTCGCGCCCGCCAGCAATCCGGAAATATGGTCGTTGCCGGTGTGCAAGGCGCTCGCCCGCCTCGCCGCGCCCGGCGCCACCCTCGCTACCTGGAGCCTGGCGCGGCCGGTAGGCGACGCCCTCGCCGCCGTCGAATTCAATCTCGAACGGCGCCCCGGATTCGCTGCGCGGCGCGAGATGCTCGTCGGCCATTTCCGCTCGCGCCGCCCGGAGCGCCGACCGCCACCCGGCGAGCGCCGCGCCATCGTCATCGGTGCCGGCATTGCCGGCAGCACGGTCGCCCACCGGCTCGCCGCGAGCGGCTGGCAGGTCGCGGTCCTCGAACAGGCAGCGGCACCGGGCCAGGGCGCAAGCGGCAATCTCGCCGGGATGCTGCGCCCGCTGCCCAGCCCCGACGACAACCACATCTCGCGCCTGACGCGCGCCGGCTACCTTGCCACCCGCGCCCTCCTGCAAGCGCTTCCTGCTGTCCGCTGGTCGCCCTGCGGCGTCCTACATCTGGCGCGCGATGCCGGCCATGAGGCGCAGCAGCGGCGTGCCGTGGCAATGCTCGGCCTGCCGCCCGAAGTCGTCCAGTTCGTCGCTGCCGACGCTGCCAGCGCCCTGCTCGAGCGGGCTGTGGACAGCGGCGGCTGGTGGTTCCCCGGTGGCGGCTGGGTGCAGCCGCAGTCATTGTGCCGCGCCGCGCTGGCCGCTTATCCCGAGCGCATCACGGTCCGTTGCGCTGTCGCGGTCGACGCGCTGAAAAGAACGGAAACCGGCTGGCAGGCGCTGGGGGCCGACGGTGAACTGCTGGCCGAAGCGCCGGTCGTCGTCATGGCTAGCGGCGTCGCCGCGCCACATTTCAGCCAGGTCGCCTGGCTGCCGCAGATTGCCGCACGCGGCCAGGTCAGCCACCTGCCGGCGTCAGCGACGCCACCGCTGGAGATCGTCGTCTGCAAGCATGGCTACGCAACGCCGGTCGTCGATGGCCATCGCCTGATCGGCGCCACGCTCTCCGTCGCCGATGACGAGGACGGCGAGCGCCTGGCCGACCATCGCGCCAACCTGGCCCAGATCGAGCTGACCCTGCCCGGCTTCGCTGCCGCCATCGATCCCGGGCAAATCGCCGGTCGCGTCGGCTTCCGACCGCTGTCGCCCGACCGCCTGCCGATCGTCGGTCCGGTCCCGGCAGACGTCGCCGCCGGCGTCAACACCCGTCTGCACAGCCTGCCGCGGCTGCCCGGCCTGTGGTGCGCCCAAGGTTACGGGACGCGTGGCATTACGTGGTCGGCGCTGATGGCCGACCTGCTGGTCAGCCGCATCGATGGCGATCCCCTGCCGCTGGAGCGCGACCTCGTCGATGCGCTCGACCCCGGTCGCTTCCTGATCCGCGGTCCCCGCCGTCAGGTCAGAACATGACCCGCGCCAGCAGCAGGCCGCTAGTCACGGCCACCGCAGTCGCGACGAGGCCGGGAATCATGAACGAATGGTTCACAACGTACTTGCCGATCCTGGTCGTCCCCGACAGATCGAAGTTGATCGCGGCGATCAGCGAGCCGTAGGTCGGGATGAAGAAGTAGCCGTTGACCGAAGGAAACATGGCGATCAGGAATTGCGGTGGAATGCCCAGGGCAATGCCGAGCGGCATCAGCGCCCGCGTCGTCGCCGCCTGGCTGTAGAGCAGCACGGAAGCGAAGAACAGGCCGAAGGCGAAGGTCCACGGTGCGGCTTCGGCCCAGTGGCCGATGGCGGGCACGATGACGTCCTTGTTGGCGGCGATGAAGCTGTCGCCGAGCCAGGCCAGCCCGAAAATACCGATCACCGCCACGACGCCGGCGCGCAGCGTCGCGGTCCTGGGCACTTCATCGACATTGACCCTGGTGGCCATGAGCATGATCGCGGCGACCGCCATCATGACGATCTCGATGACGATCGGCATGCCGAGCGGGCTCTTGGCGCCGGGCAGCTTGCGCAGCTCGGGTAAGAAGCCGAACAGCACGACCAGCGCGACGCCGCCCAGGAAGAGATACGCCGAGAGCCGGGCCGCCGGCTTCAGCGGCGGGCGCTCGGCCGCAGCCTGCGGCGCCGGTATCTTGCCGGCCGCCAGACGCGCCTGATATTCGGGATCGTCCTTCAGGTCCTTGCCGAGAAACATCGAGACGATGGCGCCAGCGACGACGCCGGTCAGCGTCGCCGGCACGCAGATCATCAGGATCTCGGGCAGCCCCCACTGGGTCAGCCCCTTTTCGGCGAAGAGGCCGATCATCGCCGCCGTCGCCGCGGCGACCGGGCTGGCGGTGATCGCCTGCTGCGAGGCGATGGTCGCGACCGCCATCGGCCGCTCGGGGCGGATGCCGCTCTGGTGCGCGGTCTCGTAGATCACCGGCAGCAGCGGATAGACGATATGCCCGGTACCGGCGACGAAGGTGAAGCTCCACGTCGTCAACGGCGCGACGATGGTGACGTACTTCGGGTTGGCGCGGATGATCCGCTCGGCGACGCGGACGAGGAAGTCGATCCCGCCCGCGGCGTCCATTACCGACGCGGCCATGATCACCGCCAGGATGATCAGCATTACGTCGATCGGCGGTGAGGTCGGCGTGACCCCGAAGCCGACGACCAGCACCAGCAGGCCGACCGCCCCCCAGAGGCCGAGTCCCACGCCGCTGTAGCGCGCCCCCATCCAGATTGCCGCGAGCACTACCGCAAACTGCAAAAAAATGGTCGTTGTCATGATGCCTGCTCTCCCTGTCGCAACGTCAAGGCAGCCGGATCACGGCCCGGCGTGCCGGAAATCCGATCAAGACTGCTTCCCCGTGGCGAGTGGCTAATCGTGCCGCGGGCTGATCAGGTTCTCGAACGAAAAGATCTCGTCCCACTGCGCCTGGGTCAACAGCCGGCGCTCGCCGACGACGATGTCGTGCAGCGACTTGCCGTTCTCGTAACCCTCGCGCGCGATCTCGGCGCACTGCTTGTAGCCCAGCGTCGGCTTGAGCACGGTGACGATGCCGAGCGCGTTGAGCACCATGGCGCGCGAGTGTTCGGCGTTGGCGGTGATGCCCTGGACGCAGTTCACGCGCAGGCTGTTGACTGCGTTTTCCATCGTGAAGATCGACGTGAACAGCGCGAAGGTGATTACCGGCTCCATGACGTTGAGCTGCAGTTGTCCCGCCGATGCGGCCAGCGTCACGGTGAGGTCGAGGCCGATCACCAGGAAGCTGGTCTGGTTGACCACCTCGGGAATGACCGGATTGACCTTGCCCGGCATGATCGACGAACCGGGCTGCATCTGCGGCAGGTTGATCTCGTTGAGGCCGCAGCGCGGACCCGAGGCGAGCAGCCGGATGTCGTTGCAGATCTTGGTCAGCTTGACCGAGGTACGTTTGAGCACGCCGGAGAGCAGCACGTAGGCGCCGGTGTCCGAGGTCGCCTCGATCAGGTCGCCGGCCAGGGTGAAGCGGGTGTCGGTCAGTTCCGAGAGGTACCTGGTCGCGAGTTCCGGGTAGCCCGGCGCGGCGGTTACCGTGGTGCCGATCGCCGTCGCTCCGAGATTGATCTCGTGCAGGAACTGGCGCACCTCGGCGATGCGCTGGACCTCTTCGCCTATGGTCGTCGCCCAGCCGTGGAACTCCTGCCCGAGCGACATCGGCACGGCATCCTGCAGGTGGGTGCGACCCATCTTGAGCACCCGTTCGAACTCCCTGGCCTTGGCGTAGAAGGCGTCCTGCAGGCGGCGCAGCGCCTCCATGTAGCTGGCCAGCCGGAGGATCAGCGCCAGGCGGAAAGCCGTCGGATAGATGTCGTTGGTCGATTGCCCGTAATTGACATGATCGTTGGGGTTGACGAACTGGTATTCGCCTTTTCGGTGGCCGAGGCTCTCCAGCGCCAGGTTGGCGATGACCTCGTTGGCGTTCATGTTGGTCGAGGTGCCGGCGCCGCCCTGGATGAAGTCGGTAACGAACTGGTCGACCATCTCGCCGGCGATCAGCCGGTCGCAGGCGCCGACTATGGCGTCGGCGATGCGCGCATCGAGGACGCCGAGGTCGCGGTTGGCCAGCGCTGCCGCCTTCTTGACGTAGCCGAAGGCCTTGACAAAGTATGGCTCGGCCGCCATCGGGATGCCGGTGATGTGGAAATTCTCCTTGCCGCGCAGCGTCTGCACGCCGTAATACGCCGTATCCGGCAGTTCCTTCTCGCCGAGGAAATCCTTTTCGATCCGTGCCATTTCCGTTCCTTTCGAAAGATCGGGTGCCGCCAACGCTCCTCAGCCAACCCAGAGCACCCAGGGCGTCCCGATGAGCAGGAACACCAGCGTGCAGAAGACCGTCGTCAGCAGCCCGAGACGGTACAACTCGCCCTGCGTCAGGTAGCCGCTGGCGACGAAGATGACGTTCTGACTGCCGCCCTGCGGTGTCAACGTCGAGAAATAGCTGCTGGCGAAGAGCAGCGCGAAGGCCATCAGGCTGACCGGGACGCCGGTCTTGACGCCAACGTCGAGAAAGACGCCGAGCAGCGCCAGCACCTGCGCCGACTGGCTGACGAACATGTAGTGCATGGCAACGTAGAGCAGCAGCAGAACGACGTAGGCAGCCGGCCACGCCAGCCCGGCGAGCATGAAGGCCAGGCGCTCGCCGACGTAGCCCATGAAGCCCATCTCGTTGAGCTGCCCGCTGAGGGCGAAAAGCACCGCGAGCCAGAGGAAGGTAGCCAGCGTGCTGCCCTGCAGGTAGATGTCGTCGAGGGTAAGCACCCCGAATGCCAGCAGCAGGCCGAGCCCGGCGATGGCGACGCCGGCCAGGCTGAGGTTGAAGGTTCCGGCGAAGATCCAGGCGAAGATCATCAGCCCGAAGATGATCGCGGTGATCCACTCGTCGCGCGCCAGCGGCCCCATCTCGCGCAGCGCCTCCTTCGCCGCGCGTGGCGCGTCGGGCGTGGCGGTCACTCCCGGCGGGAACACGCGGTAAAGAAAGAGCGGCAGCAGCGCGATCACGCACAGCGCCGGCACCGAAGCAACGAGCAGCCACGTGCCGAAGTTCACCTGCAGCCCCTTCTCCGCTGCCAGCGAGACGCCGATCGGATTGGCCGAGGTCGCGGTCAGCCACAGTGCCGACGACACGCTGAGGCTGGCCATGCCGCAGAACATGAGGTAACCGCCGAGCCGCCGCCCACTCTCCTCTTCGGGACGCGAGCCGGCGCCCTGCGCGAGCGACAGGATGATCGGGAAGAGGACGCCGCCACGCGCGGTATTGCTCGGGAAGCCGGGGGCAATCAGGGCGTCGGTGAGAAAGATGCTGTAGGCCAGCCCGAGCGTCGAGCGGCCGAAGAGAGCCACGACGCACAGCGCGATGCGCCGGCCGAGCCCGCACTTGACCACCGCCTGCGCGACAAGGAAGGCGATGACGACCAGCAGCACGCTCTGGTTGGCGAAGCCGGCGAAGACCTTGCCCGGATCGACCGTCTCGCTGAGGACCGCGAAGGCACCGGCGAGCAGCGCTGCGGTCAGCAGGGGGAAGGCATTGATGATGACGGCGAAGATCGCCGCGGCGAAGACCGCGAAAAGGTGCCAGGCCTCGCGCGTCAGCCCCTCGGGAATCGGCACGAACCAGATGCCGAGGGCCAGCGCGAATGGCGCCAGCGCCTTCAAAGTCCGGCGGATCCTGGAATCAGGTGCGTTCATTGCCGTCCTCCCTGCGCGGATGCAACCGGCGCGGCCAGACGCGCCCAGCCGGCGAGGTCGGCGACCCGTCCGCTGACTCCGTCCTCGCTTTCCGACAACCGCTGCCAGGTAAAGGTGTATTCGCCGGTGATGCCGGCGTAACGGCCGGTTCCCCCGGTGAAGCGGCCCTTGATCGCATGTCCGGGAAGCGCCGATTCGCCGCTAAGTTCGCTGAACGCCTTGTCGCCGCGCTGGTCGATCCAAACGCTGCGTCCCACCATGCCCGTCTGGCTGTCCGAGAAGCCGATGAGCTCGGCCCGGAAGCCGAGTGTCGGCCGCTCGCGCCCGGCGAGCAACAGCGAACCACTGACCGAGAAAATCGCCGCCAGGACGCCGGGTCCCAGTTGCATGATCTGACGGTTGCCGGTGAATGTCCAGGTGCCGGTGAAATGGCGGACTTCCGCGGCTGCCGCCGGCGGCGCCGGTGGCGTCGGCTCGCCGCAAGCTCCGGCAAGCAGCACCGTAACCAGCGCCAGACCGCGGCCGCAACGGCCGATCGACGGGCCCAATGAACCAGGCATCCTCGAATCCCCCTCAAAAAGACCTGCAAGCCGGAATACCCCCGGCTCTCCGAAGCCGGAACTGGCGGGATCCCGATGAGTGGCGGCATCAGCGCTTCCCCCGGCGCGCGAACACTGTCTGCGGCACCGCACCGGCAACCGGCGATTGACGGCCAATTGTAAGGCAATGTTTCGCCGGTGCGCCAAGCAGCGCGTCCGGCGTTATCTCCCTTACCTATCGCACCAGGATGAAGCCATGGAAAACGCCTCCCGCAACACACACCCGACGATCATCATCGCCGCAACCGCAGTAACCATCGCCAGCGGCGGCGCCATCGCCAGTTTCACCGGCCTGCTGCCCGGCAAATCGACCCCGGAATCGCCGTTGACGGCAACCGCCGAGCCAGCGCCGGCCCTTGCCGCCCCGGTTGCCGCGGCGCCTGCCGCGCAACCCGCCGCACCCAAAGCCCGGCACTTCGACCCGCCCCCGCCACCCCGCGCCACCAAGCCGCAACAGGTAGCGCGCGACACCCAGCAGCCGACCGGCGACCTGCGCTACGCCAGCGAACGGACGACCACCGCCTACCAGGGCAACGACGCCGGCATCGACGTCATTCCGGCGCGCCCGACGGCCAGCGCCCCGCCGCTGTGCCGTGAGTGCGGCACCGTCGAAGCGGTGCGCGAAGTCAGCACGCCGGCCGAAGGCAGCGGCCTCGGCGCCGTCGCCGGCGGCGTCGTCGGCGGCTTGCTCGGCAACCAGATCGGCCGCGGCAAGGGCAACACCGCCGCCACCATCGTCGGCGCCGTCGGCGGCGCCTTTGCCGGCCACCAGACCGAAAAATACGTGCGCGCCGAAAAGCAGCAGCAGGTCACGGTCCGCTTCGACGACGGCAGCACGCGCACTTTCAGCCAGGCCGACGGCAGCCGCTGGCAGGTCGGCGACCACGTGCGCCTGAGCAACGGCAGCCTCCTGCCGAATTGATTCCGCCGCCAAGGCTAATCAACGCATAGCCGCCGCGCCAGCCGGCGGCTCTTTTGCATGCCCATCAAGGCCGGTGCATCGTCCTACCCGGCGCTATAATTCCCCGCCATGCACTCCGCATGAGAACCGACGGCGCCCGCCATGACCGAACGCGAAACCCGACTGCAAACCTTCGTTGACTGGTGCGCCGCCCACATCAGCGGCGACGAAAAGGGCGAGGCGCAGCTTTTCCTCGACCACCTGTTTCGCGCCTTTGGCCATGCCGGCCTCAAGGAAGCCGGCGCCACCTGCGAGAACCGCGTCAGGAAGGATGGCGGCGGCACCGCCTTCGCCGACCTCGTCTGGAAGCCGGTCGTCCTCGTCGAAATGAAGAAGCGCGGCGTCGATCTTTCCAAACACTATCGCCAGGCCTTCGAATACTGGACGCGCCTCGTCCCCAACCGGCCGCGCTACGTCGTGCTGTGCAATTTCGACGAAAATGGGTATCCCCTTCACGCACGCCAAGCCGACTTGCCGTGAATAATGGAACTGTACGGTGCTGGGCCGACGGCAACGGCTTGCTGAGCCAAGCGG
>WBZM01000984.1_pt1 | contig 32340 bp, 27 predicted proteins | sample 5204271 | NCBI WGS metagenome assembly WBZM01 (sample SAMN12344346, study PRJNA552823) | activated sludge metagenome | biome: Activated sludge suspended growth; feature: Nitrification reactor; material: Wastewater; isolation source: activated sludge from nitrification reactor of wastewater... | reverse complement strand
TGGCGGGAATTCTGGATACTGCAACAGGAGAGTACCGGGTGGCAGTGGCTGCTTGGTCATGGCTTTGGCCAGTTCCTCAATGACTACATGCCCGTATCCAGCTTCCACGCCCAGCGGGTAGAGCCCCATTTCGACTTTGCCTCACCGCACAATTATTTTCTGGAGTTGCTCTACAGCCATGGCTTCATTGGCGTCCTGCTTCTGTGCCTGGGCTATGGCTTGTGGCTGTGGGGGCTGATCAGGGGGATCAACCACAGCGTGACGGAGGACCAACGACGGCAGGGCATGCTGCTCCTGAGCCTGATCACCGCGCAAGCCGCGCTGGGTTTCTTTACCATGCCCTTTTTCGCCCGCCACAACCTGTTCCCGGTCAGCGTGCTGCTGGGGATCAGTCTGCGCTACATCGCCACCCGTGAGAAACATGACTGAAGTGCCCTTGCCGCCGGTCAGCCTCATCATTCCCAACTTCAACGGGGAGGACCTGCTGCGCAAGAACCTGCCGTCGGTCTTGGCGGCGGCGGAGCATCACGGCGGGGCCTGGGAGGTCCTGGTGGTGGACGACGCCTCCCGGGACGCGAGTCTGGAGGTGCTGGCGAGGGAATTTCCCCAAGTGACCCCGATCGTCCATGAGCGTAACCAGGGCTTCGCCGCCGCGGTGCATTCCGGCGTGACGGCGGCGGCCCATGACTGCCTGATCCTGCTCAATTCCGACGTGCGACCCGATCCTGACTTCATCCGGCCCCTGGTCCGGCACCTGGCGGACCCGGAGGTCTTCGCCGTCACGCCGTTGGTGGTGGACGCCCAGGAACGGCCCGGGGAGGAATCCTGGCGCTGCTATCGTCTACGGCGCGGCCGCCTGCGACTGCGGGACTGGGGGGCGCGGATTCCACCCAGCCCCGTGGAGACCCTCTTCGCCTCCGGCGGTTCCATGGCGGTCACCAAGACCCGTTTCAACGAACTGGGCGGCTTTCTGCCGCTCTTCCAGCCCTTCTATTCCGAGGACGCCGATCTCGGCCTGCGGGCCTGGCGCCGGGGTTGGCCCACCCTCTTCGAACCAGCCAGCCGCGTGATTCACGATCACGTGGGTTCCGCCAACAGTACCCAGGTCGCCCAGGCCTTCGTGCGGCGTATCCGCTTGCGCAACCGGCTGCTGCTGGAGTGGCTCCATGTCCCCCGCCACGATCTCTGGCGATCCCTGGTGCCCGGCTATGTGCTCCAGGCCCTGGGACGACTCCTGCGCCTGGACTGGCGGTATTTCGGCGCCCTGGCCGGTGCCCTGGGGCTCTTGCCCCGGGTCCTGACGGCGCGGCGGGAGATCCAGGCTCAGGATCGGCTGGCCTTCTGGGACATCATGGCGCGGATCGAGCGCTCCCTCGATGAGGCCATGACCGTGACGCAAATCGGCGTGGCGCCGGGCAGTTGGGTCGGTAAGGATAATCTGGTCGCGGCGGGGAAGGGTGTCGGGGTGGGTACGGCGGTTGGCAAGGGCAAGGTGGCCGCGCTGGAGGTACCGGCCCTGGAGACCGAAGCGGTCAACGCCCCGGCTGACGGGGACACTGCTCCAGGGGCGGGGACCGGGAGCTGAGGATGGTCAGTGCCCAAGAACATCCCGTGGCCCCTGGCACAGCTAGCCCTTCCGCCTCCCGGCAGAGGGAGGGGGAGGTCGAGCCGCCACTCTTCACCCTCTTCATTCCCACCTTCAATCGCGCCCACCTCCTGCCGCGGGCCCTGGCGAGTATCGAGGCGCAGACCTGTCGGGATTTCGAGGTGGTCATCGTCGATGACGGTTCGACGGATGGCACCGCGGATCTGATCCAGGATTGGCAGCGGCGGGTGGATTTTCCCGTCGTCTATCGCTGGCAGGAGAACCAGGGTAAATACGCCGCCCACAACCTGGGGGTCGAGCTGGGGCGGGGGCGCTTTTTCTTCCTGCTCGATTCCGATGACCGCCTGTTGCCCCAGACCCTGGAACGTCTCCTCTATCACTGGGAGACGATTCCGCCCGCCGAACGCCAGCGCTTTGCGGGGGTCGAGGGCCTAATTGAGAGCCTGGATGGGCAACGACTTCTGACGCACCCTTATCCACAAAGCCCCCTGGATGTGAGCTTTCTCGATCTCCAGTACCGGCTGGGGGTCGGCGGGGACAAGAAGCGCTTCATCCGGACTGAGATCCTCAAGGCCTACCCCTATCCCCTGTTCCCCGGGGAGAAGAACATCCGCGACTCCCTGACCTGGAACCGGATGGCCCTGCGCTACGTCTTCCGCTGCGTCAACGAGTCCTTTCAGCAGGTCGAGTACCAGCCGGATGGCCTGACCTCCAACCGTTTCGCCATCCGCATGGGCAGTCCCCGGGGCTTTGGCCTCTGCTGTCTGGAGGAGGTGACCCTGTTCCGCCCCTGGCTGAGCCGGCGCCAGCGGCGGCGGAGCATGATCGACTTCATCCGTTATGCCCTGCACAGTGGTTCTGGTCTTCGGGAGCAGGCGCGGCTGATCGATCAGGCCCTGCTCTGGTATCTGCTGCTGCCGGCGGGCGCCATCCGCTGGCTGGGGGATCTCTATCGCCTCCATGTCAAGGGCGGGCACCAGCCGAACAAGGTCAAGTACCAGAATTGATGCCCTTATTTGCCATGAAAAACCCGGAAGAACCAGGAACGATCGGGAAGCCGTCGGATAGAACGACACCAGAAATCTTCCGTGGCTTTCCAAGCACTTCCTCAGCTATCCCAGCGCATCCTTCTCTGAGCCTATCTCCTCACCCATGACCCCCGACCTCGCCCTCTTCTTCGCCACCTCCGGCCACAGCGGCGTGGATCGCCTGGCCCAAAACCTGGTCCCGGCCCTGGCGCGTCGGGGCTATGCGGTGGACGTGCTCCAGGTGCGCGGCCATGGGCCCCAGTTCACCCAGGTCCCCCCAGGCGTGCGCCTCATCGATCTGGGTAGCGCCCACGTCTACACCAGCCTGCCGGCGCTGATCCGTTACCTGCGCCAGGAGCGGCCGGGAAGCCTCTATTGCGACAAGGACCGGCTCAACCATACCGCCATCCTCGCCCGGGCCCTGGCCCAGGGGCTGAAGGCACCGGGCACCTATCTGGCGGTCGGGACGGGAACCACCCTGTCCCTGGACTGCGCGGAGCGGGGTTGGCCGCATGCGGCCAAGACCCGTTTCTCGACCGGCCAACTCTATCCCCTGGCCGACAATGTCATCGTCACCTCCCGCGGGGTGGCGGACGACATGGCGGCCTACACTGGTCTGGATCGCAACCTGATCGAGGTGGTGCCCTGCCCGGTGGTCGACGCCGGGGTCTTTGCCGGTGACTTCCCGGTGCCGGATCACCCCTGGTTCCAGGAGGTCGATCCCCCGCCGCTCATCATGGGCCTGGGCGAGCTCAGCGGGCGCAAGGACTTCGCCACCCTGATCCGCGCCTTCGCCCTGCTGCGGCGGAAGGTGCCGGCGCGGCTCATGATCCTCGGGCGGGGCAAGGACCGCGACCGCCTGCTGGCCCTGGGGCAGGACCTGGGGGTTGCCGAGGCCCTGGCCCTGCCGGGCTTCGTCCCCAATCCCCTGGATTATCTGGCCCGGGCCAGCCTCTTCGCCTTCACCTCGACCCTGGAAGGCCTGGGCTTTGCCCTCATCGAGGCCCTGGCGGTGGGTGTTCCGGTGGTGTCCACGGACTGCCCCAGTGGTCCCCGGGAGATCCTCCAGGATGGCAAGTACGGCCCTCTGGTCCCCGTCGGCGACCACCAGGCCCTGGCGGCCGCCATGCTGGCCACCCTGCGCCAACCACTCCCCAGGGCAAGGTTGCAAGAGGCCGCCCGGCCCTACGAGATCGAACACGCCACCAGCGCCTACGTCAAGGCCCTGGCCTTGCCTCCGCGTCAGCCGGGGTAGAGCTGGGGAAAAACTGCTTATAAAGCGAGAACACCACATGTGCGGTATCGTCGGGCTCTTCAAGCGCCAGGCCCCGGTGGATGTAAAGGCCCTGGAGGCGGGGGTGGCGCGCCTGGCCCATCGCGGTCCCGATGACCGCGGGACCTTCGTCGCTGGCAACTTCGGCATGGGGCACACCCGGCTGTCGATCATCGACCTGGCCGGGGGCCATCAACCGCTGCAAACGGCCGATGGTCAACTGACCCTGATCGCCAACGGCGAGATCTACAATTTCGTCGAGCTGCGCGCCGACCTCGAGGCCCGGGGGCACCGCTTTCGCACCCATTCCGACTCCGAGGTCATCCTCCACGCCTATCGGGAATATGGCGAGGGCTTTCTGACCCATATCCTGGGCATGTTCGCCTTCGCCTTGTATGACGCCCCCCGGCAACGCCTGATCCTCGGACGGGATCGCCTCGGCATCAAGCCCCTTTTCTTCGCCCCTCAGGCCAGCGGCCTGGCCTTCGCCTCCGAGATCAAGGGTCTGCTGCCCCTCCTGGATGAGCAACCGCCCATCGATCCTCTCGGCCTGGCCGCCTACCTGCAAAACCAGTTCGCCACCGGGTCCCGGACCCTCCTCCAGGGGATCGAGCGCGTCCTACCCGGCGAGGCCCTGTGGATCGAGCACGGCCAGGTGGTGCGCCGCCAGCGTTACTGGTCCCCCTGGCAGGTCCCGCCCCTGGATATCGGCTTCGCGGAGGCCGCCGCGCGCTTCGATGACCTGATGGACCTGGTCATCACCCAGCACATGCGCGCCGATGTCCCCTTTGGCCTCTTCCTCTCCGGTGGGGTGGATTCCGCCGTGCTCCTGGCAGCGCTGAGCCGACGCGCGGACGAACCCATCCGCACCTTCTCCGTCGGCTTTCCCGGGACCTCGGTCGCGGATGAGCTACCCCTGGCCCAGCAGATGGCGCGGCGCTTCGGTAGCCACCATCGGGAGATCCAGCCCCAGGCTCGCGATATTCTCCACAGCCTGCCCCTCTCCATCTGGGCGGCGGATGAGCTGATGCGCGATAACGCCAATCTGCCCACGGCCCTGCTTGCCCAGGCCGCCAGCCAGGAACTCAAGGTGGTCTTTTCGGGCGAGGGCGGGGACGAGGTCTTCGCCGGCTATGGCCGGTATCACAGCTCACCCCTGGAGCGCTGGTTCAAGGGCCTGCTGGCGCCGGGTTCCCGGGGCTTTCGCACCCGGGGCACCTTCCGCGGTCCCTGGCCGCGCACCCTCTTTACCCCGGCCCTGCTGGCGCAACTGCCCGCGGTGCGGCAGCCGGTGGTCGCTGCCTGGCAACAGGCACCCGCCGCCTGGAGCGACTTGCAGCGCATGCAGGCCATCGACCTCACCCAGGCCCTGCCCGACAACCTGCTGGTGAAGGCCGACCGCATGCTCATGGCCTGGGCGCTGGAGGGGCGGGTGCCCTTCCTCGATCACCGGCTGGTGGAATTCGGCTTGGGCCTGCCGGATCGGCTCAAGGTCGCCGGCGGCGTGGGCAAGCTCTTCCTCAAGCACTGGGCGGTGCGGGAGATCCCCGAGGATTATCTCTTCGCCCGCAAACGGGGCTTTCACGTCCCCCTGGGCGACTGGCAGGATGCGGACCTGCTGGGCCGGTTGGCCCGGGTGCTGCCTGAGCATCCGGCCTTGGGCCCCTGGTTCCGGCCGGAGGGGGTGCGGGAGCTGATCGGCCGTTGCCGGGAAGTCCCCAAGGGCAGCGCCATGCTCTGGGCCATCGTCCAGTTTGCCCTCTGGCACTGCTTTTTGCGGCAGGGGTTCAGTGAGCGGCCACCGGCCCTGAGCGACCCCCTCGCGCTTCTGGAAGACGGGGGGGACTGGGAGTCCTGAGGCCTGGATGTTCAGGGCAGCGGGTCACTGCCGGCCTCTGGTCATCGCGCCTCAATTTGGGGTTGCCCCGGGTCCTCAGGCTAGCGCGTGGCGGGCCTTCATGTCCTGATAGACCAGGTCGGAGACGGAGCGGATGGCGTCGCCGCGTCTTTTCATCCAGGCGGCGTAGGCCTTGATGCGGACCGGGCTCTCGATGATGGCGACGAAGGTGTAAGGGTAGCTGCCACCCAATTCTCCGGGAGCGACGATGATGCCCATGTCACCGCAGAGCATGGCGGTGGAACCGGTCTTGTCATAGACCCGCACGTTAGCGGGCATGGTGGCCACGCCATCGACCATGCGGTCGCGATTGTTGAGGGCGAGCAGGTCGCGCATCTCGTCCGCATAGGGCAACTTGCTTAGCCACATGGCCTCCAGAAAGCGATGATAGTCGCCGGCGGAGGCCAGGTTGCGGTAGGTCCGGCCGCCCTTGGGGATGTACTCGACGATGCGGGTGTCCTGAAAGATGCCGGGCCCATAACGTTTCAGGACCCGTTCGACATCAGCCGGGCCCTTGCCGGCGGCGTTCTGGCTCACCAGCTTCATGATCCGGTTGGTGGAGTCGTTGCAACTGGAGCGGATCATCCGCTCCATGGTCTTGCGGATCTCGGGGGTATAGCTGAGCTTTTTCGACTGGTTGGCCTGGTAAAACCAGGCCTGACATACAAAGGGCTTGATCATGCTGGCCGCCTGGCGGGGGACATCCTCGTTGATGGCCACCAGCTTTTGGCGCGTGGTGAAGTCATAGACCGACCAGGAGACCCGGTCCTTGGCCCCGATCAGCCCCTGGGCACGCAGGCTGGCGATGTGATTGGCGACGCGGGTCTGGAGGGTGCCACCGGCGGCGAGGGCGGGAGGGATGGGGATCAGGGCCAGGGGCGCCAACAGATAGCCCGTGGCGCCAAGGGCCAGATGACGCAGGAAATCACGGCGACTAGGGTTGGGGCTCATTGGGGGGCTATCTCCTGGCTGAATGGGAATATAGTCATCGTACCTCAATTTTCGGTTTTCCCGACCCTCCCTGTCGCTGCTGAAAACTGAATTAAGATTTTTATACAATGGATTGCCGTGGTCGACAAACCGGACTTCAGGTGATGACGTCCGGTTGGGCCCGCCCGGTGCGCTCCTGGATCTGCGCCAGATTGTTGGCGATCAGGATGAGTGGCGCCAGGGCGGCCTGGGTCTCCTGGTCATGGCGGGCCGGGTCTGCCTCGTACGACTCCAGATAGAGCCGCAGGGTGGCGCCCTGGGTCCCGGTGCCGGACAGGCGGAAGACCAGGCGCGAACCACCCTCCAGACCGATGCGAATGCCCTGGCCCTCGGAGCGGCTGGCGTCCACCGGATCGATGTAGGCGAAGTCATCGGCATAGCTGACCTTGTAGGCCCCCAGGCGCGTGCCCGTCAGGGTGGGCAGCAGGACGCGCAGATGGTCCATCAGGCCCGCGGCGGCCTGGGCGTCCACCGCCTCGTAATCGTGGCGGGTGTAGAAGTTGCGCCCGTAGCGGCGCCAGTGGTCGCGGACGATGTCACCGACGGATTCCTGCCGCGCCGCCAGCAGGTTGAGCCAGAAGAGGACCGCCCAGAGGCCGTCCTTCTCCCGCACATGGTCGGAGCCGGAGCCAAAGCTCTCCTCGCCGCACAGGGTGATGCGCCCGGCGTCGAGCAGGTTGCCGAAGAACTTCCAGCCGGTGGGGGTCTCGTAGCAGCCGATCCCCAGGCGCTCGGCCACCCGGTCGGCGGCCTGACTGGTGGGCATGGAACGGGCGACGCCGACGATGCCCTCGGCATAGCCGGGGATGAGGTGGGCGTTGGCGGCCATCACCGCCAGGCTGTCGCTGGGGGTGACGAAGAAGTCCCGGCCCAGGATCATGTTGCGGTCGCCATCCCCGTCGGAGGCGGCGCCAAAGTCCAGGCCCTCCGTACCCTGGCACAGGGCGACCAGTTCCTGGGCATGGGCCAGGTTGGGGTCCGGGTGGTGGCCGCCGAAGTCCTCCAGGGGGGTGCCGTTCATGACGGTGCCAGGGGGCGCGCCCAGGCGGTTCTCGATGATCTCGACGGCATAGGGGCCGGTGACGGCGCTCATGGCGTCGAACTTCATGCGGAACTGGCCCCCGGCGAAGAGATGCCGGATGGCCTCGAAGTCGAAGAGGGTGCCCATGAGATCGGCGTAATCCGCCACCGGGTCGATGACCTGCACCGCCATCTTGCCCAGTTGGCTGGCACCCAGGTGGTCCAGGTCCAGGTCGCCGGCCTCCAGGGTGCGGTAGCGGTCGATCTTCTGGGTGCGCTGATAGATGGCCTCGGTGACGGACTCCGGGGCCGGGCCGCCGTTGGCGGCATTGAATTTGATGCCGAAGTCCTCGTCCGGCCCGCCGGGGTTGTGGCTGGCGGAGAGGACGATACCGCCCTGGGCGCCATGCTTGCGGATGGCATGGGAGCAGGCCGGGGTCGAGAGGATGCCGCCACGCCCGACCAGGACCTTGGCGATACCGTTGGCCGCGGCCTGGCGCAGGATGGTCTGGATCGCCGTGCGGTTATAATAGCGACCGTCACCGCCAACGACCAGGACGCCCCCGCCCAGCTCTTTCTGGGTATCGAAGATGGCCTGGACGAAGTTTTCCAGATAACCGGGTTCCTGGAACACCTTGACCTTCTTGCGTAGCCCGGAGGTCCCCGGACGCTGACCCGGGAAGGGCTGAGTGACGACGACTTTCGGCTCCATGGCGGATGACCCCTTGAAGTTGTTGGAAGCGACCCTATACCGGCGCCCTGACCCAGGTGTTCAGGGACGTCTCCGGCCGTAACTATTTTAGCGCCACTGGTGCTAAATATGCGGATCTACATCTTGCCGCTGGGCGCGAGCCGCCGACCATCGGCGGACATGGCTTCCCGATGGCGCGCGTGCCGCCCAGGTCCGGCTGCATGGTTTTTTGGCGGGCCGATGGGATGGCCCGGTTGGCCCGGGACCAGTCCAGACGTCGACTGAACCCCCAACCCCATCATCCTTGCCCCAGTCCTCTCAGTGAGGGCCGCGGGATGATGGTTCACATTTATCTTGACCCTGATCGCAACCAGAAGGTAGTTAACCCATGACTGTAGAGGCCCATAAGGAAACCCTGGAATTCAAGGCGGAGGTCAGCCAGATACTCGACCTGGTCATCCGCTCCCTCTATTCCAACAAGGAGATCTTCCTCCGCGAGCTAGTGTCCAACGCCTCGGACGCCGCCGAGAAGCTGCGTTTCGAGGCCCTCTCCGACGACGGCCTGCTGGAGAACGACCCTGAGCTGCGCATTCGCGTCGAGGTCGACAAGGACGCCGGCACCCTGACCGTCAGTGACAATGGCATCGGCATGAGCCGCCAGGAGGTCATGGACACCATCGGCAGTATCGCCAGCTCCGGTACCCGCCGTTTCCTGGAGGCCATGACCGGCGACCAGACCAAGGACAGCGCCCTCATCGGCCAGTTCGGCGTTGGCTTCTATTCCTCTTACATCGTCGCCGACAAGGTCACCATCCATACCCGCCGCGCTGGCCTGGGCGCTGAGCATGGGGTGCGCTGGTCCTCCGATGGCCGCGGCCAGTACGACATCGAGACCCTCGAGGTGCCGGAACGTGGCACCCGAGTCACCCTGCACCTCAAGGAGGACGAGCAGGAGTTCCTCCAGCCCTGGCGCCTGCGCGGCATCATCGGCAAGTTTTCCGACCATATCGCCCTGCCGGTGGAGATGCTGAAGGAGACCTACGGCGAGGAAAAAGAAGAAGAGGAGGAAAAGCAAGAGGCCAAGGCCCCCGAGTGGGAGCGCGTCAACCAGGGCACCGCCCTCTGGATGCGCAACAAGGCCGACGTGACCGATGACGAGTACAAGGAGTTCTACAAGCACATCTCCCACGACTTCGAGGAGCCCCTGGCCTGGGTCCACAACCGGGTGGAGGGTACCAACGAGTACAGCGCCCTGCTGTTCATCCCCAAGCGCGCCCCCTGGGACCTCTGGGACCGCGACCAGAAGCACGGCGTCAAGCTCTACGTCCGCCGGGTCTTCATCATGGACGAGGCCGAGAAGCTCATGCCCCACTACCTGCGCTTCGTCAAGGGCGTGGTGGACTCCGACGACCTGCCACTGAACGTCTCCCGCGAGATCCTCCAGCACAACCGCAAGATCGACACCATCCGCGGCGCCAACGTCAAGCGCATCCTCGGCCAATTGGAGACCATGGCCAAGGACGAGGCGGAAAAGTACCAGGACTTCTGGAAGGAGTTCGGCAAGGTCATCAAGGAAGGACCGGGCGAGGACTTCGCCAACCGCGAGCGCATCGCCGGCCTCATCCGCTTCGCCACCACCCACAACGACCAGGATGACCAGACCGAGTCCCTGGACGCCTATATCGAGCGCATGAAGGAGGGCCAGGACAAGATCTACTTCATCACCGCCGACAGCCCCGCCGCCGCCCGCCACAGCCCCCACCTGGAGGTCTTCCGCAAGAAGGGCGTGGAGGTGCTGTTGCTCTCCGACCGGGTGGACGAGTGGCTGGTGTCCTCCCTCACCGAGTACAAGGGTAAGCACCTCCAGTCGGTCACCAAGGGCGACCTGGATCTGGGCGGGCTGGCGGACAAGGAGGAGAAGGAGCAACTGGAGAAGGCCGCCGAGCAACACGGCGATCTGCTCAAGCGGCTGAAGGAGGCTCTGGGCGACAAGGTCGACCAGGTCCGCGCCAGTACCCGCCTGGTGGACTCCCCCGCCTGTCTGGTGGTCGGGGAATACGACATGAGCGCCAACCTGGCCCGGGTCCTCAAGGCCGTGGGTCAGTCCGCCCCCAACGCCAAGCCGACCCTGGAGGTCAATCTCGACCACCTGCTGGTCAAGCGCCTGGAGAGCGAGCAGGAGGAGGGCCGCTTCGGCGACCTAGCCCTGATCCTGTTCGATCAGGCGCAGTTGGCCGAGGGTGGCCAGCTCGATGACCCGGCGGCCTTCGTCGGCCGGCTCAACAGGCTGATGATGAACATGATGCTGGCGGGGGGCTGACCGTCACTGGGAGCCCCGATCTCGCGCCGCTGGACGATGGTCCCGCGGCGCGTCCTTTCTCCCGGCGGGGGTTACTCACCGACCGGCACTCACCCCTCTCAGGCTTGGACTATGGCCCTGCACCCGGAAAACCTGACCCGTGCCCTCGCCGACCTGACCCGGCTGCGCATTCTGATGCTCCTCCCCCCGGGGGAGGAGCGCTGCGTCTGCGAACTGACTCAAGCCCTGGAACTACCGCAACCCAAGATCTCCCGCCACCTCGCCGTGTTGCGGGAGACCGGCATCCTGCGGGACCGCCGGGCCGGGCTCTGGATTCACTACCGGCTCCATCCGGACCTGCCGCCCTGGGCGATTGAGGTCCTCGTCGCCCTTGGCCAGGGTTGTCAGGCCCAGGAGCCCTTCGCCCAGGATCGTCAGCGCCTGGCCCGGTCCCAGGCCCCGGGCGTCGCGGCTTGTGTCTGAGTCGGGCTTGATTGGTATGGAGTCATCCCTCCCTGACGCGCAGTTGTAAGCGATTGCGCCCATCGACCCGGGCGTAAGCGATTTCGTCGGCATAGTTGCGGATCAGGGTCAGGGCCAGGTCATCGGGGAGCGCGGTCGTGTCCAGGGGATTACCGGGGGGACCGGCGCTGTCCAGGCGCAATTCCAGTTGGCGCTGCCTTTCCGAGTAGGCCAGGGTCAGTTCGATGTCGTGGGCGCCCGCCGCGGGGCCGGGACCGGACAGCAGCACCCCGAGCACCTCCTCCGCCAGCAGTTGCGCGGCGTGGGCGGCGCGGGCCGGGATCAGGTGCTTCTCGCAGAAGCCCTCGATCTTGCCCACCAGGGCGTAGAGGTCGTAATCGGCGCTGGTGACGGTGAAGCTCAGGCTGCGGACCTTGCCGATGAAATCCCGGGTACGCTGGCGCTGGGGGTGGTCGAAGATCTGTTCCGGTGGTCCTTCCTCATAGATGAGCCCCTCGTCCATGTAAAAGACCCGGGTGGAGACGTCGCGGGCGAATTCCATTTCGTGGGTGACGATGGCCATGGTCATGCCCTGTTTGGCCAGGCGGCGGATGACCGCCAAGACCTCGCTGACCATGGTCGGGTCCAGGGCCGAGGTGGGCTCGTCGAAGAGGATGATCTCCGGCTCCATGGACAGGCACCGGGCGATGGCCACGCGCTGTTTCTGGCCGCCGGAGAGTTCGTCGGGGAAGGCGTGGGCCTTCTCAGCCAGGCCGACCATCCGCAGCAGTTCCAGCCCGGTGTTGGCCGCCTGCGCCGGGGGTTTCTCCAGCAGGCGAATCGGGCCGATGGTGAGGTTTTCCAGGACCGTCAGGTGGGCGAAGAGATTGAAGGACTGGAAGACCATGCCCATGCGCCGCCGCAGGGCGGGGACATCGGCCTGCGGGGCCAGGATGTCCTCGCCGTCGATCTCGATCCGGCCACCACTTGGTTGGTCCAGCAGGTTGAGACAGCGCAGGAAGGTGCTCTTACCGGTACCCGAGGGGCCGATGATGGAGATGACCTCGCCCTGCTGGATCTCGGCGTTGATGTCCTTGAGGACTTCCAGGGTGCCGAAGCGTTTGGAGAGATGTTCGACCCGGATCATGCGGATGGGGGATGATGTAGAAGAAGCCTGCGGTTTTCGGCAGTGAGGGAGCGGATCGGGGGGGCGCTAGGCGGGGGTGTCGACCGCAAGGCTGCGGTCGTCAAGCCGACCGGGAGGTCTTCAGGTGGTACCCCGCCATCCGCCACCCGATCCGGGAATACCGAAAAGGGCGGTGCCCTGTCGGTCGCTCCCGCGCGCTGACCAACCGATCCCGGTCCCTGCCGGGTAAGGGATGCGGTCAGGCCAGTTCAGCGAGGGCGGCTTCCTTGGTGTCACAGATGCGCAGGATGGTGTGGAAGCCGGAGAGATGGAAGACCTCGCGCACCTCGTCGGTCAGGCCAGTGAGGATCAGGCGGCCATTTTTGGCCTTGACCTGCTTGGCGACCATCAGGATGCTGCGCAGGCCAGCGCTGCTGATGTACTCCAGACCATCGAGCTGGATGACGAAGTCCGAGGCGTCCGGGGTCGCGGCCTCGGCGAAGGCCTTGTCGAACAGGGGAGCGGTGACCGCATCCATCCGTCCCTTGAGCGCGATGATCCGGACGGAACCGTGCTGGCTATGGGTGATATCCAAGTGATTTCTCCTGACTGAGGATTGTCTGAAAAATCGCCCCGAGGGAGCGCTGAATGGGAAAACGTCAAGATTATATGTCCGGATCAACCTTGTCGGGAGGGAATTTACAGCCCGGTATGGCGGAGCCTAAGGCCTCTCCCGCCCCAGAGATCCCTAAGCCACTGCTGCGGGTCAGCGGTTTGGAGACCCATCTTGGTTCGCCGGCGAGGCCCCTGCGGGTGGTGGATGGTCTGGACCTAGAGCTGTGGCCGGGCGAGACCTTTGCCCTGCTGGGTGAATCGGGGTGCGGCAAGTCCATGACCGCCCTGTCGCTGATGCGGCTGCTGCCGCCCACGGGTCGCCTCGTGGCCGGTCGCGTCTGGCTGGGCGGGACCGAGTTGCTGGGACTGCCGGAGCAGGCCATGCGCCAGGTCCGCGGGGGGCGCATGGGGATGATCTTCCAGGAACCCCAGACCTCCCTCAACCCGGTTTTGCGGGTCGGCCAGCAGATTGCCGAGGCCGTGACGGCCCACGCGGGGACTCGCCCGGGGACTTACCCCGGCACTCGCGCGGGTATAGGCAGACGGCGGGAGGTCAGGAGCCGGTGCCTCGAATTGCTAACAGCCGTGGGGATTCCCGATCCGGAGCGGCGGCTGGGGGAATATCCGCATCAACTCTCCGGCGGCATGAAGCAGCGGGTGATGATCGCCATGGCCCTCGCCGGCGATCCCGAACTCTTGATCGCCGATGAGCCGACCACGGCCCTGGACGTCACCATCCAGGCCCAGGTGCTGCGTCTGCTCAAGCGGTTGCAGGCGGAGACCGGCCTGGCCGTCCTGCTCATCACCCACGACCTGGGGGTGGTGGCGGAGACGGCGGACCGCCTGGCCGTCATGTATGCCGGTCAGATCGTCGAAACCGCCACCAGCACCGACTTCTTCGCCCATGCCGCCCATCCCTACAGCCAGATGCTGCGCGAGAGCCTCCCCGCCCCGGAGAAGCGCCAGGGTCGGCTGGCGGTCATCCCGGGGCGGGTCCCCCCCCTGGATCAGGTCGTGCCGGGCTGCCGTTTCGCCGATCGCTGCGACCGGGCGGTGGCCCTCTGCCGGGCTGAGCCGCCCCCCTGGGGAGCCCGTGGGCCAGACCACTGGGTACGGTGCCATCTCGCGCCAACGACCGCTACGGTGGCAGGGGTTGGATCATCCCCACGCCTGGAAAAGGCTGACCAGGCCATGCCCCCGGATGCGCATTCGGATTCGGACCTGGGGGCGGGCATCGGCTGGGGCGTGGAAGAGAATGGGAGGGCGAGAGAGGCAGCCGGTGGGGGACAGGGCGGTGAGGTTACCGGCACCCCGGCCAAGCTGGGGGAGACCCTGCTCGCCGTTGACGGGCTCAAGGTCCATTTCCCCATCCGCAAGGGCTTCTGGCGCCGGACCGTCGGTCAGGTGCGGGCGGTGGACGGCATCGATTTTACCCTGCGGGCCGGACAGACCCTGGCCCTGGTGGGCGAATCGGGGTGCGGAAAGACCACCGCCGGCAAGGGACTCTTGCAACTCATCCGTCCGGATGGCGGCACCGTCCGCTACCAGGGGCTTGACCTGGTCGGGATGAGCCATGGCGCCCTGCGCCCCTACCGCAAGGACTTGCAGATCATCTTTCAGGACCCCTTCGCCGCCATGAACCCCCGTCTGCGGGTGGGGGAGATCATCGGTGAAGGCCTCCTGGCCCTAGGCCTGGCCCCGGGGCGGGCCGCGCGCCGCGCCCGGGTCCTCGCCCTGTTGGAGGAGGTGGGACTCCCCGCCGAGGCGGCCGACCGCTATCCCCATGAGTTCTCCGGGGGACAGCGCCAGCGCGTCTGTATCGCCCGGGCCCTGGCCGTGGAGCCACGGGTGCTGGTGTGCGACGAACCCACCAGCGCCCTGGATGTCTCGGTCCAGGCGCAGATCCTCAATCTGCTCAAGGAGCTCCAGGCGCGCAAAGGGCTCGCCTACCTCTTTATCACCCACAACCTCGCCGTGGTCTCCTATCTGGCCCACGAGGTCGCGGTCATGTACCTGGGGCGGATCGTCGAGTTCGGGCCGGTCGCGGCGGTGCTGACGGACCCGCGCCACCCCTACACCCGGGCCCTGCTGTCGGCCGTGCCGGTGATCGATCAGGCCAGTCGCCGGGAACTGATCCGCCTGGAGGGTGACCTGCCTTCTCCCGCTCATCCCCCCGCCGGCTGTCATTTTCACCCCCGCTGCCCGGAGGCCACCCCGGAATGCGCCCGTGCCTATCCGCCCCCGGTCAGTCCGGGGTCAGGCCGGCGGGTCCATTGCTTGCGTGCCCAGAGTGGTTTTCCCGGGTTGGGTGGCGTCTGGCGGGGGACGCCGTGAATCCGTCCCTGGAGGTTTGACGACCGCCTCCTTGCGGTCGACACTCCCACCAAACGTCACCCGACCCTCCCTTGCATGATGCCGAACACTGAAATGCGATGCGTATACCTCGGGTATCAGGGAGTCGTCCGGGTTGCAGCAAGGGGTTACCTTTGAGCGCATCGGCTATTGCTCCCTTTGGAACCCGGGGTATCACCGGGAGGATTGAAGAGAACAATTGATTGAATACGGCCTTTACGGGGATATACCCCTTGATTGATTGATTTTTCTTAAGGAGGATACGGCGGTATCCGGCTACGCTCACCATGGTCCTGGCCGCCAGGGGCCTGTCCTGGTAACCCTGACCGGTGAGCCAGGACCCGTCGCATCCGGACCCATCGAACCAGGCCCATCAATCCGGAATCGATCTTTCCTGCACCTCCCCAAGCCGGTCATCCGTGGCCTTGGGTGATCAGGCTTCATCTCACTACGAGGAGTCGGCAATGCCTCTATCCTCTCATGATACGGTTAAGCGCATGGTCACCGGGTTGCTGACCGCCCGCGGCCATGAGCCCGACCTCCTCCTGCAGCACCTGATCGCGATTCAGCTGGCCTATTCCTATGTGCCGGAGATTGCCGTCGAGGTCCTCTCTTCGGTCCTGGGGGTGACGCGCTCCCGTATCCGCGCCTGTGTCGACTTTTACGCCTTTCTGCATGCCCGTCCCCGGGGAGATTATGACATCCTGTTCAGTGACAACATCACCGACCGCATGGCCGGTAGCGAGGCCCTCCGCCAACAATTGACCAAACGCCTCGGCGTCAGACTCGATCAGACCCGGGGGGATGGACGGGTCACCGTGAGTCTGACCTCCTGCACTGGCATGTGTGATCAGGGGCCAGCCATGTTGGTCAACGGGCTGGCGGTCACGGCCCTGACCCCGAAGCGTATCGAGCGCATTGGCGAACTGGTGGAGGCGGGGGTGCCCCTGGAGCATTGGCCGGCCAAGTTTTTCGTCGTCGAGGACCATATCCACCGGGCCGGTGACCTGCTGAGCAATGCCGAAAAGATGAGCGCCGGCCTGCAACGCTTTCTGGACCTGGGTCCCCAGGCCGCCCTGGGGGAACTGGAGGCCTCGGTGTTGCGTGGCCGGGGTGGGGCCGGGTTTACGACGGCCCTCAAATGGCGGATCTGCCGCGATAGCCCCGGGGACGAACGCTTCGTCGTCTGCAACGCCGACGAGGGCGAACCCGGCACCTTCAAGGACCGGGTCCTGCTCGCCCGTTACCCCGATCTGGTCTTCAAGGGCATGACCCTCTGCGCCGGGATCATTGGCGCGCGCAAGGGCTATCTCTATTTGCGTGGCGAATACCGCCACATGCTGCCCCGGCTGGAGTGGGTCCTGTCCCGCCGCCGGGAGCAGGGACTGTTGGGGTGGGATATCTGCGGTCAACCCGGCTTCGACTTCGATATCGAAATCCACCTCGGCGCCGGGGCCTATGTCTGCGGGGAGGAGTCGGCCCTCATCGAGTCCCTGGAGGGCAAGCGCGGCGTGGTGCGCAAGCGTCCCCCCTATCCGGTGGTCAGCGGCTTCCAGGGGCGGCCGACGGTCGTCAACAACGTGGAGACCTTCCTCGCCGCCGCGCGCATCGTCGAATGGGGCGGTCACTGGTTCCGGGGCGAGGGGACCCAGCAATCCGCCGGGAGCAAGATCCTCAGCGTGAGTGGCGATGTGGCGCGGCCGGGCATCTACGAATATCCCTTCGGGACCCCGGTCAGCCGGGTGCTGGAGGATTGCGGTGGCACCGGGGCCCAGGCGGTACAGGTCTCCGGCGCGGCGGGGGTGACCCTCGCCCCAAGCGAGTTTTCCCGCACCCTCTCCTTCGAGGACCTGCCGACCTCGGGCTCTTTCATGGTCCTGGGCCCCGACCGGGACCTGATGGACATGACCCGCAACTTCGCCCGTTTCTTCGCCCATGAGAGCTGCGGCTTCTGCACCCCCTGCCGGGTCGGCAACCGGCTGCTGGAGGCCCTGATCGAAAAGGTGGCGGCGGGCAAGGCCTCGGCCTATGACCTGGAAGAGATGCGCCAGATTGGCAACCTGATGCGTCAGGCCAGTTATTGTGGCCTGGGCACGACGGCCGCCAACCATGTCCGCGATATCCTCGATAAGTTTCCGGATACCTTCCAGCGCCGGTTGCGACCTGGCAGCGACTTCACCCCCGCCTTCGACCTGGACGCCGCCCTCGCGGCGGCGCGGGCCATCACCGGGCGCAACGATGCGGGCGCGCATCTGGAGGAGGTATGAACCTGGCGAATTCCTTCCGGCTCGACGGGCGGGAGATCCCCTTCCAGCCGGGTCAGACCCTCATGGACGCCGCCCTCGCGGCGGGGGCCTACATCCCCCATCTCTGCCATAACCCGGAACTGGCCCCCCACGGCAGTTGTCGGGTGTGCGTGGTGCGGGTCGGCGGACGCCTGGTGTCCGCCTGCACCGCCCCGGCGGCGGCGGGGTTGGAGGTGGCCTCGGACACGCCGGACATCCAGGCCAGCCGGCGGACCATCCTGCAGATGCTGTTCGTCGAGGGGAACCACATCTGCCCGGCCTGCGAGAAGACCGGGGCCTGTCAGCTCCAGGCGGTGGCCTATTACGTCGGCATGCTGGAACCCCATTTCACCCACTTCTTCCCGCGGCGCGATGTGGATGCCTCCCACCCGGACTACGTCATCGACTTCAATCGCTGCATCCTTTGCGAGCTGTGCGTGCGCGCCAGCCGCGACCTGGACGGCAAGCACGTCTTCGCCATCAGCGGCCGGGGCATCGACAGCCGGCTGGTCATCGAGTCCCCCACGGGCAAGCTGGGTGACAGCGCCTTCGCCGCCACGGACCGGGCGGCCCATGTCTGTCCGGTGGGGGCCATCCTGCCCAAACGCGGAGCCTATAGCGTCCCCATCGGTCAGCGCCTGTACGATCGTGAGCCCATCAGCCAGGTGGGGGACGTGGCGGCCAACGAGGGGAGGGCCCAGCCATGAGTGATTCGCCCAAGATCCGGGTGGCCACCACCTCCCTGGCCGGTTGCTTCGGCTGTCACATGTCCTTTCTGGACATCGACGAGCGCATCCTCGACCTGGTGGAGTTGGTGGAATTCGACCGTTCCCCGATCACGGACATCAAACAGCTTGGCCCCTGTGACCTGGGTCTGGTGGAGGGTGGGGTCGCCAATGCGGAGAATGTCGAGGTCCTGCGGGAATTTCGCCGTCAGTGCAAGGTCCTGGTGGCCCTGGGCGCCTGCGCGGTCAACGGCGGTATCCCCGCTATGCGCAATGCCTTCCCCCTGGCGGATTGCCTGTCGGAGTCCTATGTCGGCGGCATCGGCATCCACAATCCAGGCGTGCCCAACGACCCGGAGATCCCGCTGCTGCTGAACAAGGTCCATCCCATCCACGAGGTGGTCAAGGTGGACTACTTCCTGCCCGGCTGCCCACCCTCCGGGGACGCCATCTGGACCTTCCTCACGGAACTGCTGGCGGGACAAGCCATCAGCCTGCCCTACACCCAGTTGCATTACGACTGAAGGAGTTCACCATGCACCGCCATCCGGAAGTCGCCCGCCTGGAAACGGCCCCCCAGCCCGCCGGCCTCAAGCGCATCGCCATCGATCCCCTGACCCGGGTCGAGGGGCACGGCAAGGTCACCCTGCTGCAGGACGTCGATCACCGCATCCAGCAGGCACGCCTGCACATCGTCGAATTCCGCGGCTTCGAGAAGTTCATCCAGGGCCGGCCCTACTGGGAACTGCCGGTGATGGTGCAACGCTTGTGCGGCATCTGCCCGGTCAGTCACCACCTCGCCGCGGCCAAGGCCACCGACCAGCTCGTCGGCGTGGATCAGCTCACGCCCACGGCGGAGAAGGTGCGGCGCCTCATGCACCTGGGCCAGACCCTCCAGTCCCATGCCCTGCACTTCTTCCACCTCTCATCGCCGGACCTGCTCTTCGGTTTCGACGACGCCGTCGCCCATCGCAATATCGTCGGCGTCATCCAGGACCACCCGGAGATCGCCAAGCAGGGGGTGCTGCTGCGCAAGTATGGCCAGGAGGTGATCCGCGTCACCTCGGGCAAGCGCATCCATGGCACCGGCGCCATTCCCGGCGGGGTCAACAAGGCCCTGACGGAGGCGGAGCGGGACTATCTGCTCGCCGATGTCGAGCAGATGATCGCCTGGGGCGAGACGGCGGTCCAACTCATGAAGCGCGTCTTTATGAGCAACGCCGATTATCACTATCGCTTCGGCGCCGTGGATGCCAACACCCTCAGCCTGGTGGGCCCGGACGGGGCCTTCGAGATTTACCATGGCGGCTTACGCGCCCGGGACCCGGACGGGGGCGCGATCTTCGACCACCAGGATTACCGCCAGTACGAGGAGCTCCTGCGGGAGGAGATCAAGCCCTGGAGCTACATGAAGTTCCCCTTCATCGCCAGCCTGGGGCCGGCGACGGGCTGGTACCGGGTCGGTCCCCTGGCCCGGGTCAACAATTGCGAGCGCTTCGCCACCCCCCTGGCGGAGCAGGAGCGTGAGGACTTTCGCGCGGCGGGGGAGGGGCGGCCCCTCCAGGCGGCCCTGGCCACCCACTGGGCGCGACTCATCGAACTGCTCTATTGCGCCGAGGGCATCCAGGAACTGCTCCATGATCCGGACCTGATGGGGACCGACCTGCTGGTCGCCGGCGAGCGGCGCTCCCGGGGCATCGGCGTGGTGGAGGCCCCTCGCGGCACCCTCTTCCACCACTATGAGATCGACGAGGACGGCCTGGTGCGCAAGGCCAATCTCATTGTCTCCACCACCAACAACAACCAGGCCATGAACGCCGCCATCCGCCAGGTGGCCGCCCACTACCTGGATGGCCATGAGCTTACCGAGCCCTTGCTCAACCACATCGAGGTCGCCATCCGCGCCTATGACCCCTGCCTGTCCTGCGCGACCCACGCCATGGGCCGGATGCCGCTGGAACTGGAATTGGTGGACGCGGCGGGGCGTTGTCTCGACCGACTCTACAAGGGGCCGGATGGCCGGGTGGAGCGGCTGGTGGAGGGCGCCGACGGGGCCCTGGTAGGGGGAGGGGCCTGACCGGACAATGGATCCAGCTCCGGCTCCGGTCCTGGTCTTCGGCTATGGCAATCCTTCCCGCGGCGACGATGCCTTGGGCCCCGCCCTGATCCAGTGCCTGGAGGATCTGCAAGCCGGTGGTCCGGCGGCGACCCGCAACCGGTTGCGTCCCGTCGAACTGCTGACTGATTTCCAGCTGCAACCCGAGCACGCCCTGGATCTGGCCGGCCGGGCGGCGGTGTTTCTGGTGGACGCGGATGCCAGCCTGGATGCCCCCTATCGGCTGGAGCCGATCCTGCCCGCCCAATCGCCCAGCTACACCACCCACGAGATGAGCCCCGGGGCCTTGCTCTTGGTTTATGACCATATCGGCCTGGGCGACCCCCCACCGAGTTTCCTGTTACGCATACGGGGCACTCACTTCGCCTTGGGCGACCCGCTGAGCGCGTCCGCGCGGCGCAATCTGGACCTGGCCGTGGCCTTTCTCGTCAGCCGCCTGACCGCGGATCATCCCGTGACGGGGCCCTGAGCGGTGGGGCGCCCATGGTGTCCCGCCTGCTCAAGCTACTGTGAGCCCCCGGATGCATGTCACACACTGCGCATTTACCCTGTCCCGAGCGAGTCACGTCGATGCGCCCTTGGTCTCCCCGCCGTCCTCTGCTGCGGCTCTCACTGGTCCCCCTGCTAGTCGGGTATCTGGCGCTGATGGGCTTCATGACCTTGACCCAGGATCAGTTGCTGTACCGGCCTGATCCAAGCCCACCCTCGACGGGGAATATGAGTGCCCGGCGGGGACCGGCCCTGGCGACCTGGCCGGAGGGGGAAGGGGCCGCCTTTCGCGGCTATGTCCGGGCCCCAGCTGGGAAGGTTGAGGCCGCCGCGAACCCCGTCGCTGCCCTGGTCCGCGCCCCGCGCGATTCGGACACGACTCCGTCCGCGCCCCTGAACACCACTGCCCCGCGGGGCACGGTCCTGGTCTTTCACGGCAATGCGGGCAGTGCCCGCGATCGCGCCTACTATCTGCCGGCCCTTGAACCCTTGGGGGTGCGGGTGGTGCTGGCGGAGTATCCCGGCTACGGCGGACGTCCAGGGCAGCCCAGCGAGGCCGGGCTGGTGGCCGACGGGCGCGAGACCCTGCGCCAGGTCCGGGCGGCCTATGGCGATCCGGTCTGGGTCTGGGGGGAATCCCTGGGTGCCGCCGTGGCCGCCCAGGTGGGCGCTGATCCGGCTGGCCCCGCCACGGGGGTCTTTCTCATCACGCCGTGGGACAACCTGCCCGACTTGGCACAGTCCCTCTACTGGTACCTGCCCGCGCGCTGGCTGGTGCGCGATGCCTACGATTCGCGGGCGGCCCTCCAGGGCTATGACGGCCCGATCGGGGTGCTGATCGCCGGCCAGGACCAGATCATTCCCCCCGATCAGGGGGAGCGGCTTTATGCCGCCCTGCCCGGACCCAAGCGCCAGTGGTTCTTTCCCACCGCCGATCACAATAGCTGGCCCGCCGGGGCCGGGGCGGGCTGGTGGCGGGAGGCCATGGAGTGGCTGATGGCCGAGGGTGATAGCCGCGGCTCAGCTCAGCCGCCAAAGGTCTCCAGCATCAGCCGCCAAAGGTCTCCAGCATCAGCCGCTAAAGATCTCCAGCATTAAGTAAGAGGTGTAGGCGCCATAGGCCAGCAGCAGCAGAATGCCATCGATCTGACTAATGCGTCCCGGGCGGCCGAAGAAGCCCCGTCCCAGGACGAAGAGTGACAGGGTCAGGGCGGACATGGTGAGGATGTCGCGGTAAAACACTTCGGGGCCCACGGTCAGGGGGCTGATGACTCCGGCGATGCCGACGACCGCGAGGGTGTTGAATAGATTGGACCCAATGATGTTGCCCAGGGCCAGATCGTGCTCATTGCGGCGTGCCGCTACGATAGAGGAGGCGAGTTCCGGCAGGGAGGTGCCGATGGCGACAATGGTCAGACCGATGATCAGGTCGCTGATCCCCAGGCCCTGGGCGATCTCCACCGCACCCCAGACCAGCAAGCGGGAGCTCAGGATCAGCAGCACCAGGCCGGCGAAGGTCCAGAAGAGGGCCTGACGGGGGCTCAGATGCACGGCGGCCAGTTCCAAGTCCACCTCCTGGTCCAGGGCATCATCCGCTTTGCGCAGCCCTTGCCAGATCATCCAGCCCATGACCCCGGCGAAGACCGCCAGCAGGGTCCAGGCGTCCAGGCGGGTGATCGTGCCATTCCAGACCTGCCAGGCGGCCAGGGCGGTGATGGCGGCCAGGATGGGCAGCTCGCGGCGCAGGACCTGGGAGTGGACGGCGATGGGGCTGATGACCGCCGTGACCCCCAGGATCAGGGCGATATTGGCGATATTGGAGCCATAGGCGTTGCCCAGGGCGATGCCGGGGCTACCCTCCCAGGCGGCCAGGGCGGAGACCACCAGTTCCGGCGCGGAGGTGCCGAAACCCACGATGACCATCCCGACCAGCCGGGCCGGCATCCCGTAGTGTCGCGCCGTGGCGGCGGCGCCATCGACAAAACGGTCCGCGCTCCAGACCAGGAGTCCCAGACCCAGGACAAGGGCAACAGTCGCAAGCAGCATGGCGGATTCGATCGCAGACGGCAAAGGGGCGCATCATACCCCATTACGGAGAATGTCCTGCCTGGGGAGGGCTGTTGATTGTCCGGAACCCCTCACTCCATCGATGCCGAAAACTACAGTCTTCGAACATCAATTTTTGGTTTTTCCGGGTCGGGTGGCGTTTGGCGAGGGACAACCTGAATACATCCCTGTAGGGCTGACGACCGCCTCCTTGCGGTCGACACCTCCGCCAGACGCCACCCAACCCTCCCGAGTCGATGCCGAAAACGGATATGCGATAGGTATGAAACGCGATGTGTAGGCTACCGGGACTTCGTCAGGTGGCAGCGGCTGTCCCCGTGGCTGACCGGCCACGACGCAGACGCAGGCGCAGGCGTTGCAGCAAGGGTAGGCGGTCGATGAAAAGCGTGCCCTGCAGGTGATCCACCTCATGCTGCAGGCAGACGGCGGGCATGCCCTCCAGTTCCCGTTCGAAGGGCGTGCCCAGGGTGTCCTGGGCGCTGACCCGGACGCTGATCGCCCGCACCACATTGCCAACCACCCCGGGGACGGAGAGGCAACTCTCCTCCACCAGGCATTGCGTCGACCCCGGGTGGATCTCCGGGTTGATATAGACTTCGGGCGGGGATTCGCCGCCGGAGAGATCGATGACCAGGACCTGCCGGCGGTCGCCGGTCTGCGGGGCGGCGAGGCCGATGCCTCCGGAGACCCGCAGGGTCTCGCTGAGGTCGTCCACCAGTCGCGCCAGATCCTCGTCAAAGACTGCTACTGGCTGGGCAGATTCCCGCAGGCGTGGGTCCGGATGCGCAAGGATGGGAAGGATAGCCATGTGGCGGTGTCTCAATTACCCGAGAAAGCTCTATGTCCTTTCGCCCGATTTGTTCCCTGGGGAATTTGCTCGATTCGGGAAACCATTGATGGACAGTTTTAACTGGACGTACGGTCGGAACCGATTGCAGGGGTAGGGGGGCTGGCCGCGGCGAGCATGGGTTCCGGGCTAGCCACCGCGCCTTGCTTGGTGGCGTGGCGGATCAAGGGCAGGGTGGCGAGGATGGTGATCACCAGCAGACCGATCTCGACCAGGTACACGCTGAGGTAACCGTTGGCGCTCCCGGGCAGGCCCCAGGGTCCGGGTCCCGTGCCCAGGAGGGTATTGATGAGGTCGCGCAGGGTGCCGCTGAGGGCCATGCCCACACCAGCGGCGGTGGCCTGGACCGCGCCCCAGGCGCCAAGGGCCAGACCAGCCTGGTCCCGGGGGGCACGATTCATGGTGGCGGTCAGGGTGCCATGGCCAAAGAGGGCGCCGCCAAATCCGATGAGGAAATTGCCGATGAGGAAGACCCAGGTGATGTTGAGGGGGGCGGCGGCGATCACCAGGACGAAGGCGGGCAGGCCGATGAGGGCGCCGTTGTTGGCCATGCGGTAGGGATCGCCTCCGCGGCCGAGGACCTGGGAGGCGAAGCCAAAGCCGATCAGCCCGCCCACGGCCAGCAGGGCCGTCAATTTAGTGGTCGCGCTGACGGTGAGATTGAGGATCTGCCCGCCGAAGGGTTCGAGCAGGATGTCGGCCATGCCGAAGGCCATGGTCCCCAGGCCGACGACGACCAGACGGCGTACCGCGTGCTCGCCCTGGCAGAAGCTGGCCCAGGATTCGCTGAAACTGGGATCGGCCGCGGGCGGAGGGGCTCCATGGCGCGGGCGCCGCGTCTCCTGTTTCCACATGGCGGCGAAGTTCAGGACCATGGTCAGGACCGCGGTACCCTGGATCACTTGAATCAGGCGGCCTGGGGAGAAAGTGGTCAGAAGGGCGCCATAGATCAGCGCGCTGGCGATCATGCCCAGGAGCAGCATGACATACATCAGCCCCACCACCCGCGGATGGGATTCCGGCGGGGTCAGGTCCGTCGCCAGGGCGAGGCCAGCCGTCTGGACAATGTGTACCCCCGCCCCGACCAACAGGAAGGCCAGGCCAGCGGAGACCAGGCCGATCCACAGCGGGGCATGCGCCGCTTCCATTTTGCCCGCGAGCACCAGCAGGGCGAAGGGCATGATGGCGAAACCGCCGAATTGCAGCAGGGTACCGTTCCAGATGAAGGGGACCCGGCGCCAGCCAAGCTCACAGCGATGGGTATCGGAACGGTGGCCGATCAGGGCACGAAAGGGGGCGAAGACCAGGGGCAGGGCGAGCATGATGCCGACCAGGGAGGCGGGCACGTTCAACTCGACGATCATCACGCGGTTGAGGGTCCCCACCAGCAGCACCAGGGCCATGCCGACGGAAACCTGAAACAGGGAGAGCCGCAGGAGCCGCCCGAGGGGCAGGTCCGGGGTGGCGACATCGGCAAAGGGGAGGAAACGCGGGCCGAGGGCGACCCACGTGGACATCAGTTTGAGCCCGAGGCGCTTCAATCTGGTGCAAACCTCAATAACGAAAAATGGGCCGGGATTGGTAATCCCGACCCACTAGAAGCCCCCTCATGAGAGAGGGGAGACGATTAACCGCCCCAAAACTTCGCAATCCAGGTGGTATGGCTCAGGACCGAGTAATGAACGAGCAGGGAGATCACAGCGACCCCACCCAGGAACAGGGGTAAACCAACCGTGGGTTTAACGACACACCAAATGCGACCTTGGTTCATGATTATCTCCTCATCCCAGCCAGGGGGTCAGGATCGCGGCAAGAACATGCGCGATCAACGCGATCACGAAGAAGACACGAGCACCGTCGATGACGTGCTTGTGCAGTTCCTCAGATTCCTTAATCGTCAGTCCGGTTGGCCACACCCGGTCCGGATCGTTCAGGTCAGTTGCCATATGCTTTCTCCGAAGACATTGAGAGGTTTTGCTAACCTCGGTGTCGTGCGAACCCCGCACGGTGGGTTGCTCCTTGCCGCGCTCCCGGGGAACTTCAGACCCCTGGATAATGCGGGACACGGCTGTTGGTACAGCCTGGCCAAGCCCTAGGAGCATGGGTGGCCTCTCGGTTAAGGGATGCCTCTTTCGCCCCTGAGATACATCCTACTTGCCTCAGATCGACTTGTCAACAAGAGCTGTCTATCTTGAGTGTCAATTTTTGTTGACACATGTAGCCGGATGAATGCGAAAGGACCTGTGCGGTTGGCTACTTCAGTCCCCAGGGGTCCATTAGGTCTAATGGCTTAGTGTCAAATGCCTGGAAGCTCCGCCGGGTCCGGACAGAGCTCCAGGTCGGGCGGATCAGCGCCTGCCGGCCAGCAGGGGCAGACCGAACGTCGAAGAGAGGGGGGCGGTATTGTCCGTCAGCAGGGGCATGCCGAAGCTCTGATTGCCCATCTGACCGCCATTCATCAGGATCTGCAGGCCGAACAGGGAGGACAGCGGTGCCGCCTTGTCGCTCAGCAAGCGATAACCGAAGGAGTTGGTCATGGTCACGCGGGACATGAGCTCGACCGCGTCGCACTTACCGGCCTGGGAACTCGACAACAGGGGGAAACCCATGAAGTCTGAGAAGGGAGCGGCTTGATAACGCTTCTTGGGGATCTCGGGTTCCGGCAAGGTCTCCGTCTCAACGGGTCCGCAGCTGTCCAGGATAGAGACCGCTTCCTGGCCGAAACCGAAGGCGGCGCGAACCACCACCAGGGAGCGGCCGCGTTGCAGGCCTTGCGTATAGGCCGAGGTATTGCCGCCCAAGGCAAACCCGGCGGAGAGGGCGGCCGAAACACCCTCGATCGAGCCGGTGCCACCGCTGCCCGGTGTTACCAGCAGAATGGTGTCGTCAGGAAAACCGGCCTCCATGAGTTTCCTGACGGCGTCGCGGGCCTGCTGTTCTGTTTCGTACATCCGTACGTAGGTCATGTTGGCTCTCCAGAAGAGTTTGCGGGGGGGAGAAATCGCCGTAGCGGCAGGGTGCGCCCGCGCCGGAAGGCCGTTCCCAGGTGACCACGGGACAAGGCGGAGCCCTTGCCGATCCAACCGTCAGGAGCAATGGTAAGCCCCACGCCAGCATGAGGCCGCATACACCCTAGATGGAATCCTAAGAACGCCCGTGGAAATTGTCAACACAAAACGTCGCCCCCAGGTGTAAAGAAAAATTGACACCTTGGGGCGACGGCTGAGGGGGCGGTTTTTATTGGTTAGGGGTTTGATAGCAGGGGGAGGCCCACCATGGAGGAGAAGGGTGCGGGATTTTGTGACAACAACGGCATGCCGAAGCTGCTGTTACTGGATTGGCTCTGACTAATCAGGGTCTTGAGCCCGAAAAGGGAGGAGAGGGGGGTGGACTTGTCGCTGAGCAGGGAGCCGGAGGAAAAACTGAAGGCAGAGCTACTCTTCAAGGGGGGGAAGCCGAACAAAGACGATAGGGGAGCCGGTTGATCAGCCTTGATCACCGGCCAGCACAGGACCGCCGACAGCGGGGCGGAGCTGAACGCAGCGCCTGGCTCTGGCAGGTGGTGGGTATCGACAGGGTCACAACTGTCCAGGATTTCCGTGGCGATCAGCCCATAACCGAAGGCGACGCGGATGAAGACCAGGGAGCGCCCCAACTCCATGCAGCGCGCATAGATCCGGCCCTCGCTCTCCGGGATGTACCCGGCTTTGATCCCGGTCCTGACCTTGTCGGCCATGGTCTTGTCACCCTCTCCGCCGGGGACCAAGGTCAGAATGGTGTCGAGGGGGAAACCCTCCTCCCTGAGCTTTCCCACGGCATTCAGGGCCTGCTGTTCGGTTGCATACATCCGCGCGTAGATCATATTGGCTCTCCACATGATTTAAGGGTCACCCTGGCGGTCAGACGGACTGCCCACGGCAGTCGTGTAACCTTACCTGAGCTAAGCATACTCTTTGCAGAAGACGCGCGAAAGCTACCCAGCGAACCCGAGGCAACAAAAAAAGGGCTTAGACCAGAGGTCTAAGCCCTCGCTAGACCAATAGTCTAAGCCCTTGATTTATAGAGCCGATAAGGAGATTCGAACTCTTGACCTACTGATTACGAATCATAAATTATTCTCGAATTACTGTTCGCCGAGGTCCCTCCTGGTTCACCCAGGCAGAGAATTTCTTTATATTTCAAGGATAGGGCAGTATCATCTGACCGTGGTAGTTCGCCGGAATACCCCTCTATCCCGTGCGCAACGGCAACCAAACGGCAACCAAGTCGGGTGAGGATCATGCTAGCAGTCAAAGAGTTACAAACCATCAAGGTTGGCGAATGGGCAACGGACGGACCTGCCGGGCCAGGTAAGGGTTCCGGGGTCTTAGCTTTTAGGCGGGTCAGTTCAGGGGCGCTGCTGGCCTATTTTCGGTTCACGCGCAGCAACGGCAGTCGTGGAGCCCATCCTATAGGACAACTTGCAGAACGGGGGCGGGCGGGTCTCAGCTTGGCGGAAGCCCGGAGCAAGGCTGGGGAGCTTGCTCAGCTTTACCTGTCCGGGATCAAGGATATCGACACCTATTTACAAGAAGAAGAACGGAAGGCTAAGGAAGCAGAGGAAGCCGCCCAGAAAGCCCTCGAACTGGCAAAGGAAGTCGAGGAACGGCAAGCACTCGAACGCGAGCGTTTCACGCTTCGCAAATTATGTGAGATATACACTGGGTTTCTTTTGCAGCAAGGAAAAGTCAGGGCCATAGATGCAGAATCAGCCTTTAAATGCCATGTCTATCCCGAAAAGAAAATTGCCAACCTTTCTGCGCGTGATATCACTCCAGATCACATTGCGATTCTTATTCGTAAGGTCCATGAAAAAGGAAAAGTACGCATGTCAGGCGTTGTCAGAAGCTACCTGATGGCCGCATTTAATGCCACAACCAAAGCTAAATATGATGCTACATTACCGCACGAGTTGATTGAGTTTGGCGTTACAACCAATCCCGTTAGCATTATTCCCGCCAAATCGGGTGTTACGCCTGGTGTACGTAACTTAACCCGTGAAGAGCTTAGGAAATACCTCATTGAGCTTTGGAACGATAATTTAATAGACCGAGTATTGATTCTGCACTTGCTATCGGGAGGCCAGCGTCTAACCCAATTACTTCGTGTCCAGATCAACGATTTTGATCCAATTGAAGGCACATTGCGGCTATGGGATGGAAAGGGAAAGCGACAAACGCCTAGAGAACATGTCATCCCCTTGGCCACGATGGGAGTAGAATTGTGCGAAAGCCTGATGAATGAAGCCAAAAACAAAGCGGATATGCTAACCAAGAAAGCAGGCCAGCCTATTATTAACCATTCCCTCTTTATTTCCACCAACGGTGCTACTATGCATCCAGCTACTCCAGGTAAACGAGTGGTGGAAATTGCATCTAATCTAAAGCTTGAACCCTTCGATCTTCGCGATATTCGTCGTACCGTTGAAACCATGTTAGCGGGTCTTGGCATCAGCCGAGATATTCGCGCCCAACTCTTGAGTCATGGTTTGTCAGGCGTGCAAAACCAACACTATGATCGTCATCAATACATGGATGAGAAAAGAGAAGTCCTGATTGTTTGGGAAAAGCATCTGGAGAATCTTCTCGTAGGAAAAGAGACAAATGGAAAAGCCCCAGAAACCCGCCGTTAGTTTGAAAACCTCATCGAGTCTAGATTTCGAGGAAAAACGGCTTCAACTCTTTCCTCGCGTAAAAACGAGAGACAATTAAAAAGAAGCAGTTCTTGGACGCTTGCCTCTTCAAGGCAAGAGGACTTAACATCTCCACATTGTCTCAGTTGTCCCGAAGACAATCGCTGCTCAATGAGCTAACTCCCTGATTAGGAATGCCGCATGTACCGACTTATCGCTATATCCACCCTTGCTATTACCATGGGATTCGTTGCCACCCCTGCCAGTGCCGTTGTGTACTGCAAGACAGTAGGAGTACCCAAAGGCTGTGTTGCCAGACCCGTGGTTAAGCCTGTCGTCGTAGCCCCTGTAACCGTCGTCCCCGCACCAGCAGCAGCGATTGCGGCCCCGAAACCCGGCAATCTTAATGGGGGCGTAAACCGGGTTGGCCGTGTCCGCTGACTAACGGCGATAGCCAATCAGCCCTCGACTAGGTAGCGGTGATCACAGCCAAGACCTGCACGGCTCGTCATGCTGTCGCCCGAAGAGACTAAGCATCTGATGTCTTTTTTGTACAACCCGCTCAGGCGGGTTTTATTTGCGAATCTCTCTGACCTATCAAACTTTGAGCTTGGGTGATTCTTAGCGTCTTATATGTGCGGTCGCTTTGCCCTTGCCCGTAGCCCGGACGAGATCACGCGGGCCTTTCACCTGACTGAATGCGCCGATTTTAGCCCGCGTTACAACATCGCCCCCGGTACCGCCCTTCCCACCATCCGCCGTTCACCCCAGGGTGATCCGGTACTCCATCTGCTGCACTGGGGTTTGGTCCCGCATTGGAGCAAAGACCCCACCATCGGCAACTGGCTGATCAATGCCCGGGCCGAAACCCTGATGGAAAAGCCCAGCTTTCGTACCGCTTTTCTCAAACGGCGCTGTCTGCTTCCCGCTGATGGCTTCTATGAATGGGATCATCGGGGCGGAACCAAGCAACCTTACTATACTAGTTCCATTTCAAAAATCGGCTTTTGCTAATTCGGTAACCCGGCAGATAGCTTTTTAATTTTTTTATGCAAGATTACCAACTTACTCCTCAAGAACTCGCTGAACTGCGTGCGGTTCATCGACGGGTGCGCGACGTACGCGAGGCCTACCGGATCAATGCCGTGATCCTGCTCGGACAGGGTTGGCGCGTGATGGATGTCGCCACGGCGTTACTCATCGATCCGGATACCGTTCGTGCGTATTTTAAGCATTACCGTGCGGGTGGGGTAACAGGTTTACTGCGCATGAACTACGTCGGTAGTGCGGCTTGGTTGGATACGGAGCAGTTGCACGCGCTGGAGCAGCATTTGCGAAGTACGCTGTATTTGACGGCGGCGGAGGTTGCCTATTTCGTTTACGAACGCTGGGGAGTCAGTTATACCCTCAGTGGGATGACGGCCCTGCTGCATCGTTTGGGGTATGTCTACAAGAAGGCTACCCTAGCACCCGGCAAGCATCCACCTCCCGAGGAGCAAGGAGCCTTCGTCGAACGTTACGAACAAATTAAGGCAAACAAGGGGGAAGACGACGTTATCTACTTCGTTGATGCCGTCCATCCGCAGCACAACCCCATCATGGGGCGGAGTTGGATCAAACGCGGACAGGAGCAGACCATCCCAAGCAATACGGGTCGCCAACGTCTGAATATCAATGGTGCCATCAATATCGCCACACTCAGCACCGAGTATCGGTTTGATGACACGATCAATGCGGCCTCGACGATCGCCTTGTTTCAGCAGTTAGAGGCGGCGAATCCAACCGCATTCCGCATCATCGTGATTTGTGACAATGCCCGCTACTATAAAGCGAAAGTGGTTTCAGCCTATCTTGAAAACTCACGGATTGAGTTAGTGTCGTTGCCACCATACTGCCCGAATCTTAATTTAATTGAACGGTTATGGAAATTTTTGAAACGGCAAGTCCTTCATAATCAATATTACGAAACACTTGAAAGATTCAAGAGTGCCTGTAAAGATTTCTTTACTGTGCTTGAGTTTTTTAAACCACAACTCAGAACGCTGCTTACCGAAAACTTTCAGATCATTGGCAAATGAAAGCCGAAAACTGAAATAGGACTACTATACTTCACCGCTACCAACGGTGAGCTCCTGGCTTTCGGGGGACTGTGGGAATCCTGGCAGCCCCCGGATGGGACCTTGATGCGGACTACCTGCATCATCACCACCCATGCCACCGACGAAGTGGCTTTGATCCATGATCGGATGCCGCTGCTCATCCACCATAGGGATGTGGAAGCCTGGTTGACGGGTACACCCGAAGAGGGGCAAAAGCTGCTGAGACCAGCTCCCTTCGGGTCTTTGCGAGGTTGGCCGGTCAGTCGTAGCGTCAACCGAGTACAAGAAGAAGGAGCAGAATTGATTCAGCCGGTACTTTCCGCCGTTCAACCACCCCAAGGAACACCATGAACAACTTCCCGATGATGATGCGTGGCCTCCTGACGCTCCCACCGATGAAGAACTTGAGGCCCTGACCCGGGCTCTGGAACTGGAAGGCGAACCTGACGACTGCCTGGATGAATCCGAAGAAATCCCTTTTGCCGACCTGGACGCGGAAGAACTCCCACCTGAAATGCTCAAACCCTGAAATGGCCAGCAAAACCCCCAGGATGAACCGCTTGCCAACTAATCGACTGATGGTAGTGCCCTTATCGCTAGGATTGCTTAGCAAACTTTGCTACCCTGATATTTTCGGTATTAGTTTCATTCTCACATGCACTGCCCCGCTTGCCACTCGGAT
>WBZM01000982.1_pt1 | contig 32394 bp, 29 predicted proteins | sample 5204271 | NCBI WGS metagenome assembly WBZM01 (sample SAMN12344346, study PRJNA552823) | activated sludge metagenome | biome: Activated sludge suspended growth; feature: Nitrification reactor; material: Wastewater; isolation source: activated sludge from nitrification reactor of wastewater... | reverse complement strand
GATCATCACCGGCAACGGCGATGTCCTCGAGCCGGAGCAGGGCATCGTCGCCATCGGCTCCGGGGGGGCGTATGCGCAGAGCGCGGCGCGCGCCCTGCTCGAGAATTCGCCGCTGGCGCCAGCCGAGATCGTCACCAAGTCGCTGGAAATCGCCGGCGACATCTGCATCTATACCAACCGCAATTTCACGATCGAGGTGCTGGAATGAGTGGCGGCGCCGGGATGACCCCGCAGGAAATCGTCCACGAACTGGACAAGCACATCGTCGGCCAGAAGAATGCCAAGAAGGCGGTCGCCATCGCCCTGCGCAACCGCTGGCGGCGGGCGCAGGTCGCCGAGCCGCTGCGCCAGGAAATCACCCCGAAGAACATCCTGATGATCGGTCCGACCGGCGTCGGCAAGACCGAGATCGCCCGGCGGCTGGCGCGGCTCGCCGACGCCCCGTTCATCAAGATCGAGGCGACCAAGTTCACCGAGGTCGGCTATGTCGGCCGCGATGTCGAGACGATCATTCGCGATCTGGTCGACATGGCGATCAAGTCGCAGCGCGAGCGGGCGATGAAGCAGATGCGCGGCCGCGCCGAGGATGCCGCCGAGGATCGCGTCCTCGATATCCTGCTGCCGCCGGGGCGCGGCCCGGGCTTTTTTGCCGAAAATTCCGAGTCGACCGCAAGCGACAGCGCCACCCGCCAGAAATTCCGCAAGAAACTGCGCGAGGGCGAGCTCGACGACAAGGAGATCGAGGTCGAAGTCGCTTCTCCGGGAATGCAGGCCGAGATCTTTGCGCCGCCCGGCATGGAAGAGCTCACGCAGCAGATCCAGGGCATGTTCCAGAACCTCGGCGGCGGCAAGAAGAAGTCGCGCAAGCTGAAGATCAGCGAAGCGCTGAAACTGCTCACCGACGAAGAGGCGGCGCGTCTGATCAATGACGAGGATGTCAAGCTCGAGGCGGTCAGGGCGGTCGAGCAGAACGGCATCGTCTTCCTCGACGAACTCGACAAGATTGCCAGCCGCTCGGAAATGCAGGGTGCCGACGTCTCGCGCCAGGGCGTGCAGCGCGACCTGCTGCCGCTGGTCGAAGGCACCACGGTGTCGACCAAGTACGGGATGATCCGGACCGACCACATCCTGTTCATCGCCTCCGGCGCCTTCCACCTGGCGAAGCCGTCCGACCTCATCCCCGAACTGCAGGGCCGCTTTCCGATCCGTGTCGAGCTCGATTCGCTGGCGGTCAGCGACTTCGAGTCGATCCTGACCCAGACCGACGCCTGTCTAACCCGGCAGTACGAGGCCCTGCTCGAAACCGAGGGCGTGCGCCTCGAATTCGCCGCGGGCGGCATCAGGCGGCTCGCCGAAATCGCCTTCCAGGTCAACGAAAAGACCGAGAACATCGGCGCCCGCCGTCTGCACACGGTCATGGAAAAGCTGCTCGAGGAGATTTCCTTCGATGCCGGCAGGGCCGGCCTGGAAGCGGTCGCCATCGACGCCGACTACGTCAATCAGCGGCTGGGTGATCTGGCGGCAGACGAGGATCTTTCGCGCTACGTATTGTGAGCGGCGAAGGCCTCGCCTTTCGTCTGCCGGCGATCCTCTTCCCGATCTTCGGCATCGTCGCCGCCGGCTATTTCTACGGGCGCCAGCACAAGCCCGAGATGGCGGTCGCCAACCGCCTGAACATGGACGTCTTCGTTCCGGCGCTGGTCTTTGCGGCGATGGCCGGCAAGTCCTTCGACCTTGCCGCCTACGCCCCGCTGGCGCTGGGCGGCCTGCTCGTCATCGGCACCTGCGGGCTGCTCGCCTGGCCGGTATCGCGCCTGGTCGGGGTCCAGCCGCAGACGCTGGTGCCGCCGATGCTGTTCAACAACTCCGGCAACATCGGCCTGCCGCTGGCCGTGCTCGCCTGGGGCGAGGCCGCGCTGCCGGCGGCGGTCATCCTGTTCATGGTCGAGAACACGCTGCACTTCTCGTTCGGTGCGCGCCTCCTCGACCCGCACGCCCGCCTCCTGACCCTGTGGCGGGTGCCGGTCGTCGCCGCCGCCATCGCCGGGCTGGCCGTGGCGTTGCTGAAGATCCCGGTCTGGGAGCCGGTGGTCATCGCGATCAGGATGCTCGGCGACGTCTCGGTGCCGCTGCTGCTTTTTTCGCTTGGCGTGCGCATGACCGACGTCTCCTTCCGCGACTGGAAACTGCCGGTCGGCGCCGCGCTGCTGCGCCCGCTGGCCGGCATGGCGGTCGCCTGGGGGGCAATCCAGCTGCTCGGGCTGCACGGACGCGATGCCGCGATGCTGCTCGTCTTCGGGGCGCTGCCGCCGGCAGTGCTCAACTTCCTCTTTGCCGAGCGCTACAAGCAGGAACCGCAACGGGTGGCCTCGATCGTCCTGATCGGCAACCTCGGCGCGCTGATCTTCCTGCCGCTGGCGCTCGCGCTGGTACTGCGCTAAGGACCTCAGCGGTGCCTGATCTGGGCCGCCGCTTGTTCGATCGCTTCCTCGAGGTAGGACTGGTAGAAATCCGGCAGGCGGGCGCCGACGATGCGGTCGGCCAGGCGCTGTCCGGTCGGGCCGTAGAAGGCGACGACGGGCACGAGCGTCACCTTCTCCGCTGCCGCGAAACGCGCATGCGTGGTCGGCCGGCCGCGAAAATCGATGAGCGGCGCATCGCTGTCCTGGTTGATCTGGCGCACGACGACGCGGTTGCGCCATTGCCCGCTGGCTGCTAGCGGCTTGAGGTAGTCACGGCGCACGCCGATGCAGTACTTGCAGTCGTTGCGCGAATACATCAGGACGAGCGGTGCGCCGGTGCCGGCTGCAGCGCTTGCTTCCGCCCGCAGGTCAACGGCAGCCGGGATATCCGCTATGGCCCAGGCCTGTCCGCCCATGGTCAGGGCCGCAAGCAGCGACAGCGCGGCGAACAGTTTCATCCTACTTGTCGAAATGGTAGTAGTGCTTGTTCAGCCAGGCGGCGACGTTCGCCTCGTCTTCCGGGAACCAGCCTGCGCTGACTTGCGCGTTGCAGGTGGCGACGCGCTGTAGGAGTTCGAGGCGGCTGGACAGCATGCGTCCGTCCCGCGTGTACATCTTGCTGCCGTCGCCGCCATACATGCGCGCATGGCAAGCAACGCAGGCCTTCTCGTGCAGCGGTTTGGCGGAGACGAGGTCGACCTTGCCCCACGGCTCTTCTGCCGCGGCGGCGAGGGGCAAGAGCGTGGCGAGGGCGATGGCGAAGGGCATCTTCATGGCGGTGCTCCAGGGACGAGGGACGAAGGGATCAGAAGCCTGCCGCCTCGGCCTCGAGGAAGGCCAGGCTCACGTACTTGCCGATGTTGGTCTCGAAGCCCTTGGTATCCCTGGCTCGGCTGGCGACTCGCGGATCCTTGAGGACGAGGGCCTTTGCCTCCTCGAGCGGGAGACCGTCCTTGACCGCCTGTTCGCAGGTCCGATAGATGCCTTCGAACAGCTCGCGGTTCCAGTTCAGTACATCGGGGCCGGGCTCGCCGTGGCCGGGCAGCCAGATCGTGCTGTTGGCGTTCTTTTCCAGCGCGTCGTAGGTCTTGAAGGTGCCGAGGTAGGAGCCGTCGTCCATGTTGGCGATGCGCCGGTCCATGGCGACGTCGCCGACGCAGGTCAGCTTGTCCTCGACCACTTCGACGCAGATGTCGGCGGGCGTGTGCGCCTTGCCGTAATGGTGCATGCGCAATGTGACGTCGCCGAACTTCAGTTCGCTGCCGTGCTCCACTGGCTTGCCCGGCGGCACGACGCGGGTGCCGAGGGTCGCCTGGTTGGTCCATTGCTCCATCAGGGTGCGCCACATGTTGCCCTGGATGCCGTTGATCTCGCTGATCGTCCCCGGGTGGGCGTGCATCGGCACGCCCTTGAAGGCGGCGGCGAAGGCGTCGTTCCCCAGCCAGTGATCGCCGTGGTAGTGGGTGTTGATGACGGCGACGACAGGCTTGTTGAAGGCTTTCTGCGCCTGACGGATGGCCATTTCGCCGATCTGCACCGAGGCGCCGGAGTCGACGACGACCAGTCCCTTGGCGGTGTTCACGAAGGTGACGTTGCACATCATTCCCTGGTTTTCCGGGGTCGGGAAGCCATCGGGCGAGAAGATGATCCAGACGTGCTTCGAGATTTGCCGCAGCGGGTGGTCCTTGACCCGCGGGCCGCGCACGAAGTCATCGACCTCCCTGGCGAACGCACTCATGGCATGCCAGGGAGCAAATTCGGCAGCAGCCAGGGTGGAAAGGGTGGCAGCGGTGCGCAGAAAATGGCGGCGGTCCATCATCATCTCCTGAATCAATTGAGGTCGAATCTTCGCGTCGCTGTGCCGCCGCGTCCAGTATCTCCACGATTGCCCCGGGCGCGGCAGCATCGGGCGGATTGAAAATACCGCGTAAGCGAATTATTATGCATCAATTTGCTGATTTGTGCTTCGGGCGGGGGAAAGACAAATGCGTCACCGGCATTCCATTCTATTTGCGGGGGCACTGAGTGCCCTGTTCACCGTTTCGGCATTGGCTGATGCCAAGGCTGACCAGGCACGTGCCGAGGAAATCGTTTCCGGGCGCTGCTTTCTGTGTCACGGTATGGAGGGCGAATCGGCCAGCCCCGTCTTTCCGCGCCTTGCCGGCCAGCATGCCGAGTATCTGGCGCGGCAACTTGGCGACTTCAAGAGCGGCAAGCGCAAGAGCGAGACCATGAAGCCGCAGTCCGAAGAGCTGACGCCGGCCGAAATGAAGGCACTCGGGGCATTCTTCGAGAAGAAGAAGGCTGGCGCGAACAAGCCGACGGATACCGAGATCCTTGCGGTCGGGCGCTACATCTTCAGCAAGGGAAATCAGTTCTCGGGCCTCCCGAGTTGTGCCAGCTGTCACGGCGCCAAGGGCTACGGCACGCCGCAGTTGCCGCGTCTGGCGGGTCAGCACCCGCGCTACATCGAGGACCAGTTGAAGCAATTCAACAAGCGGGAGCGTACCAACGACAACGCGGTCATGCATACCGTGGCGTCGAAGCTCACCGAACTGGAAGCGCACGCCGTGGCCGAGTACATCTCGACACTCGACTGATCCTGGCCTGGGGAACGAAAAAGGCCGCTGACGCGGCCTTTTTCGATGGTGCGGAGGAACAGAAGTCTCAGGCCAGCATGTCGGCCCAGATGTTCTTGGCCCAGCCCATTGCAGCCTTGCCTTCGATTTCATTGCGTGCTGCCGAGACACCGCCAGCACCCTTGACCGGTTGCATGGTCTTGGTCGCCTCGTCGTAGGTGTGAACCGAAGCGACGTGGATGGCGTTCTTGGTGTCGACATAGCTGTAGCAGGTGTTCATGACCAGTGGAGTCGCACTCGGTGCATCGCCGGCCAGCATGTTGAGAATCGCGGCGCCGCCGAGCTTGGCGTGCTGGTTGGCCATATGACCGGATTTCGGCATGGTCGGCGCCGGGAAGATGGCGTCGCCGATGACATGGACGCCTGGCGTGCCATTCACTTCCATCGACAGCCAGTTGATGTCCACCCAGCGGTTGTTGATCAGCTTGAGCCCGGACTTCGCGGCAACGTCGCCGGCGCGGTGCGGCGGTATCACGTTCAGAACGTCGGCCTTGAACTTGTCGAATTCGAGGATGGCGGTGTTGGTCTTGACGTCGACATCCTTGAGCTCGCTGTTGGGACGGTACTCGACGATATCCTTGTAAAGGTCGGTCCACGCCTTGGTGAACAGGCCCTTCTTGGAAACGACATCCTCGTTGGCGTCGAGAATGATGACCTTCGATTTCGGCTTGCTCTGCTTGAAATAGTTGGCCACAAGGCAAGCGCGCTCGTAGGGCCCGGGCGGGCAGCGGTAGGGCGCCTTGGGGATCGAGATCGCGTAGACGCCCCCATCCTTCATGTCCTCCAGCTGCTTGCGCAGGGCGACGGTCTGCGGACCGGCCTTCCAGGCATGGAGTATCTTGGCCTGGGCTTCCGGATTGTTGAGGCCGGGAATCTGATCCCACATGAAATCGATACCGGGCGACAGCACCAGGCGGTCGTAAGTCATCGTGCCACCGGCCTTCAGGGAAATCGTGCGTTTTGCGGCGTCGACCGCAACCACCTCGTCCTGGACGATGCGGACGCCCCACTTGTTTTTCAGGCCGTCGTAGCTGACGGTGATGTCTTCCATGGTCTTGGTGCCGCCAATGACCAGGTTGGAGATCGGACAGGAGATGAAGGTCGGGTTGCGCTCGATCAGCGTCACCTGGACGCTGCCTTCGCTCCACATGCGCAGGTACTTGGCCATCGTCGCGCCACCGAAGCCGCCACCGACCACGACCACGTGGCCGCTCGGCTTGCCGCCACCGGCACAACCGTAGAGGGAAGCCAGCGCACCCGCCGCCGCGCCGGCCTTCAGGAAATCGCGTCTTTTCATCAGCATCATGGTCTTCTCCCCCTTATTTTTGTGCCGCAAAGTAGGCGGCAATCAGATCGAGTTGCTCGTCAGTGTAACCCTTCGAAATCTGATGCATGATCGACGCGGGCTTGGCGCCGCTCTTGAAATCGGCCAGCTTCTGCAGGGTCTTGGCCTTCTCCATGCCGGCCAGCGCATCCATCCCGGCACCCGGGACAGCCCTGCCGTTGGTGCCGTGGCAGTTGGCGCAGGTCGCAGCGAGGTTGCGGGCCAGATTCGGATCGGCAGCCTGCGTTGCACTCACCGCTCCAAGCATGCTTAGCGCGGCGACGGCGGTAGGTAGGAATTTCATCGGGTCATCTCCTGTGAGTGGTGTTTGAACTCGAACTGGCCAAACTCTTGAGCAACTGCGCATCAGCGCAGGGAAAAGGTTAAAGGGCTTTCGGGCAAAAAGCATGTTGCATTGCACAAACATTAGCCATTGACTATATAAGGACACAAATATATATTGTTTCTTAACTCAGATCAAAATCTTGGGAGCAAAGCGTCCGGTGCAGGCGGTCGTGGAAATTGTCAGCTTGGGCAAGGCGAGCATTCCATGGCACTTGGACATCTTGTTCCGGGGTGGTGTGGTCAACTGGCGGCGCGCTGGGTATGTGGTCTTCTATCGGGTGGTTGATCCAGGTTCTTGTGGACATCTGCCGGAGAGCGACACAACCATGGCCGGGCGCGAACTAAGTGCCGGGATGGCGGCTGATGATGTTGCCTTGGGGTAGTGGATCAAACAAGTCAGAGGGGGGTTCCTGGATGGTCGATAGCGTGATTGGACCGGGGCGTTTGCGGCCCGCGCCGGAGAATTTTCTGTCAGAAGGGCAGATCAAGGCGGTTGGCGCAGGGCGGCGCGATTTCCTGAGGAAGAGCTTCCTCGCCGCCGGTGCCGCACTGGCGGCACCGCTGGCGGCACGGGCCGCCGACGGCGATCCGAACATCCTGCAGAACCCGGAATGGACGACCACCCTTGGCCAGCCGGTCGCGGTGCGCCCCTATGGGATGCCTTCCAAGTACGAGAGCCAGCTGGTGCGCCGCGAGTCGCCTGGCTTGACCCGCGTCGGTGGCGCCTCGGTGTCGTTCTGCCCATTGCAGGGCTTGTTCGGGATCATCACGCCGTCCGGGCTGCATTTCGAACGCCACCACCAGGGCTGGCACGACATCGACCCGTCGCGCCATCGGCTGATGATCAACGGCTCCGATCCTGCCTTCCTGAAGAAGCCGAAGGTTTATACGATGGACGACGTGATGCGCCTGCCTTCGGTGTCGCGCATCCACTTCATCGAGTGCGGCGCCAATACCGGCCTTGAATGGGGCAACGTCGCGGTGCCGACCGTGCAATATACGCACGGCATGCTTTCCTGTTCCGAATTCACTGGCGTGCCGCTCAAACTCTTGCTCGACGACTGCGGGGTCGAATTCAAGAAGGCCCGTTTCGTGCTAGCCGAAGGTGCCGATGGCTCTTCGATGACGCGCACGATCCCGATGGAAATGGTCGAGAACGGCGAGGTCATCGTTGCCTGGGGCCAGAACGGCGAGATGCTGCGGCCGGAGAACGGTTACCCCTTGCGCCTCGTTGTGCCGGGCGTCCAGGGCGTGTCCTGGGTCAAGTGGCTGCGCCGCATCGAGGTCGGCGACAAGCCATATGCGACCAAGGATGAGGCGGTGCACTACATCGACCTGATGCCAGACGGCCTGCACCGCCAATATACCTCGGTCCAGGAGTGCAAGTCGGTGATAACCACGCCGTCCGGCGGCCAGGCGCTGCTCGACAAAGGCTTCTACAACGTCACCGGCATCGCCTGGTCGGGGCGCGGCAAGATCAAGCAGGTCGATTTCTCGGCCGATGGCGGCATCAACTGGCGCACCGCCCGCCTCGAGGGCCCGGTGCAGAACAAGGCCCTGACCCGCTTCAATGTCGACTGGGTCTGGGATGGCAAGCCGGCCATTCTGCAGTCGCGGGCCATCGACGAGACCGGCTACGTGCAGCCGACCTACGGTCAGTTGCGTGCGGTACGCGGCACCAAGTCGATCTATCACAACAATGCGATCCAGTCCTGGAAGGTCGCCGAGAGCGGGGAGGTCAGCAATGTCCAGGTTCTCTAAGCCGATTCTCGTTCTGGCCCTGTTCGGGGCGTCGACCGCAGCAGTCGCCTTCGACAATTTCAAGGGCATCGGCCGCCAGGCCACGCCGGCCGAAGTGCAGGCCTGGGACATCGACGTGCGACCCGACTTCAAGGGCCTGCCGAAGGGTTCGGGCAATGTCGATCGCGGGCAGGAGTTGTTCGAGGAAAAGTGCGCCTCGTGCCACGGCACCTTCGGTGAGTCCAACGAAGTGTTCACGCCGCTGATCGGCGGCACGACGAAGGACGACATCAAGACCGGCCGCGTCAAGGGCTTGTCGTCCGGCGAACTGCCGCAGCGGACGACCTTTACCAAGGTGGCGACCGTCTCGACGGTCTTCGATTACGTCCAGCGCGCCATGCCGTGGACGGCGCCCAAGTCGCTGAAGCCGCACGACGTCTACGCCATCCTCGCCTACATGCTGAACCTGGCGGAGATCGTGCCAGCCGACTTCACCTTGTCCGACAAGAACATCGCCGAGGTGCAGAAGCTGATGCCCAACCGCTACGGGATGACGACCGACCACGGCATGTGGCCGGGCGCCCCGGCGAAAAAGGGTGGGATGGGCAACGGCGGCATTCCGGACGTGAAAAACACGGCCTGCATGAAGAACTGCAAGAGCGAGGTCAAGATCGGCTCGGTGCTGCCCGACTATGCGCGCGACGCCCACGGCAACCTGGCCGAGCAGAACCGCTCGTTCGGACCGGTGCGTGGTGTCAAGACCGGCGCCGCCGCGGCGGGCGCCGCCCCGGCGTCGGCCATCTCGCCGGCCATGGACCTGGCGACGAAAAGCGGCTGCATGTCCTGCCACGGCGTCAACAACAAGATCGTCGGCCCCGGCTACAACGAGGTTCAGGCTCGCTACAAGGACCAACCGGATGCGGAAACCCGCCTCGTCGCCAAGGTCAAGAACGGGGGCCAGGGCGTCTGGGGTTCGGTGCCGATGCCGCCGAACGCGCAGTTGCAGGATTCAGACATCAAGACATTGGTGAAGTGGATCATGTCCGGTGCCAAGTAATCGTTTTTTGAGAGGAGAAGTCATGAACAATCAACGTCGTACCGTACTGAAGTCGGGCTCCGGAGCAGTACTCCTGGGCATTCTAGCCGCTGCTGGCATCATCACGCCGAACATGGCCCTGGCTGACTGGAACAAGGCCGCCTTCGACGCCAAGAGTATGGCGGATACGCTCAAGGCTCTCGGTGCCGGCACCCCGGCCGATAGCAAGGACGTCCAGGTCACCGGTCCGGATATCGCCGAAAACGGTGCCGTGGTTCCTGTCGGCGTGACCTCCACGCTGCCCAACGTGACCATGATGGCCATCCTGATCGAAAAGAACCCGAACGCGCTGGCGGCCACCTTCACGCTGCCGGAAGGCACCGAAGCCAATGTCCAGACCCGGGTAAAGATGGGCCAGACGTCCAACGTCTTTGCGCTGGTTAAATCGGGCGACAAGTTCTTCATGGCGACCAAGGAAATCAAGGTCACCCTCGGCGGCTGCGGCGGCTAAAAGCGGAGCCAAGGCCACTGCGCTCGGCATAGCTGCGTTGCGCCCGGTCGCCGTGCAGATTGCACTGTCTCCTGGCCGCGCCTTGCTCTGCCATCGCTCGCTACGCCTTTCCTTCCGCTTCAAACACTGAATTCAAGGAGATACAAATGGCAGCAAACCCGATGAAAATCCGCGCCAGCAACAAGGATGGCGTGACCGAAGTGAAGGTCCTGATCAGCCACGAAATGGAAACCGGCCAGCGCAAGGATGCTTCCGGCGCCATCGTGCCGGCCTGGTTTATCACCGAGTTGAGCGCCAAGCACAACGACCGCGTCGTCCTCGGAGCCGAGTTCGGCACCGCCGTGTCGAAGAACCCCTACTTGGCCTTCCGCTTCAAGGGCGGCGCCAAGGGCGACAAGGTGAGCGTGTCCTGGAAGGACAACAAGGGCGAAACCCGCACCGACGAAGCAGCCATCGCCTGATCTACCGCTTGCGGCGGCAAGATGGCAGAGACCATCACCGCCCGTTTTTCCCCTGGAGGAGCTTGAGATGACCCAACGTTTTATCAGAACGCTGGCCAATGTGGCTATTGCTGCGACATTCGTCGGCAGCGTGGCAGCACAGGACAGCAAGGTCGCCGACGAACTCGCGAAATACCGCGAGGCGCTGGCCGACGGCAACCCCGCCGACCTGCTGGAAGTCAAGGGCGCTGCGTTGTGGGCCGAAAAGCGCGGTCCGAAGAACGCCTCCCTCGAGCAGTGCGACTTCGGCCTTGGCCCCGGCAAGTTGGAAGGTGCTTATGCCCAGTTGCCGCGCTATTTCAAGGATGCCGGCAAGGTCATGGACGTCGAATCCCGCCTTGTTCACTGCATGATGACCCTGCAGGGCTTTAGCAAGGAGCAGGCGACGAAGAACTGGTTTTCCAAGCCCGGTACCGAATCGGACATCGAGGCGCTGGTCACCTTCATCGGCGCCAAGTCGAACGGCATGCCGATCAACGTGCCGGCCACCCATCCGGAAGAGAAGAAGATGTACCAGATCGGCGAGTACGTCTTTTATCGCCGCTCCGGCCCGCAGGATTTTTCCTGTGCCATCTGCCACGGCCAGGATGGCAACCGCATCCGCCTGCAGGAACTCGGCAACCTGACGACCAAGGAAGGCGCCGGAACGGCGATGAAGACCTGGCCGTCCTACCGTGTTTCGCAGGGGGCGGTGTGGACCATGGAGCGCCGCCTGATCGACTGCATGCGTCAGGCTCGCTTCCCCGAACCGAAATATCTGTCCGATTCCATCATCGCCCTGCAGGTGTATCTGCAGAAGAACGCGACGGGCACCGTGATGGAAACGCCGGGCATCAAGCGCTGAGGGGATGACGATGAAAAAATTTGTGTTTGCAGCCTTGTGCGCTGCGCTGGCCCAGGGGGCGCTGGCCCAGGAAAAGACGCCGTCGGGCAAGGCGGTGGCCAAGAACCCCGTATCCGCCGAGGCGGAACAGGTCTTCCGCAATTCCTTCCGCCCGGACAACCCGAAATACTGGATGAGCCGCATCGAACAGGATGATGCGATGCGGCTGTGCGGCCAGTACAAGGACAACCCGCCGGCGGCCGTGCGCCAGAAAATCGAACTGGCGCAAAAGGCGACGATCCGCTATCCGGTCGACGGCAAGCTGATGGGCAACTGGAAGGAAGGCGAAAAGATCGCCGCCCACGGCCGCGGCGGCCACATCGGCTTCATCCAGCCGGATGCGCCGATGACGCCGCGCGGCGGCAACTGCTATGCCTGCCACCAACTGGCAGCAAAGGAAGTCGCCTACGGCACCATCGGCCCCAGCCTGCACCATTTCGGCAAGCTGCGCGGCAATTCCGACGATATCGTCAAGTATGCCTACGACAAGATCTACAACTCCAACGCGTTCAGCGCATGCACCAACATGCCGCGTTTCGGCCTGCACAACTGGCTGACCCCGGAGGAGATCACCCACGTCGTGGCCTTCCTGATGGATCCCGACTCCCCGGTCAACAAGGACTGAACTTGCGTGATTGGCCCGGCCGGGAAACTGGCCGGGTTTTTTTGGCTTCGCCGAAATTTCAATTTCAAGGAATAAACATGAGCATGAATCGTCGGGAGTTTCTCCAGGTCATGGCCGTCGCCGCCGCCGGCGGCATGTCGCTGCACAGTGATTTCGCGCTGGCCGAAAAAGGCGCGGCGAAGATGTACGACTTGCCGAAGTTCGGCAACGTCAGCCTGCTGCACATCACCGACTGCCATGCCCAACTGCTGCCGATCTATTTCCGCGAGCCGAACGTCAATCTCGGCTTCGGCGACCAGTTCCGTCAGGTGCCGCACCTGGTTGGCAACGCGTTCCTCAAGCGCTTCGGCATGAAGCCCGACACCATCGACGCGCACGCCTTCACCTTCCTCAATTTCGAGAAAGCAGCGGAGACCTACGGCAAGGTCGGCGGCTTCGCCCACCTGGCGACGCTGGTCAAGCGCATGAAGGCCAATCGCCCGGGCGCCCTGCTGCTCGACGGCGGCGACACCTGGCAGGGTTCCGGCACCGCGCTGTGGAGCAACGCCCAGGACATGGTCGACGCCTGCAAGGCGCTCGGCGTCAATGTCATGACCCTGCACTGGGAGTCGACTTACGGCGAAGCGCGTGTCAAGGAAATCGAGGAAAAGGATTTCGCCGGCCAGATCGACATCGTCGCCCAGAACGTCAAAACCACCGAATTCGGCGATGCCGTGTTCAAGCCCTTTGTGATGAAGAAGATCAATGGCGTGCCGGTCGCCATCATCGGCCAAGCGTTCCCCTACACGCCGATCGCCAATCCGCGCTGGCAGACACCGAACTGGAGCTTCGGCATCCAGGAAGACAACATGCAGAAGACCGTAGACGAAGCCCGCGGTGCCGGCGCCCAGGTCGTCGTCGTGCTCTCGCACAACGGCATGGACGTGGACCTCAAGATGGCGAGTCGGGTCAAGGGCATCGACGCCATCATGGGCGGCCATACCCACGACGGCGTGCCGGCGCCGATTGTCGTCAAGAACCCCGGCGGTCAGACCTTGGTCACCAACGCCGGCTCCAACGGCAAGTTCCTCGGCGTCCTCGATTTCGACGTGAAGAACGGCAAGGTCGCCGACTTCCGCTACAAACTGCTGCCGGTCTTCGCCAACCTCTTGCCGGCTGACAAGGCGATGCAGGCGCTTATCGACAAGGCGCGTGCACCCTATCTGGCGAAGCTCAACGAAAAGCTGGCGGTCACCGAAGGCACGCTGTTCCGTCGTGGCAACTTCAACGGCACTTTCGACCAGGTCATTCTCGATGCGCTGATGAAGGTCAAGGACGCCGAAATCGCCTTCTCGCCTGGCTTCCGCTGGGGTACCTCGCTGCTGCCCGGCCAGCCGATCCTGATGGAGCACGTGCTCGACCAGACCGCCATCACCTACCCGTGGACGACGGTCACCAACATGAGCGGCGAAATGATCAAGACCGTGCTCGAAGACGTCTGCGACAACCTCTTCAACCCCGACCCGTATTACCAGCAGGGCGGTGACATGGTGCGCGTCGGCGGCCTGCAATACACCTGCGACCCGACCGCCAAGATGGGCGCGCGCATCCAGAACATGATGCTCAAGGGGCAGCCGATCGACCCGGCAAAAACCTACAAGGTCGCCGGCTGGGCGCCGGTTTCGGAAGAGGCGAAGAACGCGGGCGAGCCCATCTGGGACGTCGTCGCAACCTACCTGCGCGACCTCAAGACGGTCAAGCCGGTCAGCCTCAACCTGCCCAAGCTCAAGGGCGTCGACAACAATCCGGGGATGGCATGATGAACGCAACTCTGCGCAAACCGCTATTGATTGCCAGCCTGATGCTGGCTGCTTCGTCGGCCTGGGCCAGCGATTGGGTGCCGGGCAGCACCGATTGGAACAAGCTACCGGAGGTCAAGCGCAGCAAGGCTGGGCTTTACCTGACGCCGCAGCAGGCTCTCGAGATGAAGAAAAAGGATCCGAAAGGTGTAGCCTTCTTTGATATCCGTACCCGCGCCGAAGCGATGTACGTCGGCTGGCCGGCGGATGCCGATGCGCTGGTGCCTTATGTTGAACACCCGGAAATGATGACCGAATGGGACGACAAGCGCTTCATGTACAAGCTGGAGCCGAATCAGGATTTCGTGCCGGAAATCGAGCGCCGCATGAGCGAGAAGGGCTTGGGCAAGAATTCACCGATAATTCTGATCTGCCGTAGCGGTGACCGCAGCTCCAAGGCCGCAGACCGTCTGCAGATGGCTGGCTTTTCCCGCGTCTACAGCGTCGCTGAAGGTTTCGAGGGCGATTCCGCCAAAGACGGTGAAAAGCTTGGGCAGCGCGTGATCAACGGCTGGAAGAACGCCGATCTGCCGTGGACCTACAAACTCGACAAGGCCAAGATGTACTTCCCGCGATAAGCGCGTCGAATCAGCCGAATACATGCTCGCCCGGGGAGTCCCAGGGCGAGCCCATAACGCAGCGTATTGGCTACAGGATTTGCGGCCGGGCTGCCGCAGCCCGCCGACGACTTTCTTACTTCAAGGTCACGGTGAGGCCCGTGATGTTGCCGAGGTTCACGTCGAGGCCCTTGGTCCGCGAATGCAGTGTCATGACCACACCGTTCTCGTTCTTCAGGTGCAGCGCACCGGCCCCGCCGCCGACCGCGATCGCGGCGTCGACCTTGGTGTAGGTGCCAGGGAACTGTGAAATCTCCTTCAAGGCGTAGACTTCGCCAGCCGCGCTCATCTTGGAGATGCCGACATTGAGGCCGGCACTGAGGCCCTGGAGCTTGAACGGGATCTTCTTGCCGTGAAAGGTCAGGATCCCGCTCCCGGTGCTGCCGCCCACCAACAGCCCAAACTGCTTCTCCTCGATCGACACTTTGCCCACCGGCTTCTCGGCATCGGCCGCGAAGGCCTGGCCCACCACCAACAGGGACAGGGTGACAATGATGCTGCCCAGAATCTTGCGAATGCTTGCGACCATCTGATTTCTCCCTTGGCTGGGTTGGATTGGATACCGGTGCGTTTCAGGATTGAGTTCGACAACCGGCGGAAATCGGGCAGCAGCGTTGCGGCGACCCGAAATCATTCTAGATCGTGTGTGGCAAACGGACAAAGGAGAACGCCAAGATTTCCGGGAAACGCGCTCCGGCGACCGGTCGACCGCGACAATATGGTGAAAATGCCCTGGCGGTCACACGTCGCCGGATACCTGCCGACGCTTCCAGGCTCGCCGCGCCAGGCGGTTCTCGACCAGCGAATAGACGGCCGGCACGACGACCAGTGTCAGCAGCGTCGACGACACCATGCCGCCGATGACGGCGATGGCGAGCGGCTGGTTGGTCTCCGAGCCGGCGCCGAAGCCAAGCGCGGCGGGGAAGAGTGCGAGGATGACCGTTGCCGAGGTCATCAGTACCGGCCGCATGCGGATCGGGCAGGCGTCGGTCAGCGCGTCGTCGACCGCCATGCCGCCAGCGCGGCGCTGGTTGGTCAGGTCGACGAGCAGGATCGAGTTCTTGGCGACGAGACCAATGAGCAGGACGAGGCCGATCATCGAGTAGATGTTGAGCGTCTGCCCGGTCGCCCACAGCGCGGCGACGCCGCCGATGATGGCGAGCGGTTGCGCCAGCATGACGATGAAGGGCTGCAGGAAGGAGTCGAACTGGCTCGCCAGCACCATGTAGAGCAGCACCATCGCCAGCACGAAGGCGAAGGTCATGTACTTGGTGGTCTTGGCGAATTCCTCCGCCTGGCCGATCAGCTTGATCTGGTAACCGGGCGGCAGGTCGTCGGCAAAGGAGCGTACCTTCTGCACCGCCTCGCCGAGCGGGATGGTCGGCGTCGCGAAGAAGGTGGCGGCGTATTGCAGGTCGAAGCGGCCGATGACGGCCGGCCCCAGCGTTTCCTTGAAGCTCGCCACCGAATCGAGGCGCACCAGCTTGCCTTCCTTGTTGCGCAGGTAGATCTTGGCAAGGTCGGCGGGCTGGGTGAATTCGCCCTCGCGGCCCTTGACGCGGATGTCGTAGCGCTGGCCGTCGCCCGGTTCGTCGTTGTACTTAGCGATGTCGACTCCGCCGGTGAGCATGTTGATGGCGAGCGCGACGTCGGCGGTGGTCAGCCCGGACGAGGCGATGCGTAGGCGGTCGGGCTGGAAGACGAGTTGCGGGAGGTCGAGCTGGAGATCGGTGTCGATGCGCCCGCCGAGGCCGGGTTCAGCGGCCAGCTTGCCCTGCAGCTCGCGGCCGAGGCGGCCGACTTCGGCGAGATTTTCACCGGCCAGCACGAATTGCAGCGGTTCGCCGCGCTGCCCTTGGACCATCGGGTAGGGCGCGGCGAAGACGCGGGCGCCGGGGATGTCGGCCAGTTCCTTGCGCAGGATGGGAAGGATTTCCTGCTGGCTGATGCGCCGTTCATTGCGCGGCGCCATGCGCGCGACCACGGTGCCCTGATTGACCTGGCCGGCGCTGCCGAGGCCGATCAGCGCGAATTCAGTGACGATCTCCGGGTGCTGGCGCAGGACTTCCTCGACCATTCTGAGACGCGAGTCGGTGTAGTCGATCGACGAGCCGAGCGGGGTGCGCAGATAGACGAGGAAGCGGCCCTCATCCTGCTCCGGCGCGAAGGTCTTGCCGACGTTGGCGAAGAAGAAGGCGCTGGAAGCGACCGTGAGCAGCGTCAGCAGCACGACCTTCCAGCGATGCGCGAGGGCGCGGGCGAGCAGGCGGCGGTAGAAGCTGTCGAGGCGCTGGAAGGCGCCTTCGATCGCGGCGTGGACACGACCATGATGCTGGCCTTTCTCGCGGATGGTCAGGTAGCGCGAGCAGAGCATCGGCGTCAGCGTCAGCGAGACGAAGAGCGAGACGAGCACGCCGAAAGTGACGACGACCGCGAATGAGCGGAAGAACTGGCCGATGATGCCGCTCATGAAGATGACCGGAGCGAAGATCGAGACCAGCGCCAGCGTCGCGGCGATCACCGCAAAAACGACCTCGTTGGCGCCGTTGACCGCAGCCGTTAGCTGATCGGCGTCGAGTTCCTCGCGGTGGCGGAAAATGTTTTCGAGGACGACGATGGCGTCGTCGACGACGACGCCGATCAGCAGCAGCAGGGCGAGCAGGGTCAGCGAATTGAGCGTGAAGCCGAAGAAGTAGATGACGGCGATGGCGCCCATCAGCGAGACCGGGATGGCCAGCGCGACGATCACCGTCGCCCGCAGCGACTGCAGGAACAGCCAGACGACCAGCGCCGCGAGCAGCGTGCCCTCGAACAGGTGCTCCTTGAGCGCGTTGACGATTTCGAGGATGAACACCGCGTCGTTGGAGACGACGTGCAGTTGCATGCCGGGCGGCAGCTGCGGACGCAGTTCGTTCTCGATCTTATCCCTGACCTTGTCGACGATGGCGACGGTGTTGGTGTTGGTGACCTTGACGATGCCGAGGCCGATCGTCGTCTCGCCGTTGAAGCGGGCGAGCTGGCGGTTGTCGGTGAGGCCGTCGATGACCTCGGCGACGTCGCGCAGGTGGATGGGCGCGCCGGTCTTCCAGCCGATCACCATCTGCTGCAGGGCGTCGATGGAATGGAATTCGAGGTCGAGCTTGACCAGGCTCTCGGTTTTCTCGCCGACGACGAAGCCGCCGGCCATCTGCACATGCTCGCGGGCGAAGGCGTCGTTGATGTCCTGCGCCGTAAGGCCGAGCGCCGCCATGCGCGCCGGCTGCAGCTCGACGCGGATGGTGCGGTCGCGGCGGCCACCGAGACGGACTTCGCCGACACCGTCGATGGTCTCCAGGCGCTTCTTGAGCACGTTGATCGCGTACTGGTTGAGCTGCTGCTGCGTGCGGTCGCCCTGCAGCGCCAGCCACATGATCGGCTGGGCATTGGTCTCGACCTTGGCGACGACCGGCGGATCGACATCCTTGGGCAGCCGGCGCAGCACCTGGTTGACCTTGGCCTGAACCTCGTTGAAGGCGACGTCGATCTTCTTTTCCAGGTTGAAGGTGATGGCGATCACCGAAACGCCGGGCGACGAGGTGGACTGGATATGCTCGATCCCCGGCGTCGAATTGACCGCGCCTTCGATGATGTTGGTCACCGAGGCATCGACGATGTCCGGGTTGGCCCCCTTGAGCGCCGTGGTGATCGAGATGACGGGAAACTCGATGTACGGGTAGCGGTCCATGCCGATGCGCCCGTAGCTGATGATGCCGAAAAGGACGAGCACCGCGCTCAGCATCCACGCCAGCACATGGCGCTTGATCGACAGTTCGGGCAGGGTCACTGCGGTTTCGCGGCGGCGGCCGGGGCGGCGGCGGCTTTCGGCGCTTCCTTGACGTTGACCGCGGCACCGTCGGTGAGGAAGCCGGCGCCGTCCAGCGCCACGGTTTCGCCGCCCTGCAGCCCGCCGGTGATTTCGACCAGCCCGCGCTGCTTGCTGCCGACGTCGACGATCTGCTGCCGCGCCTTGCCGTCGGCGATCAGGTAGACGACCTTGCCGGCCGGACGCAGGACGACGGCCTGCTCGGGAACGACCACCGCCTGCTCGCGCAGGCCGGTGACGACGACGGCATCGACCGAGCCGCCACCCTTGAGCGGGCCGGGATTGTCGAGCCGGGCGATGACTTCCAGCGCGCGGTTGCCGTCGCCGACGGTCGGGCGGATGTCCTCGACGACCGCCGCGATGGCTTCCCCGGGCGACAGGGGGCTGGAGAGGCGCACCGGCTGGCCGACCCTGAGGCGCGCCGCGGCGGTTTCCGGGAACGGCAGGTTGGCGCGCAGGCGGGCGTTGGAGACCATCCGGAACAGCGGGTCGCCGACCTTGACGTAGTCGCCGGGGGCGACCACCTGGGTTTCGATGATCCCGGCGAAGGGAGCGACGACGCGCGTCTTTTCGAGGCTGTTGCGCGACAGGCTGGCACGGGCCCGGGCGCTGGCCAGTTGGTTCTGCAGCGCGTCGCGCTGGGCGGTGGCCTCGTCGAGGGCGTTCTTCGAGATGAAATTCTTCTGCACCAGTTCGCGCTGCCGGGCCAGCACCCGTTCCTGCTGGAGGAGCAGGGCTTCGAGACGGGCGACTTCGCCGTTGTCGGCATTGACCTGATGCCCGGCGTCGGTCGGGTCGATCTGCGCCAGCAACTGTCCCTTGACGACCGTTTCACCGGTACGGGCGGTGACCTTGACGACCTTGCCGGCGATTTCGGCGCCGATCTTCGGGTCGTTGACCGCTTCCAGCGTGCCCAGCGTCCGCTCGCCGATTTCCAGCGGCATGACCTGCGCCCGGACGGTCGTGATCAGCACCGGCGGCGCGCCTTTCTTCTCGGCCGGTTTGTCGCCGCAGGCGGCGAGCAGCAGCGTCGCCGCCAACAAGAGGGCGCCGCGCCTCATGCCGGCAGGATCTGCTCGCCGGCGTAGAGCTCGGCGACGGTCTCGCGGCGTCGGATCTGATACATCCGGTCGCCGTCGACCATGACTTCGACTGCGCGCGGCCGGGTGTTGTAGTTGGAGGCCATCGCCATGCCGTAGGCGCCGGCCGACATGACGGCGAGCAGGTCGCCGGCGGCGATGCACAGCGGGCGCGCGAGGCCGAGGAAGTCGCCGGTCTCGCAGACCGGGCCGACCACGTCGTAGGTGCGGGGCTCGCCGTTGCGCCGGGTGACCGGCAGGATGTCGTGCCAGGCCTGATAGAGCGCCGGGCGCATCAGGTCGTTCATGGCGGCGTCGATGATGGCGAAATTCTTGCCCTCACCGGGCTTGAGGAACTCGACCCTGGTCAGTAGCAGCCCGGCATTGCCGACCAGGCGGCGACCGGGTTCGAGAACCACCTGCAGGCCGCGTCCGGCCAGTCGATCGAGAACCGGGTTGAGGTAGGACGCCACGGTAGGTTCCACCTGATCGTCCTGGTAGCGGATGCCGAGTCCCCCGCCGAGGTCGAGGTGGCGGATACGGATGCCTTCCGCGGTCAACTGGTCCACAAGGGCCAGAATGCGTTCGAGCGCCTCGATGAAGGGTGCGGGGTCGAGCAGTTGCGACCCGATGTGGCAGTCGATGCCGGCGACGTCGATGTTGGGCAAGGTTGCGGCGCGGCGGTAGAGCGCCAGCGCGCCCTCGTAGGCGACCCCGAACTTGGCCTCCTTTAGGCCGGTGGAGATGTAGGGGTGGGTCTTCGGGTCGACATTGGGATTGACGCGGAGACTGACCGGCGCGCGCTTGCCGCACCCGCCGGCGACTTCGTTCAGGCGTTCCAGTTCGGCGGGCGATTCGATGTTGAAGCAGAGGATGCCGGCGTCGAGCGCCTGCTTCATCTCTGCCGCCGTCTTGCCAACGCCCGAGAAGACGACTTTGCGCGGGTCGGCGCCGGCCGCCAGCACGCGCTGCAGCTCGCCGCCGGAGACGATGTCGAAGCCGGCGCCCATGCGCGCGAACAGGTTGAGGATGGCGAGATTCGAATTGGCCTTGGCCGCGTAGCAGACGAGCGCACCCTGGCCGGCCGGATGGCCGTCGAGCACGTCGAGAAACTCCTGCAGCGCCGACTCGAGCGAAGCGCGCGAGTAGACGTAAGCCGGAGTCCCGAAGCGCGCTGCAACTTCGTCCAGCGCAACGGATTCGGCGTGCAGGACACCGTTCCTTACAGCGAACTGGTTCATGGCGTGGTGGTCTTCTGGTCCATGCTAACATCCGCCGGTGGCGTCGACGATTTCAGGCTGTCGAGGATCGGGGGAGGGGGCGGCCCGGGCGGCAGCACCAAGGGGCCTCTCAGCCCGCAGCCGGCGAGGCAGAGCGGCAGGAGCACGGCAACGATTCTGGACATTAATGACGAACCAGTCAGTAAAGGCAGGGATGTTAGCACACGATGGATGATAAGGAATTCAATGCCCAGGCCGACAGGATCCTGACCCGGATCGAGGCGGCGCTGGAAGCGAGCGACGCCGCCATCGACTTCGAACTGGCCGCCGGCGAGGTTCTCGAAATCGAGTTTGCCGATGCCAGCAAGATCGTCGTCAATCGTCATGCGGCAGCGCGCGAGATCTGGGTCGCGGCGCGTGCCGGCGGCTTCCATTTCCGCTGGGATGGTGTGGGCTGGCGCGACACCCGTGACGGAGCCGAGTTGCTGGAAAAGCTGTCGGCTCTCGCCAGCCAGCAGGCCGGCGAAGTGGTCAGGCTCGGCTGATCAGTCGCTGGGCGGCTTGCTCAGGTCGGGCTGGGGCGGTGGTGTGTCGTCGGCATCATCTTCCGGCGGCGCTTCGGGACGGACGTTTTCGGCATAGATGTACGCCCGGTCACGGCCGCTGCCGAAGGCGACCAGCCCCTCCGGCGCTTCCGGTGTCTGGACCGGGACATTCCTGAGCGCGCGGCCCATGTAGCCGATCCAGATTGGCAATGCGGCGGCGCCCCCGGTTTCCTTGTCACCGAGTTTCCTCGGCTGGTCGAACCCGACCCAGGCACAGGCGGAAACCGTCAGTTGATAGCCGCAGAACCAGGCGTCGACATACTCGTTGGTGGTCCCGGTCTTGCCCGCCAGATCCTGGCGCTTGAGCGCCACCGAAGCCTTGGCGGCGGTGCCATAGATCGTCACGTCGCGCAGCATGCTGTCCATTATGAAAGCGTTCCTGGGGTCGATCGTGCGCAGCGTCCCCTCGCCGGCCAGAACAGGCGCCGCCTGCGCCAGCAGCTGGTCCTTCTCGTTGCGGATTTCATTTACCACATAGGGGCTGATCCGGTAGCCGCCGTTGGCGAACACGGAGTAGGCGGTGACCATTTGCCAGGGTGTCACCGAACCCGCGCCAAGGGCCATGGTCAGGTAGGGCGGGTGCTTTGCCGCGTCGAAGCCGAAGCGGGTGGCGAAGTCCTGCGCGTAACGTGTCCCGATTGATTGCAGGATGCGAATCGAGACCATGTTCTTCGACTTGGCCAGCGCCGTGCGCATCTTCATTGGCCCTTCGTACTTGCCGTCGTAATTGTGCGGCTCCCAGGCCTGCGAGCCGGTCTGACTCGCGGAAATGACGATCGGCTCGTCATTGATGACGGTGCCCGGATTGAAGCCCTTCTCGAGCGCGGCCGAGTAGATGAACGGCTTGAAACTGGAGCCGGGCTGGCGCCAGGCCTGGGTGACGTGGTTGAACTTGTTGCGATTGAAGTCGAAGCCGCCTACCAGGGCGCGAATCGCCCCGTCCTTCGGGTCGACCGAGACAAATGCGGATTCCACTTCGGGGAGCTGACTGATCTGCCAGCCGCCCCTGTCGTCCTTCTGCAGGCGGATGATCGCCCCGCGCCTGATGCGCTTGTTGGGCGGCGCCTTGTCGTCGAGCATGCGTGCCGCGAACTTCATCGCATCGCCGGCGAGGGTGACAAGCTCGCCGCCCTTGCGGTAGGCGCGAATCTGCTTCCCGTCCGCCGCGAGCACCAGGGCAGGAACCAGGTCGCCGGCATCGGCGATGTCCTGCAGAGCCTCGTCGATCGCTTCGTCCTGATCGCCGGCAAAGTCCTTCATGTCGAGATACGACTCGGCCCCCCGGTAGCCATGGCGGCGGTCGTAATCCATGACGCCGCGACGCAGGCTGGTGTAAGCGGCTTCCTGCTCGGCCTTGATCAGGGTCGTATAGACCTTGAGGCCACGTGAATAGACTTCTTCGGGAAAGCGCTCGGCGGCTATCTGCCGCGCCATCTCGGCGGCATGCTCGGCGTGGACCGAGTAATCGGCGAGCTCGCGCTTGACCACGAGGGGCTCATGCAGCGCCAACTCATACTGGGCATCGCTGATGTAGCCAACGTCGCGCATTCGCCGCAGCACGTATTGCTGCCGCATCTTGGCACGCTTGGGATTGGCGATCGGATTGTACGCGGACGGCGCCTTGGGCAAGCCGGCCAGCATGGCCGCTTCGGCAAGCGTGATGTCCTTCAGAGGCTTGCCGTAGTAAATCTGGGAGGCTGCGGCGAAGCCGTAGGCGCGCTGGCCGAGGAATATCTGGTTCACATAGAGCTCGAGGATCTGGTCCTTGCTCAGGTTGTTCTCGATCTTGAACGACAGGAGCGCCTCGTAGAACTTGCGGGTATAGGTCTTTTCCCCCGACAGGAAGAAGTTCTTCGCCACCTGTTGCGTGATGGTCGATGCCCCTTGTCGCTTGCCGCCGCCGGTCAGGTTGGCGCCGGCGGCGCGAAGGATGCCGATGTAATCGACGCCGCCATGCTGGTAGAAGCGATCGTCTTCCGCCGCCAGGACTGCCTGTTTCATGACCGTGGGAACGTCGTGGATAGCGACGAGCGATCTCCGCTCTTCCCCGAATTCGCCGATCAGATAGCCGTCGGCGGTATAGACGCGCAGCGGAATCTTCGGCCGATAGTCAGTAAGTACCTCGAGTGATGGGAGATTCGGATAGGCGAGAGCGAGAATGATCATTGCCAACGCGATGCCGATCGCTGCCAGGCCAAGCAGCATGAGTAGCGGGAAAAACGCAATGCGGACAGCCAGAGGTAGGGAGCGCAAGATTGTGAGTGGTCTGATTGGCGTTGCGCGGATTATACGCCCTACCAGAAACACCCCGTGAAAACGCTTTACATGCCGTGTGCTTGTTGCTAGCATCTAAAGAGAATTATTGGTTATTTGGCTAACTTCGCATTTTGTAAGGACTTTTGGGGGTCTGGTGCGCTTCGATATCTCAGCGTTTTTAAATCCCAAGGCGCGTCCCCTGCTGGGGCTCGACATCAGTTCCTCGGCTGTCAAGCTGGTCGAATTGGTTGCCAACGGGAAGGAGGGTTACCGTGTCGAGCGCTACACCGTTGAGGTGTTGCCGAAGGATGCGGTTTCGGATGGCAATATCGCCAACATGGACGGTGTCGTAGATGCCGTCAAGCGGGCTTGGAAGCGGCTTGGCACGTCAACGCGCAATGTCGCGATGGCGCTGCCTTCATCCGCGGTGATCACCAAGAAGATCATCGTGCCCGCGGGATTGCGCGAGGATCAGCTTGAAATCCAGGTTGAGTCCGAGGCCAATCAGTACATCCCGTTCGCCATCGACGAAGTGAATCTCGACTTCCAGGTGATCGGGCCAGCGCCGTCGGCACCCGATGAACTCGAGGTCTTCATCGCCGCTTCCAAGAAGGAACGGGTGGAGGACCGGGTTGCCGTTGCTGACGCTTCCGGTCTGACAGCGGTGGTGGTCGATGTGGAAACGCAAGCCGCTCTCTCGGCGTTCGAACTGATCGAAAGGCAGTTGCCGGGCGGCGGCAAGAACATGATCATCGCGCTGGTAGATGCCGGGTCCAGCATGATGAGCCTTACGGTGCTGCGCAATGGTCAGCAGGTGTATGCGCGCGAACAGGCGTTCGGTGGTGCGCAACTGACCCAGGACATCGCCCGGCATTACGGAATGAATTACGAGGAAGCGGAAGCGGCGAAGCGTTCAGGCAGTCTTCCGGAGGGGTACGAAGGGGAACTGCTCACCCCCTTCATGGACAATCTGGCGCTCGAGGTTTCGCGCGCGCTCCAGTTCTTCTTCACGTCGACCCAGTTCAATCACGTCGATACCATCGTTCTCGCCGGCGGCTGTGCGGTGATTCCCGGTATCGACGAGGTTGTCGCGACGCGCACGCAGGTCAGTACGCTGATCGCGAATCCGTTTGCCAACATGGTGCTTTCGGATCGAGTCCGTGCCAAGAGCCTGCTTGCCGATGCCTCGTCGCTGATGGTGGCGTGCGGTCTGGCGCTGCGGAGGTTTGACCCATCATGATCAGAATCAACCTCCTCCCCCACCGGGAAGAAGCCCGCAAGGCAAAGCGCCAGCATTTCTATCTGATGGTTGGCGCGGCGATAAGCCTTGCCGGACTGGTCGTCTTTCTCGGATACACGATCATCAACGGGTACATCGCCAGCCAGGACTCTGCCAACGCCTTCCTGAAGGCCGAAATCGCCGTTCTCGACAAGCAACTCGCCGAAATCAAGCTGCTGAAGGAGAAGACCCAGGCCTTGCTGGCACGCAAGCAGGTCATCGAGGACTTGCAGCGCGACCGCAGCGAAACGGTTTATCTGCTTAGCGAACTGGTCAAGCAGGTTCCCGAGGGCGTATATCTCAAGTCTCTGAAACAGGACGGGGCCAAGGTAAATATCACCGGTTATGCCCAGTCCAACGCGCGCGTGTCGGCACTGATGCGCAATCTGGAAGCGTCTCCCTGGCTGGAGAATCCGCAGCTGATCGAAGTCAAGGCAGTGGTTCTCAATGGGCGCCGGAGCAACGAGTTCGCGATGAACTTCATGCTGACCCGCACTCAGCCGCAACCGCCTGTCGCGAAGGGCAACAAATGAAAGCCAAGTCCGCTTCGCTCCCCAAGATAGATTTTCAGGCAATCGCCGACGAGTTTCGCGACCTTAATCCGAACGATCCGGGCGCCTGGCCACCGTTACCAAAGCAGGCCGTTCTCCTGGCCATTTTTTCAGTGCTGGTCCTGGTTGGCTGGTGGTTCCTCTGGAGCGACCAGCTTGCCGAACTGGATGTCAAGCAGAAGGAAGAGGCAACGCTCAAGCAGCAGTACCTCGAAAAGAAGAAGCAGGCCGTCAATCTCGACCTCTACATCGAGCAACTGGCTGAAATCGACCGCTCGTTCGGTGCGTTGCTCAAGCAACTTCCCAACAAGTCGGAAGTCGAGGCCTTGCTCATCGAGGTGAACCAGGCTGGCCTCGGACGCGGCCTCCAGTTCGATCTTTTCCGGCCCGGAGCCGAACAGGTGAAGGACTTCTATGCGGAATTGCCGATTGCCGTGAAGATCAACGGCGGCTACCACGATTTTGGGGCGTTCGCCGCCGACATAGCGAAACTGCCGCGAATCGTGACGCTGAACAACATATCGATCGCGCCGTCCAAGGACAACACGCTTTCGCTGGATGCGACAACCAAGACCTTCCGGTATCTGGACGAGGAAGAGGTTGCGAAACAGAAGAAGGCAACGCAAGGAGCGAAGAAGTGAAGCGACTAATCCTCGTCGCACTCTGCGGGGTACTGGGAGCCTGTTCGGGTGGCGATCACGAAGACCTCAAGCGGTGGATGGCCGACAATACCAAGGATATGCGCGGCAATATCCCCAAATTGCCCGAGGTCAAGCCCTATCAGGCGGTACCCTACGAGGTCGAAGGCCTACTGGATCCGTTCAAGGCAAGCAAGATCGAACCTGAGAACAAGAACAAGCAGGGATCCGGAAAGGCAGGGGCTTTCCAGCCTGACTTCGAGGCGCGTGATCTGCGCAACAGCCTGCTCGAAAAGTATCCGGTGGAGTCGCTCACGATGATCGGATATCTGAACATCAACCGCCGTCCGATTGCGGTCATTCAGGTAGAGAACAAGGTCAAACAGGTCAAGGTGGGTGAGTATCTCGGCCTCGATTTCGGCATGGTTACGCAGATTACCGACAAGGAAGTCGTGATGCGTGAGTTGATTCAGGATTCTGCGGGTGACTGGAGCGAACGCACCAGTTCCTTGTATCTGCAGGCCAAGGAGGGAAGTAAGAAATGAAAGTCATCAAGTACGCGATGGCCGCTATTGCGGCGACCTGCCTTGCCTTGGCCGGGCCGGTGTCGGCGCAAACCGCTGTCCCCAACACGATCGAGGCGATCGTTGCCGCACCGCAGGGCGACAACGTGGCCGTAAAAATCGATTTGAAGGAACCCCTTGCAACGCCACCAACAGGTTTCAGCGTGGCGAAGCCCGCCAAGATCGCTTTTGACTTTCCATCGACCACCAATGGTCTGGGCAAGACCAGCGTGACCTTCAAGGAAGGCGACCTGCAGAGCGCCAACGTCGTCGAGGTTGGCGGCCGCACTCGCGTCGTCCTCAATCTCACGCGGGGCATGACCTATACGACCCGCTTGGACGGCAAGTCGCTTTATGTTCTGCTTGCCCCGATTCCGGCGGTGGGTTCGTTGCCGGAGCGCGTCACGCAATTCACGGCCGAGACTTCCGTCGGCAAGCGTCACGCCGTTCAGGATATCGCGTTCCGTCGCGGCAAGGACGGCGAAGCGCGCATCATCGTTGACCTGAACGACGCCGGTACCGGCATTGACATCCGTCAGCAGGGCAAGAGCCTGATTGTCGACTTTCTGAAGACCAGTGTTCCGGAAAATCTGCGACGCAAGCTTGATGTGACCGACTTCGGCACGCCTGTGACCTCCGTCGAGACCAAGCCGCTTGGCGATAATGTCCGGATGACCATCACGCCGCACGGCCTGTGGGAGCACAATGCCTATCAGAGCGACAATCAGTTCGTCGTCGAGGTCAAGCGTATTGTCGAGGACCCGAACAAGCTGGTTCAGGGAACGAAGACCGGGTACCAGGGGCCGCGCGTCAGCATCAATTACCAGAACGGCGATGTCCGCGCCCTCCTGAAGCTGATGGCTGAGGAGCTCGGCCTGAATGCAGTGATCAGCGACACCGTGACCGGCACGACGACGCTCGTCCTGAAGGACGTGCCGGCCGATCAGGTGATCGATATCATCTTCCAGCAAAAGGGACTGGACATGCGCAAGAAGGGCAACATCATGATGATTGCCCCGCGCGACGAAATTGCCACCCGCGAAAAGCTCGACTTCGAGGCTAGACAACAGATCAGCGAACTGGAGCCCATTCAGCATGAGCAGTTTGCGCTGAACTACCAGAAGGCCGGCGATGTTGCGAAGCTTCTGGCAGGGACCGGTGGCGTTGGCGGCACCCCCGGCGGGGCGTCGCAGCGCCTGCTAAGCAAGCGCGGCAATGCGATCGCCGACGCCCAGTCCAATATCCTCTTCGTTAACGACATCCCGAGCAAGCTCGAGGAGATTCGCAAGTTCATCAAGGCGATAGATACGGGCTCCCGTCAGGTGATGATCGAGGCGCGCGTCGTCGAGGCGCAGGACACGTTCAACCGCGACCTTGGTGTGCGTATGAATTTCCTGAGCACCCGCGCGAGCCAATTCGGGGGTAGTGGAGTCTATGGGGGCGGCGGCCTCTACACGCCAGCGCCGGTTACCCCAACCGGCAATACCCCGAATTTGAACCAAAGCTATCAAGCTACTTTTGGCACCGGCGCCCAAGCATCCAGTAACACGGCCGGAGTCAACCTGCCCGGATTTGTGAATGTCGCAGGTCGGGGAGGGGCTCTCGCTTTCTCCCTGTTCAACGCCTCTCTGACAAGAATTCTCCAGTTGGAGCTTGCGGCGCTTGAATCGGATGGTCTCGGCAAGATAGTCTCGAGTCCCCGTGTCATCACGGCGAACAACGTCAAGGCGAAGATCCAGGACGGTACCGAAATCCCGTACGTTACGACGGCGACCGGCGGCGGTGTTGCAACGCAGAACGTTTCGTTCAAGACCGCGGCGCTGTCGCTCGAAGCCACGCCTCAGATCACTCCTGAGGGCACCGTGCGCATGCAACTGGTGGTAAAGAAGGAAGAACCTGACTGGACGCGCGCCGTTCTCGGCAACCCGCCGATCAAGACGGCCACGGTCGAGACCAATGTTGTTGTCGAAAACGGTGGAACCATCGTCATCGGTGGCGTCTATATCACCAAGAAGGAAAACGTGACCGAAAAGGTTCCGCTGCTCGGCGACATTCCATTCTTCGGCTATCTCTTCAAGTACCAGAACGATACCGGACAGCGGCGCGAACTGCTCTTCTTCATCACGCCGCGCATCGTTTCGGACAAGTTGCAGATCAACTGAAAGTCCGGGCGACAGGTTAAAGGGCCGGCTTTGCCGGCCCTTGTCTTTTTTTGCACGCTCCTCGCATCGGCTAGAATGCTGCCGTGAACAACTGCAGCAATATCTACTTGGTCGGCCTGATGGGGGCCGGCAAGACGACCATCGGCAGGCAGCTTGCCCGGCGGCTCGGCTGGCAGTTTCATGACTCCGACCATGAAATCGTCGAGCGTACCGGAGTCTCCATCCCGACCATCTTCGAAATCGAGGGCGAGGAGGGCTTCCGCCGCCGTGAAGCACAGACAATCAGCGAACTGACTTCCGGCTCGGGCAGCGTTGTCGCCACCGGGGGCGGTGTCGTGCTGAATCCCGAGAACCGGGCGCGGTTGCACAACACGGGGTGGGTCGTCTATTTGAACGTTCCCCCGGCCGTACTTTTCGAACGGACGCGCCATGATCGCAATCGCCCGTTGCTGCGTGTACCCGATCCGTTGGGCAAGCTTGAGGAACTTCATGCCCTCCGCGACCCTCTGTACCGGGAAGCCGCTCATCTCGTCGTCGAAGGATCGCATCTCATCGCCTCCGGCGTCGTTCAGTACCTGCTCCGGGAATTCCATCACCGATGCAAGACATGATCCAGACCCTGAATGTGGAACTCGCCGAGCGTTCCTACCCCATATACATCGGCAGCGGATTGCTGTCGCAGGCGGAACTGCTGACCCCTTACCTGGCCCGGAAGCAGGCCGTGGTCATCACCAATGCGACGGTCGCGCCGCTCTACCTCGATGTGTTGCGGTCGACGCTGGACAAAGGGGCGATTTCCGTCTTGCCGGTGATCCTTCCCGATGGCGAGAAATACAAGACCTGGGAAACGCTCAATCTCATTTTCGACGCACTGATCGGTGGCCATTGCGAGCGCAACACCACGCTGATCGCTCTCGGCGGCGGCGTGATCGGAGACATTGGCGGTTTTGCCGCGGCATGCTACCAGCGGGGCATGCCATTCATCCAGATCCCGACGACGCTGCTTTCCCAGGTCGACTCGTCGGTCGGCGGGAAGACTGCAATCAACCACCCGCTGGGGAAAAACATGATCGGCGCCTTCTACCAGCCCAGGCTCGTCCTAGCCGACATTTCGACCCTGGACACCTTGCCCGACCGGGAATTGAAGGCCGGCCTCGCCGAAGTCATCAAGTACGGCCTGATTCGTGATCCGGAGTTCTTTGCCTGGCTGGAAGCGAACCTCGAAAGGTTGCTGGCGCGCGACGCGGAGGCTCTGGCCTACGCAGTCCATCGTTCCTGCGCCAACAAGGCCGAGGTAGTTGCTGCGGACGAGCGCGAAACCGGGGAGCGCGCCTTGCTCAACCTAGGGCACACCTTTGGACACGCGATGGAGACGGGCCTCGGCTACGGTAAGTGGCTGCACGGCGAAGCGATAGCCGCCGGCACGCTTATTGCTGCGGAACTGTCGAAGCGGCTCGGCTGGCTTGCGGGCCAGTCGGTGCAGCGGATCGAGTCCCTGTATCGGCAGGCCGGTTTGCCGGCTCACGGAGTCCCGCTGGGCGCGGCGCGCTACCTCGAGTTGATGCGCCACGACAAGAAGGTCCGCGATGGCAGTCTGCGTCTAGTCCTGTTGAAGGAGATTGGCATGGCGGCAGTCACGGACGGAGTGGATGAAGGAATGATTTGCGCTGCGATCGAAGCGCGATGCACCTGAAGAGGGACCGCCGGCCCTGCGGTGAACCACGTTGGTGCATCGCAGCATGTTGAATCGGCAGCCTTTTGGCGGTATATTTCAAAGTTGCCCGAATTTCCTGCAGGCTGCCTGGCGTAATGGAGGGTGGGCTTGTCTGCCTTCGGCGGCTGTATTCTTTGACCGAGTATTTTGAAGGAATAGTCTGATGGAACCGGCAGTATACGAGCGGCAGGGATTGTACGATCCTGGCAATGAGCACGACGCCTGCGGCGTCGGCTTTGTCGCCCATGTCAAGGGACAGAAGAGTCACGATATCGTCGAGCAAGGCCTGTTGATCCTGAAGAATCTGGATCACCGAGGCGCAGTTGGCGCCGATCCGCTGCAGGGCGACGGTGCCGGCATCCTGATCCAGATCCCCGACCAGTTCTATCGCGAGGAGATGGCCAAGCGAGGGGTAATCCTGCCCCCGGCCGGAGAATACGGTGTCGGCATGGTCTTCCTTCCGCAGGAAGCCGCCTCACGGCATGCCTGTGTCGAGGAAATCGAACGTTCGGTCAAGGCTGAAGGTCAGGTCGTTCTCGGCTGGCGCGAGGTGCCGGTCAATCGCGACATGCCGATGTCGCCGACGGTCAAGGCCAAGGAACCGGTGATCCGCCAGGTCTTTGTCGGGCGAGGCAGCGATGTCTTCGTGACCGACGCGCTCGAGCGGAAGCTCTACATCATCCGTCGCCGCGCTGCCAATGCCGCCAAATCCCTCAAGCTGAAGCATGGTCAGGAGTTCTACGTTCCGTCATTCTCCGCGCGCACGGTCAATTACAAGGGTTTGCTGCTCGCGCATCAGGTTGGCGTCTATTACCTGGATCTGCAGGACAAGCGCGCCGTCTCGGCGCTGGCGCTGGTGCACCAGCGCTTCTCGACAAATACCTTCCCGACCTGGGATCTCGCCCATCCCTTCCGCTACATTGCCCACAACGGCGAGATCAACACCGTCCGCGGGAATGTCAACTGGTTCAAGGCCCGCGAGCAGGCTATCTCTTCACCGATCCTCGACGATGACCTGAAGAAGGTCTGGCCACTGCACTATCCTGGCCAGTCCGACTCGGCGTCGTTCGACAATGCGCTCGAATTGCTTGTCATGGGCGGCTACTCGATGGCGCATGCGGTCATGCTGATGATTCCCGAAGCCTGGGAAAAGCACACGCTGATGGATGAGAACCGTCGGGCCTTCTACGAATACCATGCGGCGATGATGGAACCCTGGGATGGTCCCGCCGCGGTCGCCTTTACCGACGGTCGCCAGATCGGCGCCACGCTCGACCGCAATGGACTGCGTCCGGCGCGCTATCTGGTGACGGACGACGATTTCGTGGTCATGGCATCGGAATCCGGGGTCCTGCCGATTCCCGAAAAGAAGATCGTCAAGAAGTGGCGCCTCCAGCCCGGCAAGATGTTCCTGATCGACATGGATCAGGGCCGCATCATCGACGACAAGGAGCTCAAGGATTCGCTGGCCAGGGCCAAGCCCTATCGTGAGTGGATCGAGAGGATCCGGATCAAGCTCGACGCCGTTCCGGCGCCCGAGGAAGTGGCCGAAGCCGTCCCGGCGACGCTCCTCGACCGCCAGCAGGCCTTCGGCTACACGCAGGAAGACATCAAGGTCATCATCGAGCCGATGATCCAGAACGGCGAGGAGCCTACCGGATCGATGGGCAGCGATTCGGCCCTGCCGGTTCTGTCGAACAAGAACAAGACCCTCTACGCTTATTTCAAGCAGTTGTTCGCCCAGGTCACCAATCCTCCGATCGACCCGATCCGCGAGGAACTGGTCATGTCCCTGGTGTCCTTCGTCGGCCCGAAGCCGAACCTGCTGAACACCACGGACATCAACCCGCCGATTCGCCTGGAGGTCTCTCAGCCGGTGCTGAGTTGCACCGACATGGAGAAGCTGCGTCACATCTCCAAGTACACGTCGGGCAAGTTCCGCTCT
>WBZM01000981.1_pt1 | contig 32400 bp, 25 predicted proteins | sample 5204271 | NCBI WGS metagenome assembly WBZM01 (sample SAMN12344346, study PRJNA552823) | activated sludge metagenome | biome: Activated sludge suspended growth; feature: Nitrification reactor; material: Wastewater; isolation source: activated sludge from nitrification reactor of wastewater... | reverse complement strand
CGGTCCTTGACCGACTTCAGGTGGCCGAGCGTGCCGTAGAGCTTGTTGTCGGCGTTCTCACGGATGCAGCAGGTGTTGAGGACGACCACATCGGCGTCCTCGACGTCGGTGGCGGGTTCGTAGCCGTCGGCTTCGAGCAGGCCGGCGAGTCGTTCCGAGTCGTGCTCGTTCATCTGGCACCCGAAGGTGCGCACCAGGTACCGCTTGGTCACGCCGCTAGCGTACGGCCGGTGGAGGATGGCACCGAAGTCCGGGCCGCGACGACGCGACGGACCCGCCGCGTGCGCCGTCCTGGGGGGGCGGACACGCGACGGGTCACGTCGATCCTGGAGGCTCATCAGCGCTCACAGCGGCACCGTGGGGAAGACGGCACCGCTATCCGCGTGTGAAACCGACGCGTGAGACGTCAATCCCACACGCGAACGCCCAGGCAGCGAGCCCCGCGTGTGAAACCGACGCGTGAGACGTCAATCCCACACGCGAACGCCCAGGCAGCGAGCCCCGCGTGTGAAACCGACGCGTGAGGCGTCGATCCCACACGCGAACGCCGGGATCGCCGCCGGCCGATCAGTCCAGGGTGATGGGAAGATCGTCCGGATCGACCACGTCATCGGAGAGATCGGTCGATTCCGACTCCTCCGACTCGCCCTGCCCGATGCCGACGGCACGGAGCACGCGATCCTGGATCTCCACCATGACCTCGGGGTGCTCGGTGAGGAACGCCTTGGCGTTCTCCCGCCCCTGGCCGAGCTGCTCGCCCTCGTAGGTGTACCAAGCGCCCGACTTCTTGACGATGTCGTGTTCGACCCCGATGTCGAGCAGGGAGCCCTCACGGCTGATGCCCTTGCCGTACATGATGTCGAACTCGGCCTGGCGGAACGGCGGAGCCACCTTGTTCTTGACGATCTTGACCCGGGTCCGGTTGCCGACGACCTCGACGCCGTCCTTGATCGACTCGATGCGACGGATGTCGAGCCGCACCGACGAGTAGAACTTCAGTGCCCGGCCGCCCGGAGTGGTCTCCGGCGAGCCGAACATGACCCCGATCTTCTCCCGCAGCTGGTTGATGAAGATGCAGATGGTCTGGGTCTTGTTGAGGTTGGCGGTCAGCTTCCGCAGCGCCTGGGACATGAGCCGGGCCTGCAGGCCGACGTGGCTGTCGCCCATCTCGCCCTCGATCTCGGCCCGGGGGGTCAACGCCGCGACCGAGTCGACCACCAACACGTCGATGGCGCCGGAGCGCACGAGCATGTCGGAGATCTCGAGCGCCTGCTCACCGGTGTCGGGCTGGGAGATGAGCAGCTCGTCGACGTCGACGCCGATCTTGGCGGCGTAGACGGGGTCCATGGCGTGCTCGGCGTCGACGTAGGCGCAGACACCCCCGTTGCGCTGCGCCTCGGCCACGACGTGCATGGCGAGCGTGGACTTGCCCGAGGACTCCGGGCCGTAGATCTCCACCACACGGCCGCGGGGCAGACCGCCGATCCCGAGGGCGATGTCCAGGGCCAGGGCGCCGGTGGGGATCGACTCGACCGCCATGGTGCCCTTGTCGCCCATCTTCATGACGGAGCCTTTGCCGAACTGCTTCTCGATCTGGCCGAGCGCCATCTCGAGTGCCTTCTCTCGTTCCACGTGAGTGTCCCTTCGTGCTCGGCGGACCTGCCGCCGGGGTGGTTCGGGGGCCGTTCGACGGCGCCGATCAGTTGATGCGCTGACCGTAACGAGGGGGTGTGACACTCCCCTGCCCGGCACCACAGGAGCGTAGTTACGAACGAGTGTTCGACTCAAGCATTTCAGCGGGATTCTTCGGATCTGATGCGTCCAGAACGACAAGGTGTGTCGTTGAGGACCCCTATGTCTCGAGGAGGTGGCGGCGGAGGAGGCCGAGGAGCGAGATCACGCTGAACTCCCGCACCTGGCGGCGCCGGCCGGGCAGGCGCACCTCGATCGAGTCGAGCCGGCACTCCCCCTCGCCGGCCGAGCCCGGCTCGCCGATCGCGACCGCCAGGCACACCGTCCCGGCCGGGCGGTCCTCCTGGCGCTCCGGTCCGGCGACCCCGGTCACCGCGATGCCGACGTCGGTGCGCAGCACCCGACGGGCCCCGAGTGCCATCGCCCGGGCCGCGTCCTCGGTCACGACCGGTCCCTCGGGCACGCCGAGCAGCTCGAACTTCACGTCGGACGCGTACGACACGACCGATCCCCGGAACACGTCGCTGGCGCCCGGAACGTCGCACAGACGCGAGCCGACCATTCCCCCGGTCAGCGACTCGGCCACGCCGAGGGTCATCCCACGCTCCCGCAGCAGGTCGAGCACGACGGACTCCATGGTGTCGTCGTCGACGCCGAACACCAGCCCGCCGAGGAGACCGCGGACCACCTGCTCCTCTGCGGCGAGGATGTCGGCCACGCCCTCGGCGGTGGCGGCCTTGGCGGTGAGGCGGACCTTGAGGCCCTCGCCGCCGGAGGCCAGGAACGCGATCGTCGCCGCGGGAGCTCCCGAGTCGGCCAGGCGGTCGAGCTCGTCCATGCGACCGGCCAGCATCTCGGCCAGGCCGGACTCCGACTCGCCCCACGTGCGCAGGGTACGGCTGGCGATCGACGAGGTGATCCCGGCCCGACGCCGCAGGTCCGCCAGCACGGTGCCCGACACCATCTCCTGCATCTCCCACGGCACGCCCGGCACCGCGTAGATGACCTTGGGGACGGCCTCGCCGGTCAGCGGGTCCGGACGCTCGAGCGGGCAGATCAGGCCGGGAGCGGTGCCGGGCTGCTCGGGGATGAACTCGGCGCCCACCGGCTTCATCGCCTGGCGCAGGTTGTTCATCGGCATCCGACGACCCCGGCCGCCGAACATGGCGATGATGCGCTCCGCGGCCTCCTCGGACTCCTCGAGCTCCACGCCCATGACCCGGGCGATCGCCTCGCGGGTGAGGTCGTCCTGGGTCGGACCGAGGCCCCCGGTGCAGATCACCGCGTCGCTGCGCGACAGGGCGAGCTCGATCACCTCGGCGATGCGGGTGAGGTTGTCGCCCACCTTGGTCTGGAAGTACGAGTCCAGCCCGGCGAGGGCGAGCTGCTCGCCGATCCACGACGAGTTCGAATCCACGATCTGGCCGAGCAGCAGCTCGGTGCCGACGGCCACCACCTCAACACGCATGGATCGCAACCTACCGGTGCGGCGGTCACGGGATCGCGCCCTCCCTGCGACCCGGTGCGACCCCACCTCCCCCCTCGCAGGTCGGGCTGCCGTCGGATGCGCCACGTAGGCGCTCCCCCGCGTCTCGCAACGCGAGGAAGGCGTCGGGGTCCGCCGCACCGGTCGGTGGACCGATCAGGCGCTCCAGGACCGTGCGGTCGGCGGCACCCAGCGGCACACCTGCACCGCGATCCGCACCGGACCACGCGGCTGCCGCCAGTCGATCCGAGAGCCCGGGACTGCTCGCGGTGAGCACCGAGAGGCCGCCGAGTGCGAGCGCAGCGGAACGGGCGTCCAGATCCAGCAGGTGCCGTGCCGCCTTCAGCAGCTGCTCGGCTGCTTCCCCGGTCCGACCGAGCTCGAGCAGGTAGAGGCCGAGATCACGCCGCGTGATCGACGCGGTCCTGAGGTTGCCGACTCTCTCGGTCAGAGCTGCTCCCTCGGCGAGCAGCTCCGGCGCGGCGATGCTGCCGCACCGTCGAGCCTCCTGGCCCTGTTCGACTGCGATGAGCGCCTGCAGGTTCACCGCCCGAGCCGCGTCGGCGAAGCCCCGCGCCCTGTCGAGCACCGGGCGGAGGTGCTCAGCACCCCCCATCCGACCGAGAACGGACGCGAAGTAGAGGCTCCCGGCCGCGGAGTGGAGGTCCCCGAGCACCACGAAGCGGTCCGCGACGGCCTCTGCTCGGGACTGGCCGACGAGCGGCTCTCCGAAGAGGGCGAAGCGCAGCGCGCCGTATCGGTCGAGAACCGCGTCGAACCACTCCGAGCCCGCGCCTGCAGCCTGGACCCGCGCTTCGTCGAACACCTCGTCGGAACCCGCGAGATCGCCGTTCCAGCCACGGGCGATCGCCAGCTGCAGGTTGGTGATCGCCCACACGTCCCCCCGGTCGGTTCCGGCGGCGACCATGGCGGCGACGGACCTCTCCAGGAGTGGCTGCTGCTGTGCCGTCATCGCCAGCCCACCGCTCCCGGCCACCAGCGCCGCCACGCCGAGCGAGTGCTCGTACGAGCCCTCCTCGACTCGGTCCAGCCCGGATCGGAGCCACTTGGCTCCCTCCCCGACGGGGCCGTAGCGCTCCCAGTGCGCGGCCATGTGGCCGGCGAGGGTGAGGGTCTCCCCCGGGTGGTGCAGAGCGAGGCGATCGAGCACGTGCACGATGTTCCGGTGGTCCGACTCGAGCGCTTCGGTCCCGGAGGCGTCCGGCGGGTCGAAGTAGGAGGACCGGGTGAGCGTCAACCACCAGCGCGACGCCGCCATCATGCAGTCGGCGACCCATCCGTCGTCCCGGCCGTCCACCATGAGGTCGACGACCGGGTCCGGACACCGGAACCGCGTCCCCGAACGGCTGGGCCCCGTGGTCAGCAGAGACGCGCCGACGAGCTCGCGCAGGACGCGGTCGCGGCTCCTGGGCACCATGTCGGCGACCCGGCTCCCGTGGACCGCACCGAGGAGCTCCCTCGTGGCACCGTCGGGCATCAGCGTCGCGCTCCGGAGCAGCTCGAGTGCCTCGGCCGATACGTTGTCGCAGGCGTCGCGGACGGCCTCCTCGAGCACGGACTCCGCCGACCACGTGCCCATCACCGGGTCGTGGCACATGTCAGCGGTGGTGGCCTGGGCCGCGGCGAGCTCGAGCGGATAGGGAAGGCCGCCGACGTGCTGCGCGAGCCGGCGAGCGAGGTCCTCGTCGGCACCGGGCCCGAGTCGGTCGAGCGCGAGCTCGACCGCGGAGCCCGCGACGTCCTCGCCGTCGGCGGGGACGTCGAGCCCTGCCAGCGGGACCACGACCTCGCCCGTGAGACCGATGGGAACTCGGGACGTGACGACGAAACGGACGTGGCGGAACTCCGCCGTGAGCCGGGTGATCAGGTCGGACGCGCTGTCGAGAGCAGCCTCGGCTCCATCGACGACCAGGACCCGGTCCCGGTCCTCGAGGGTCGCGACCACGAGATCGATCGGGTCGAGCATCTCATCTCCGAGCCCACGGACGCCGAGCGCGTCGGCGATCCGGTGGCGCGCTGCCTCGTCACCGTCGGCTCGGAAGACGATCGACGTCGCAACGGAACCCCTGGGGGAACGGGTGAGCCACTCGGTCACCAGGCGCGACTTGCCGACCCCGCCGATCCCGGTGACGGTCACGATCCGGTGCCGGTCCATGAGCCGGTCGAGCAGCGCCAACTCCTTCGTGCGGCCGACGAACGTCGTCGTGGGCGCGACCAACGCGACACCACCTCGGCAGCGACCGAGCAGGACCGGCGCCTGGTGCAGCACCAGGTCCTCCATCCCGCGCAGGTCGGGTCCGGGATCGAGGCCGAACTGCTCGACGAGGACCGTCCTGGCCTCGCTGTAGAGCCGCAGGGCTTCCGCCTGTCGGTTCGACTGGAACAGCGCCTGCATGGCCTGGGCCCATCGGTGCTCCCGGCTCGGATGTGCACGGGCTCCTGCAACGATCTCGTCCGCCGACGCTGCCGCGATGCCGAGCTCGAGTCGGAGATCGTTGCAGGCGTCGACGTGGTCGAGATGGGCGGCGATCAGCACATCGACGCGATCCGCGAGCACGGCGTCGGCAGCGAGGTCACCGAACGGCTGGTCCCATCGGGCGAGCGCCGCCTCCAGGATCCGGACCGCCCGACGCGGATCGGATCGCCGCAACCGCTCCGCTGTCGCGACCTCGGACTGGTACCGCCACAGATCGACGTCGTCCGGGACGAGCGCGTAGCCGTCCGGTCCGAGCACCAGTCGACTCGACGTCGTCGAGGTCGCTCCCGGCTCGATGAGCGTGCGGAGTCGACGAACATGTGCGTGGACGGCGTTGGCCGGATCCGCGGCGTCCGAGGAGCCGCCATCGGCATGCAGGACGTCGACGAGGTCGCTGGTGCTCACGGGTCGTGGCGCGGATGCGAGCAGCACCGCAGTGAGCCGGCGCCGCTGACGGCCGCGCAGCCCCACCGCTCGATCACCGACCGTCAGTGCGATCCCCCCGAGCAATCTGCACTCGAGCCTGCAGGATTCCCCGGCCACGGCGACAGTGTGCCAGGCGTCACGTGGCATGTCAGCGGGATGTCAGGGTCCGGAGTCGATACTCACTAGACCTGCGCGGAGTTTCATGATCGGGGCCAGGCTTGTTGGAACGAGGTGAGCGCCCAGCACACTGGGAGCCATCGTTCGAGCAGGGCGCGGTGTTGTTTCGGGACGGTGAGGCACCTCCATTGCTTGAGCCGGCCGATGCTGTGTTCGACACGGACCCGGTTCGATGACAGCACCGAGTTGAAGAACCGGTCGGTCTTGGTGAGCTCGCTGTTGTCTCGGGGCCGTCGGGTGGGCAGTTCGAGTGCTTCGACGTCGTGTTGTAGTCCTTGGAACCCGGAGTCCGCGAGGACGTCAAGGCCGGAGTCGGCCAGGTGGGATGGGAGGTTCGCGTCGCGGAGCGCGGTGAGGTCGTGGGTGGCGCCACCGAGCAGCGGTGTGACCCACAACAGATTCGACTCCGCGTCGCAGACGGCGATGGTCTTGAGGGTGTGGGTCTTCTTCTTGCCCGAGTAGTAGGGGCGCTGTTCAACCTGGCCTGTAGGGCGGGCGATGGCGAGCTCGGTGCCGTCGACGATGATCGTTCCGCCGGTCTCGGCGCACCACCAGGCGATGTCGTCGAAGTCGCCGATGATGGTGCCGTCGGGCAGCAGCGGGGCGAGACGGTCGAACGCTTCGAGGATCGGGCCGATGTTGTCGCGGAGCGTGGTGACGGGGATCCCCGAGATGCGGGCGAGGCCACGGATCGAGACGCCTTCTCGCAGGTACGACAACGCGAGTCGGACCCGGGTGGTGATCGCCATGCCTTTCGGACCGCGTTTCGGTGCCGGTGGCAGCAGCGGGGTGATCGCTGCGATCAGGTGGGTGAGCGCCTGCAGGGAGAAGTGAGGCACAGTGATCTGCAGAGCTTCTGGTGTGGGCGTGTCGTGGGAGGTCATAGACCCTCGATGCTGCCCACCCAGAGGCTCGCTCGCGAATCGGCCGATCACCCATACCCAAAACTCCGCCCACCTCTACTCCATCCGGGATGCACAAGAGCGATCCGGAGCGCAAGAGGAGGGAACGTCCAATGGTGGATGGAAGGCGTGCTCGGCGGCTGGGCTCCAGAGGTCTCGCCGCGACACTTGCAGCACTCGTGGCACTCGCTCTGGTCGCACCCATGGCAGCGGCGGACTGGAGCCCACCCGAGAACCTGGCCGACGCCGGTCAGCAGCTCGCCAAGGCGAGCGTGCATTACGACGGCACCGGCCGCGCCTATGCGTTCAGCACCCGGTGGCTCGGAGGGGCCAACTACCAGATGACGCTGCGCGAGCGGGAACCCGGCGGGGGCCCGTGGGGCCCAGCGCAGGTCGTCCCGCTACCGAACACGCCGAACGGCTGGAACGTGGACGTGGCAGTGAGCCCTGCCGGCGAGCTCGTCGTCGCCTACTCATACGCAGGTCAGGCGATGGTCGCCCGTCGGCCGGTGGGTGGAGCGTGGCAGACCCCTGTCGCGTGGAGTTCACCGGGCACGTCCGGACCGTCCAGCGGTTACGCGCTCACCCCGTCCGTCGCCATCGGCGACGACGGCACGATCGTGGTCGCCTGGGCGGCGTTCAACTCCTGCTGCGGGGTGGTCACGAAGTGGCGGGTGCTCGGCGCCGCGTACCGTCCCGGCGTCGGGTGGGACGCCACACCCCAGGTGTGGAGCACCTCGACGACCGATGTCCACTCGGACCCCGCCGTGGCCGTCCAGTCGAACGGCGACGCCGTGGTGTCGTTCCTCGGGCGCAACTCCTCACAGGGCGACGAGCTCTGGACCGTCGACTACGGCGGCGGAGCGTGGTCGACGCCGGTGCTGCGCAGCACCGTCGGGTCGAGCAACGGCGGCCACGTCGACGCCGGCGCACGCGACGACGTGATCGCGATCGCATGGGAGCGGGCCGGGACCCAGTTCGCGGTCGTCCGCCAGGCCGGCACATGGAGCCCCGTCTCCACCCTCACCGGCGGGTTCGCACTGCTGGGCGACGACCCGTCGGTGGCGGTCGGGGCGAACGGCACCGTCCACATCGCCTACACGGTCCAGTCCCCGTCGGTGGCGGTGATGGTCGCCACCCGACCGGCCGGCGGCAGCTTCACGTCGGAGCGGATCAACCCGGTCGGGACCCAGGCCAACCAACCGAAGCTCGGGGCGAACGCGTCCGGGGACCTCGCCATCGTCTACGACGACCTGGGAGGAACGACCCGCCATGCGATGATGGAGCTCCGGCCCGCCGGAGGGTCGTGGGGCACGCCGACCCAGCTCACCACCGCACCATCGGACAACTCCACGCTCGCAACGGTCGCGGTCGACCCATGGGGCCACGCGCTCGCCGGCGCCACTCCGATCACCCAGGGCTGGGGCACCAGGTTCGACACGTCGATCGAGCAGCGCGACCCGGCGACGGAGCCGACGACCGTGTTCCCGTCGCTCGCCCCCTCCAGCGTCGAGGTCGGCGACGTGTTGTCGTGCTCACCCGGCGACTTCGGCGGCACCGGGCCGTTCCGCTACACCTACCAGTGGACCGTCGACGACGTCGTCCGCGACGGGGAGACGTCGTCCACCTACACGATCCGACCCGGTGACGAGGGTGCGCCGGTGTCGTGCCTGGTCACGGCCACCAACGAGGGCGGTTCCGCCTCGTGGGAGACGCCAGAGGTCGTCGTGTCCTACACGGCGCCCACCAACCTGACGGCGCCGAGCCTGCCGGGACCGGTCACCGCGGGCACGACCGTCACCTGCGACCCGGGCACGTGGAACGGGGTCCCGGAGCCCGACCTGACCTACGAGTGGGTACGGGGCGGCGTCGTGATCCCCGATGAGGAGTCGCCCACCTACGACGTCGCCGTGACCGACGCAGGTTCGACGATCGCCTGTCGCGTCACAGCGACCAACCCGGGGGGAAGCGCGGTCGCCGCATCGAACGCCCAGACGGTGCCGGCGGTCGCCGCGCCCGTGAACACGGTCGCCCCGTCGATCGCCGGTCCGTCCCGACCGTCGATCGGCACCACGCTCACCTGCAGGAGCGGAACCTGGACCGGGGCACCGACGCCCACCTACGCGACGGAGTGGCTGCGCGACGGGCTCCTCATCCCCATGGGCTACGGAACGACCTACGTGGTCCAGGCGGCTGACGTCGGCTCCACGATCGCCTGCCAGGTCACCGCCGAGAACGTGGTGGGTGACCAGACGGTCGCATCGAGCAACACCCGGGTGCTCGACGGGGCCCCGGTCAACACCGTTCTCCCCCGGGTCGTCGTGGCCAGCGGATCGACCTGGTCGGTCGGCGGTACGGCGAACTGCAACCGGGGCTCCTGGGTGAACGGAACGTCGTATGGCTACCAGTGGATGCGGGACGGGAACCCGATCCCTGGCGCGACGGCGCAGACCTACGTGCTCGACACGACCGATGCCGGAGCCTCCATCTCCTGCGAGGTGACGGCCCAGGGCCGGATGGCGACCACCGTCGCCACGTCGGCCCCGAGGGTGCTCCCCTCCGCACCCACGGCGACCGTGCTGCCGACCGTGACGGGTACGCCACGACCGAACCGGACGCTGCGCTGCCACCGGGGCTCCTGGCAGAACGCCCGCCGGTACGTCATCTCGTGGACCGCCGACGGCATCCCGCTCGGCTCGTCGGCGTCCACCTACGTCGTCGCACCCGCCGACATCGGCACGACGATCAGCTGCTCGGTCACCGCGACCGGCCCCGGCGGCACGACGACCGAGAGCGCGATCGGAGCGGTGATCACCCCGTAGTCGGACCCTGAGTGGGGGAGGCGACGTGCCCGGCGCCCGCTCCCGCGGGCACCGGGCACCGGGAGGACGGGCCGAAACCCGGACCCGGTCCCGGTCGGCCCGCTGCCGTCACCCGGGGTCCATGGTCGTGGTCGACCGCGAACCGGCCTGGATGTACTGCGCGGCGCTGATCCACGCCACTGCGACGGCCAGCCACAGCACCGTATCGGCCATCCACGTGTACCCGGTCGTCCACGGCCACACCACCAGGCTGACCGAGCTGAACTGCAGGAACGTCTTGAACTTGGCGACGTTGGACGCGGGAACGGCCAGGCCCTTGCGACCCCAGTAGCTGCGGAACGCCGAGATCAGCGCCTCGCGCACCGTGATCAACACCACCGGCAGCCACCAGAAGCGCCCGGCCAGCACCATCGCCCACAGGCCGCCGAGGGCGAGCACCTTGTCGGCCAGAGGGTCGAGGAACGCTCCGGACCGGGTGGTCCCCTGCCGTCGGGCCAGGTAGCCGTCGAGGCTGTCCGACGCGGTGATGGCGATCCACAGCCCGAACAGCAGCCACCCCGACTGCTGCTCGTAGATGAGCACGAACGCCACCGGAGCGAGCAGGAGCCGCACGACGGTGATGACGTTCGCCGGCGTCAACAGGGCGCTCGGTCCGAATGTCCGCGACCGTTCGGTCGAGTCGGGCGGGTGCGTGCTCACACCGGCTCCGCGGTCAGGTCCGGTCCGGCCGCGGCGGTGATCTCGACCGGGTGCAGCTCGCCGACGGCCAGGGTGTCGGGCACCTCGATGATGCCGTCGATCTCGGGCGCCTCGCGATGCGAACGGGCCACGCCCACCTCGTCGACGAGGACGACCGTCCTCTCGCCCACCAACGCGTCTCGGGCCCGGCCGGTGATCGTGTCCTGCAGCTCCCGGAGCTCGGCCAGGCGGTCACCCACCAGCGCGGGCTCCACGGCGCCGTCGAGATCCGCGGCGTAGGTGCCGTCCTCGGCGGAGTAGGCGAAGAACCCGCACCAGTCGAGGCGGGCGGACTCGACGAAGTCGAGCAGCTGGTCGTGGTCATCCTCGGTCTCGCCGGGGTAGCCGACGATGAAGTTCGACCGGAACGCGGCGTCGGGGCGCATGGTGCGGATCGCGTCGATGCGGGCGAGGAATCGCTCCCCGTCGCCCCAGCGACGCATGCGGCGCACCAGCGGGGCCGACACGTGCTGCAGCGACAGGTCGAAGTAGGGCACCGGTCCGGTGGCGATGAGCTCGACCAGCTCGTCGGTCATCTCCGACGGGTACAGGTACAGCAGCCGCACCCGGTCGACCTCGGCGGCGACGGCCCGCACGAGCTCGGCGATCGGCGTGGTCCCGGACGCCACGTCGATGCGACCGTCGGTGTCTCGGTCACGCCCGTAGGCGGCCAGGTCCTGGGCGACGAGGACGACCTCGCGGACCTGAAGGGCCGCGACCTCGTCGAGGACGGCCTCGATCGGCCGGGATCTCTGCGGACCGCGGAAGCTGGGGATGGCGCAGAACCCGCACGCCTTGTCGCAGCCCTCGGCCACCTTCACGTACGCCCACGGCCGCTCCGAACGTGGCCGCGGCAGGTTGAGCAGGTCCATGGTCGGCACCGCGGGCCCGGAGCCGCGGGTCGGACCGAGGGTCACCGGAACACCGAAGCCGGCCACCGCGTCCACCTCGGGCAGAGCGGCAGCGAGCTCGTCGCCGTAGCGCTCGGCCATGCAACCGGTCACCACCAGCTCGGCGCCCTCGGCGCGGCGTTCCTCGAGGGCGAGGATGGTGGCGACGCTCTCCTCACGGGCCTCGGCGACGAAGGCGCAGGTGTTGACCACCACCAGGTCCGCCTCGTCGGCCGATGCGGCCGCCACCAGACCGTCGGCGTGGAGGGTGCCGATCAGCTTGTCGGAGTCGACCTGGTTCTTGGGGCAGCCGAGGGTCTCGACCCAGTACGTCCGGGACACGCCCGCAGGCTACAAGGGCACCTGCACCGGCCCCACGACCCCGGGATCGGACCTGCTGGCACGACGGCCCGTTCAACCGGCGGGGAGCGCGTCCTCGTCCCGCAGTCGGATCTCTCCGAAGCGACCGGGCTTCAGCCCCTCCATGCCCGAGTAGAAGTCACGGATCCGATCCATGTCGGCCACGAGGTCGTCGCTCGGCGAGATGACCGGCCCGAAGCCACCCGTGCGGGTGCGTCGGTCGACGAACGCGCACACGATCGGCACGTCTGCCTGTTGAGCGATCCGGTAGAAGCCGGACTTCCAGTGCTCGGTGCGAGAGCGGGTTCCCTCCGCCGGCACCACCAGGACCAGCCGGTCCCTGCCTTCGAACGCGTTCGCGAGCGAGGTGACCATCCCGCCGGGTGCGCTCCGGTCGATCGGAACGCCGCCGAGCCAGCGCATGATCGGCCCCGCCGGACCCCGGAACAACGACTTCTTGCCCAGCCAGGAGATCTTGACCCCGCTGACTCGTGCGAGGGCGAGCGTCAACGGGAAGTCCCAGTTGGAGGTGTGGGGCGCGGCGATCATCACGCAGCGGTCCGGGACGGGTTCCGCGGCGGGTGCGACGGACCAACGCCAGAGCGCGAGCCAGAGACGGGCGAGGAGGGTCATCCGGCGACCGTAGCGGAGCGTCGCCCGTGAGCCTTCACCCGGGCCGTCAGCGGTCGGGGGTGCCGCCGGGGGTCCGACCGACGAGCAGCGCGAAACCGCGCCATCGCCAGTTGCAGTCCACGTGCCCCAGGCCGGCGCCCCGCATCCACTCGAGCTGCGGTTCGACCGCGGCAAGCACGTCCTCGGGGTCGCCACCGGGTCGGCCGATGCGCCGGTTGAACTCCTCGTGCAGCTCCGGTGTGGCGCACTGGACCACTTCGAGGTTGGCGAAGACCCCGCCGGGGCGAATGGCGGCGACCACCTCGGAGAAGAGCGATCGCTTGCGGTCGTGGTCGAGGTGGTGGATGGCGAACCCCGACACGACCACGTCGAAGCGGCCGAGGTCCGGCAGCGGGTGCCTCAGATCGTGGGCCAAGATGCGCACCCGGGGATCGCCGTCGAACGCATCGCGGGCGCGCTCGAGCATCGGCGGGGAGCTGTCGAGACCGACCGCCTCCCCGACCCCGGGCCGGGCGTCGATGACGAGCGAGATGAGGCGGCCGTCTCCGCAGCCGAGGTCCAGGACCCGCTCGACCTTGGCCGGCAGGGCCTCGACCAGCTCCATCTCGCCCGCCCGGCGGGCGGCGAGGCGACCTACTCGTCCGGTGTACTCCCGGACCTTGGCCTCGTCGGTCCAGCTGTCGGTCATCGGCTGCGCCCGACCGGGCCGCGGGGCGCCGCGCTCACGGGTACGCCAGACGCAGACCCGGGCGGGGCCACTCCGCGGTCAACAGGCGACCGGAGCTCGACGCGGTGGCGCAGGCAGTCCGGCCCTCAGGTCCGCCGAAGCAGATGTTGGTCACCATCAGGTCGTCGGCGGGGTGATGCTCGAGCCGGCTCCCGTCCGGTGAGATGGCGGTGATGCCGCCGTTGAGCAGCGTGCCGACGCACACCCACCCGTCGCCGTCGACGGCGAGGGAATCGAGCAGCTGGTGGCCCGGCAACCCGCAGAGCAGGTCACCGTGCGGTTCGAGCAGGCCGCTTCCCTGCGCCACGCCCGGCTCGGGAACGTCCCATGCCCACACCCGGCCGGTGTGGGTCTCGGCGACGTACAGCCGGTCCCCCGCCGGCGACAGGCCGACGCCGTTGGGGGCGTCGAGGGGGAACAGGACCTCGCGGATCGACGAGCCGTCGGCCGCGGCGTAGAAGACCCCGGTGCGGTCGCTCGACCGCTCCAGGCGGACGCCGTGGTCGGTGAACCAGAACCCGCCGTGGCGGTCGAACACCAGGTCGTTGGGGGCCCGCAGCGGTCGGCCGTCGCACTCGGTGTACACCGTCTGCACCGACCCGCTGGTCGGGTCGACCTTCTGGATGCAGCCACCGGACCAACTCGGCGGGACCGGGCCGGGCACGAGCATGCCGCCCAGGTCGACGAACTCGAAGCAGCCGCCGTTGTTGGTGATCCACACCGCCCCGTCCGGCCCGATCGCCGCGCCGTTGGGTCCGCCGCCGCAGTCGGCGACGACGTCGACGGTGCCGTCGGATGACACCCGGCTCAGCGTGCCCCGCTCGATCTCGACCAGCAGCACCGATCCGTCGTCCATGGCGACGGGTCCCTCGGGGAAGCGCAACCCGGTCGCCACCGTCGTCCACTCGGTCGGCACCGTCGTCACGGTCGTCGCGTCGGTCATGTCCCGCACCCCCTCGGTCCGGCGGCGGTCCCGGACGGCCGCCGCGGCCCGCACCGTACCGGCGTCGACCGGCCGAGGGCGCGATGTCACCCGGCGAGGGCGACGCAAGGATCGATCAGCGGGCGGTGTGGTCGTCCCAGTCGCCGCGGCTCTTGTGGGTCCCGTCGCAGAACGGCTTGCGGGCCGACCCGCCGCAGCGGCACAGGAACGTCCGATCGTCGCGGGACACGACGTTGCCGTCGGCGTCGACGACGGTCACCGGGCCCACGACGACCATCGGGCCGTTGCGCTTGACGTTCACCACCACCGGGGTCGAGACATCCGACGGCGCGTCCTCGTCGGGTCGCTCGGCGTTGGGTCCTCCCGCCGAGCCGTCGGTCCGGGTGTAGGTGAGGGCACGGCTCGGACACGTGTCGACCACCGCGGCGACGCGGTCGGCGGGCGCTCCGTCGGGGCGGATCCACGGCCGGGCATCCCGGTCGAACACCGACGGGAGTCCCTGGAGGCAGCGGGCCGAGTGGATGCAGCGCTCCGAACGCCAGTGCACGGTGATGGCCTCCGCGGTGTAGTCCTTGGCGGGCACGGGCTCCTCCTCGACGTGTGGGACCCGGGTGGGTCAGGGCTCCCAGAATGCCGCGACCAGGTCCACCCGGCCCGACGACCTCAGCGGAGTCCCCTCCTGTCGGTGACGGGCCCGGGCCTCGGCCGCCAGCGGGTCCGGCAGCGAGCCGTCGGCGCGCACCACCCGCCACCACGCGACCGCGGCGCCGTCGCGGGCCATGACCGCGCCGACCTGGCGGGGCCCGCCCCCGAACCGGTCCGACACGGCGTCCGCAACGGCCCCATAGGTGGTGACCCGGCCCGGTGGCACCCGATCGACGACCCGCAGCACCGCCTCGGCGAAGGCGTCGGGGTCACGGTACCGCCCACCGCGACGACCGGAGTCGTCCGGGTCGATCAGATCGCCCCGGACTCGATCAGGTTGTCGAGCTCCTCGGGGCTCATCAGCACGTCGCGTGCCTTGGAGCCCTCGGACGGTCCGACCACGCCGCGCTCCTCGAGCAGGTCCATGAGGCGCCCGGCGCGGGCGAAGCCCACCTTGAGCTTGCGCTGGAGCATGGACGTGGAGCCCAACTGGCTGCGCACGACCAGCTCCATGGCCTGGGCGAGCAGGTCGTCGTCGTCGCCGCTGCCCGATCCTCCGGCGGTCGATCCTCCGGCGTCATCGGATCCCTGCACGTCGGAGACGTACTGGGATTCGACGTCGGGAGCCTGGCGCCGCCACGACGACACGATCGAGTGGACCTCGGACTCCTCGACCCAGGCCCCCTGGATCCGTTCCGGAGCGCTGGAGCCGCCCTCGAGCAGCAGCATGTCGCCCCGACCGACCAGTCGTTCGGCACCGCCCTGGTCGAGGATGACCTTGGAGTCGGTGGCCGAGGCCACCGCGAACGCCAGTCGGGCCGGCACGTTGGCCTTGATCACGCCGGTGATCACGTTGACCGAGGGTCGCTGCGTGGCGATCACCAGGTGCAGGCCGACCGCTCGGGCCATCTGGGCGATGCGGCAGATCGACTCCTCGACGTCGCGGGGCGCCACCATCATCAGGTCCGCCAGCTCGTCGACGACGATCAGGATGAACGGGAGGCGCTCGTAGGTGCGCTCCGATCCCGGCTCCGGGGTCAGCTCGCCCTTGTCGAACTTCTTGTTGTACCCGGTGATGTCACGGACGCCGACCTCGGAGAGCAGGTCGTAGCGCCGCTCCATCTCCTTGACCGCCCAGTTGAGGGCGTTGGCGGCCTTCTTGGGGTTGGCGACCACCTGGGTGAGCAGGTGCGGGATCCGGTTGTACTGGGTGAGCTCGACCCGCTTGGGGTCGATGAGGATCATCCGGACCTGCTCGGGCGTGGCCCGCATCATCACCGACGTGATGATCGAGTTGATGCAGCTCGACTTGCCCGCACCGGTCTGACCGGCGATCAGCAGGTGCGGCATGGTCGCCAGGTTCATCAGCTTGGCCGCGCCGTTGATGTCGCGACCGACGGCGACCTGGAGGGGGTGGGTGGCCTGGCGGGCCTCCTCTGAGGTGAGGATGTCGCCCAGGTTGACCACGACGCGGTCCGCGTTGGGCACCTCGACGCCGATCGCCTGACGGCCGGGGATCGGAGCCAGGATCCGCACGTCGGGCGACGCCATCGCGTAGGCGATGTCCTTGTTCAGCGAGGTGACCCGGGCGACCTTGACGCCGGTCCCGAGCTCCAGCTCGTAGCGGGTGACCGTGGGGCCGACGGTCATGCCGACGATGCGGGTCTGCACGCCGTGTTCGGCCAGCGCCGAGACCAGCACGTCGCCACGGGCCGCGACGGCGCGGGTGTCGATGTCGCGACGGCCCGACAGGCTGAGCAGCTTGACCGGCGGCAGCTTCCACGCCGATCCGGCCAGTCCGGGCGGCAGCTCGATCTCGAGCTGGGTCGGGTCGACCGGCTCCTGGTTGGCGGCGACGACGACGTCAGGGGTGGTCGGCTTGCGGGTCCGGCTCCGCTTGGGTGCGGGCTTGGCGTCCCGATCCTGGTCGAACAGGGCGACGTCCGAGGCGGGATCCGCGGTGTCCCCATCGGTCGCCTCGGCGGAGCCGACCCGGAACAGGTCCGAGAACCACACCCCGATCCGTCGGAGCAGCGGCGCGGCGGCGTGTCCGACATCGGAGGCCACGGTCCGCAGCGGCCGGCCGGTCATCAGGCTGGCCGCCAGAACGGCGAGGACCACCAGGACCGCGACAGCTCCCCCGCTCCCGACGACGGCCTCGAACACGCCGGCGACCGCAGCTCCGACCAGCCCGCCGGCCGCGGCGAAGGCGTCGAGCCCGTCGGCCTCGACGGTGAGCCCGGCCCCGGAGGCCAGGTCGAGGAACCCGAGCAGGGTGAGGATGGCGAGACCGATGCCGATGCCGCGGCGGATCCGGGCCACGTGACGCTCGTGGGGGTCGACGGCGCCGCGGCCCGAGGAGGGGTCGTCGGGCTCCCCCGTCAGGTCGACGTCGGCCCGACGCGGCCCGATCACCACCAGGACGCCGCCCGCCACCAGCAGGGGCGGCACGACCAGGTCCAGACGTCCGACCAGGCCGGCGGACAGCGACGCCAGGGCCGAACCCAGCGGCCCGGCGGCACCGGCGTAGACACCGAGCGCGGTGACGATCCCGACCAGGATCAGCAGCAGGCCCACCACGTCGTGGCCGTGACCGTCGAACAGGACTCCGACGCCCGGTCGAGGCGGCTGGGCCCGGCGGGTGGACCCCCGACTCGGAGCGGACCGCTTCGCGGCGGTCCGCTTGGGGGTCGATCGTCCGCGCGATCCGGAGCGGTTGGCACCGCTGGAACGCCGCGCCGAGGTCGTCTGCTTGCTCGCCACAGTGTCAGCCACGCTACCCACCGTGACCGACAGTGGGGCGGAACCCCCCGAGAACCCCGCAATGGGCGGAGTGGGGCGTCGACTCGGATCAGACCGGCTCGGGCTGACGATCCGAGCTCGGCACGGTCGGATCGTCCTCGGCGTCGTCGTCCTCGCCCGGGTTGGTGTGCTCGAGGGTGCCCTCGATGTTGACCGACGGCAGGATCCGGTCCAGCCACCGCGGCAGCCACCAGTTCCTGTCGCCGAGGAGCTCCATGGTGGCGGGCACCAGCAGCATGCGCACCACCGTGGCGTCGAGCAGGACGGCCAAGGCCAGACCGAAGCCGAAGAGCTTGACGGTCCGCATGGACTCGCCCAGGAAGCTGCCGAACACGAACACCATGATCGCGGCGGCAGCGGTGATGACCCGGGCGGTGGCGGCCAGGCCGTCGGCGACCGACGCCTTGGCGTCGCCGGTGCGGACCCACTCCTCGCGGATCCTCGACAGGAGGAACACCTCGTAGTCCATCGACAGGCCGAACACGATGGCGAACAGCATCATCGGCATGAACGGCTCGATCGGGGCCGGCTCCACACCGAAGATGTCCTTGGCCCACCCCCACTGGAAGATGGCGACGAGCACGCCGTAGGCGGCGCCGATCGACAGCAGGTTCATGATCACGGCCTTGACCGGGACCAGGAGCGACCGGAACACCACCATCAGCAGCAGGAACGACAGCGACAGGACCGCGGCGAAGAACAGCACGAGCCGTTCGGACACGAACGACGTGAAGTCGACGGTCACCGCGACGAAGCCGCTGACGAGGACGTCGAGGCCCGTTCCGGTCTGGGCGCGGGGCAGGACCTCGTCCCGCAGGGTGTGCACCAGTTGGGTGGTCGCCTGGTCCTGGGGTGCGGTGGTGGGGACGACGCGCCACATGACCGCGGTGGGGTCGCCGTCCTTGCCGGTGATCAGCGTGTTGGGCAGCGCCGGGCTCACCGACTCGACGCCGGGGGTGTCCTCCAGCGCCGTGGTGACCGCCGCCAGCTGCTCGGGGGTCGTCCCCTTCGGCAGCTTCGACACGAGCACCAGCGGCCCGTTGTGGCCCGGTCCGAAGCCCTCGGCCAGCAGGTCGTAGGCTTCCCGGGTGGTGGTCCCGGGCGGGTCGTTGCCCTCGTCGGGGAACCCGAGGTGCATCCCGAACGCCGGGATGGTGAGCACCACCAGGAACGCCGTCGCCCCGATCGCCATCGACCATGGGTGGTGCTGCACGACCCGACTCCAGCGGTACGCGCGGGTGGTGCGCAGCGGGGCGGGTTCTCGTCGGGGAACCTCACGCCGCAGCGGCGTCCAGAAGAACCCGAGGACGATCACCACCGCCGCGACCAGGATCGCTCCTGCGGCGAGGGGCTGGATCTTGAGCCCGGCGCCGAGCAGGGCCACCGCGACCAGTCCGGCGGCGATCAGACCCCGCCAACGGGTCCGTTCGACGCGCTCGCCGGCGAAGCCCAGCATGGCGGGCAGGAGCGTGAGCGACGCCACCATGGTCACCGCGACGACGGTGGCGGCGCCGATGCCCAGGCCCTGGATGAAGCTCACCCCCATCAGCAGCATGCCGAGCAGCGAGATCACCACGGTCAGTCCGGCGAAGGTGACGGCCCGGCCGGACGTGTCGAGCGAGATGGCGACGGACTCCTCGACCGTGTGACCCAGGTGGAGCTGCTCGCGGAAGCGGGTGACGATGAACAGGGCGTAGTCGATGCCCACACCCAGGCCGATCATCACTCCCAGCGTGGTGGCGAAGTCGGGCATGGGGACCGTGTTCGACAGGAGCGTGAGCAGGATCGAGCCCACGCCGATCCCCCCGAGGGCGACGCCGATCGGCAGCCCCATCGCCAGGACCGAACCGAACGCGGTGATGAGGATGACGATGGCGAAGGCCAGGCCGAGCAGCTCCGAGTCGGGGGGTTCGAACTCGACGAACAGCTGACCGCCGTACGCGATGTCGACACCGTCGACGTGGGGCGCGAGCCCGCGGACCTCCTCGGCGTACTCGGATGCGCCCTCCTGGTCGAGCAGGACCGGTACCTGGATGTCGGCGTACGCGATTGTTCCGTCGTCGCCCCGGGTCGAGATCTGGGGGGCGCCGGTCGGCCCGAAGGGACTGCGGACCGTGGTGTCGTCGACATCCGCGACGTCGTCGAGGAACGCCTGGAGCTCTGCCCGCTGGGCGTCGGAGAACTGGCCGTCGGTGCGGAACACGATCGAGCCCGATGAACCGGCTCCGATCCCGCCGAAGTCGGAGGCCAGCAGGTCCATGCCGTGCTTGGATTCGACGTTGGGGAGGTTGAACTCCGACTTGAAGTTGCTTCCGAGCGCGCCGGTGAGCGCGCCGCCGGCGACGAGCACCGCCAGCCACGCGGCGAGCACGATCCACCGTCGTCGGCAGCACCAGGCTCCGAGTCGTCCGAACACGTGGGGGTCCCTTCTGGTCGGGGGCTCGCGGAGGGCCCCGAACGAGCGCGCCACATCACGTTCCGGCTCGATCGGAGTCAGTCTGCTGCGCGCTCGCGCCGGGCAGCACCTCGGAGGTGGGTGACATCCGTCGCCCACACCCGCCCTGTCGCCGCCGCCGAACTTGTAGCCCCCACGCCACTACAGCGACCACCGGCTACAACATCGCCGGGGCACGCCGAACTTGTAGCCCACAGGTCACGCCGGCGACCGCCGGCTACACGTTCGGTGCGGTGGACGCGGGCGTCAGGCCTCGAGCACGACCGGGACGATCATCGGTCGACGTCGGGTGCGGTCCGACACGAAGCTGCCCGCTGCCTTGCGCACGAGCTTGACCAGCCGCGACACCTCTGCGTCCTCGGCCAATCCGCTGTCGACCGCGGCCCGAACCCGCTCGGCCAGGTCCGACAGCAGGTCGGCCGACTCCTCCTCGTACACCCATCCCCGGGTGGTGATCTGCGGCCCGGCGACGATCCGCTTCTTCTTCCGGTCGACGCAGACGATCGCCGACACGACGCCCTCGTCGGCGAGGATCCGACGGTCGGCCAGGACCCCGGTTCCGACGCCGCCGACGGTGCCGTGGACGTAGACGTACTCGGCGGGCACCCGGCCGACCTCGCGGAGTCCGTCGTCGTCGAGGACCAGCCGGTCGCCGTCCTCGGCCACGACGATGTGGTCGTGCGGGGTGCCCATCGTCTCGGCCAGACGGGCGTGTGCGACCAGGTGGTGGTACTCGCCGTGCACGGGCACGAACCAGTCTGGCTTGAGGATCGACTGGTAGAGCTTGAGCTCCTCGGCCTTGGCGTGCCCGGTGGCGTGCACGTCGGACACCCCCGAGTGGATGACCTCGACGCCCTGTCGGAAGAGGTTGTCGATCACCTTGGTGACCGCGTGCTCGTTGCCGGGGATCGGATGGCTGGAGAGGATGACCGTGTCGTCGGGGTGCAGCTTCAGCCAGCGGTTCTCCTGGCCGGCGAGCAACGTGAGCGCCGACATCGGCTCACCCTGTGACCCGGTGCAGAGCACCAGCACCTTTCCCGGCTCGTGGCGGTCGACGTCCTCGACGTCGATCAGTGCGGAGTCAGGGATGCGCAGCAGCCCCATCTCCCGCGCCATCGAGATGTTGCGACGCATCGACCGTCCGAGCGGCGCGATCACACGACCCGAGTCGACCGCGGCGTCGGCGAGCTGCTGGATCCGGTGGATGTGGCTGGCGAAGCAGGCCACGATGACCCGACGGCCCCGCTGCTCGTACATGAGCTGGTGCAGGACCCGTCCGACCTCGGTCTCCGAGCGCGAGTGCCCGCGTTGGTCGGCGTTGGTCGAGTCCGCCAGCAGCAGCCGGATCCCCTCGCCGTCGGCCAGGGCTCCCAGGCGCGACAGGTTGGTCAGCCGGCCGTCGACGGGCGTGAGGTCGATCTTGAAGTCTCCGCTGTGGACGATCGTGCCCTGCGGGGTGTGGAACGCGGTGGCGACCGCCTGCGGAACCGAGTGGGTGGTCGGGATGAACTCGACCTCGAACGGCCCGATCTCCCAGGTGTCGCCGTCGGCGGCGACACACAGGTCGGTGCGACCCATCAGGCCCGACTCCTCGATGCGCCCGCGGGCCAGGCCCAACGTGAGCTCGGTGCCGAAGATCGGGAAGCTCGCCTCGCGCAGCAGGTAGGACAGTCCGCCGACGTGGTCCTCGTGACCGTGGGTGGCGATGCAGCCGACGATGTCGTCGGAGCGCTCGAGCAGCCACGTGAAGTCAGGCAGGACCAGGTCGACGCCCAACATGTCGTTGTCGGGGAACATCAGACCGCAGTCGATGAGCAGGATCTGGCCCTCGAGCTCGAGAGCGGCGCAGTTGCGGCCGATCTCGCCGAGGCCGCCCAGGAACGTGATGTGGACCGGCGGCGCCATCAGGCCAGCCCGTCGAGCACGCGGCGGGCCCGGTCCTCGAGGTCGTCTGGCGGGGGGCCCATCGGCGGGCGGCACGAGCCGACCTTCAGGCCGAGCACGCGGAGCATGGTCTTGGTGGGGACGGGGTTCACGGCGTTGGGGCTGCTCTCGTAGTCGTAGGAGTCGAGGAGGCCGGCGTTGATCCGGCGGGCGGTGCTCACGTCGCCCTTCTCGAAGGCATCGATCATCTCCCCCATCTGGCGTCCGACCCAGTGCGACGCCACCGAGATGACGCCGACGGCGCCGACCGCCAGGAGGGGCAGGGTCTGGGCGTCGTCACCGCTGTAGACCTCGAACGCCGACGGCGCGGACGCGATCAGGCGGGCCGTCTCGGTCGGGTCACCCGACGCGTCCTTGACCCCGACGATGTTGGGTACGTCGTGGGCCAGGCCGAGCATCGTGTCGGTGTCGATCTTGCGGCCGGTGCGCACGGGGATGTCGTAGAGGATGACCGGCAGGTCGGTGGCCGCGGCGACGGCCCGGAAGTGGGCGTCGAGGCCGGCCTGCGAGGGCCGGTTGTAGTACGGCGTCACCGACAGGATGGCGTCCACGCCGAGCTCGGATGCCCGACGGGTCTGCTCGACCGCGGTGGCGGTGGAGTTCGATCCGGCCCCGGCGATGACCGGGACCGACACCGCGCCGCGGACCGTCCGGAACAGGACGAGCTCCTCGGACTCGGTGAGCGTCGGGCTCTCGCCGGTGGTCCCGCACAGCACGAGGCCGTCGGAGCCGTTCTCGACCAGCCAGTTGGCCAGCTCGACCGCGGCGTCGAGGTCGAGCTCGCCGCGGTCGTCGAAGGGGGTCACCATGGCGGTGATGACGCGTCCGAAGGTCGCGCTCATGGGGTGTCTCCAGTTCCTGGGGCCCGGCGGCCGGGGCGGCCGGATCCGGCTGCGTTCGTGGGGATGGCGTCCGGGGTGGCTTCGTGCTCGCGGTCCCGGCCGAGCACGGCCAGCAGGTGCTCGTGCAACTCGAACCACACGCCGTGATAGGAGTCGCCGGTCACCCGGGTCAGCCACTCGGTGCGACCGGCGAGGACGTGGTCGTGGGCCTCGATGAGCCTCGGACCGTAGCCCGCGAAGCGCGGCACCGTCCGACCGAGAGCGGACGTCACCTCGACGGCGGCCGGGTGCAGCCGTGCGAGTCGCGCCAGCACCGACGAATCACGCTCCGGATCGGAGTGGTCGTTGGGGACGTGCTCGCCGTCGACGATGACGACCTGCCAGTCGGTGCAGATGGACAGGAGCTCGGCGTTGAGCGGCAGGAAGGCACCGTAGGCGTCGAGGACGGCGTCGCGTGTGCCCGCGACGTCCAACTCCGCCGACAGGAGCTCCTGGCCCTTGGTCCGTCCCGCGGCGGTGAGCGACCATCCCACGATCCGCCCCTCGCGGTGACGCACCAGCCGATCCGACTCCGCGGTTCGCAGCACCTCGTCGAGCCGGCCACCGTCCACGGCCGTCGCCGCCCTCAGCACATCGGTGGTGGCGAATGCCCGCAGGCGCAGCTGGAGCAGCACCGTGGCCAGGTCGTCGGACATCGAGCTCAGGCTACTGGAGGGCCCATGACCGACCCGACCGGGTTCGCCGGCCCGAACCTCACCGACGCGCCCCTCATCTCCCATCCGAGCGCGCCGACGGCGGGCCCCGCCGGGACCCGCCGTCGTCGAGCTCGTGGGCGGCGCCGCGTATCAGGCGCTGCGCTGGTCCGCGTCGGTGAGGGCGAACGACTCGTACTCCGAGCCGGTGTCCTCCCAGTCCTCGAACTGGATGACGCCGATCTCCTCGAACCGGCGGCGCAGCCAGGCGTCGTTGCGGTCGAGCAGGCCCAGCTTCTTGCAGTTCGGGACGATCTTGGAGAACAGCATCATCTGGAACAGCTGGCGGGTCGGCGTCCGCATCACGGCCTCGATGGCGTCCTTGACCGGGACGTCCATGCGCTCCCAGACCTCCTGCTGCAGGAACCGGTCCCGCATGCGCACCGCGGCCTCGAAGGCGAACTGCTGGCGCTCGAAGATCTCGGCGTCGGACAGGTTGGCGTAGTACTCCTGGAGCGACAGCACGCCGAAGGCGACGTGGCGGGCCTCGTCGCTCATCACGTAGCGGAGCAGCTGCTTGAGCAGCGGCTCGGTCGACATCTGGTGCATGAAGCCGAAGGCGGCCAGGGCCAGCCCCTCGACCATCACCTGCATGCCGAGGTAGGTCATGTCCCAGCGGCTGTCGGTGATGATGTCGTCGAGCAGCATCTTGAGGTGCGCGTTGACCGGGTAGTGACCGGACAGCTTGGTGTCGAGGTAGCGGGCGAACACCTCGACGTGACGGGCCTCGTCCATGACCTGGGTGGAGGCGTAGTACTTGGCGTCGATCCACGGCACGGTCTCGACGATCTTGGCGGTGCAGATGAGAGCGCCCTGCTCGCCGTGCATGAACTGGCTGAGGGTCCAGTTCTGGCTCTCGATGCCCAGCCGCATCCACTGGTCGGGAGTCCACTTCTCGAACGGGGTGCCCGTCACGTCGAAGTCGGCCAGGCCCAGCGCGCCGGCGCCGTTCACGCCCGAGTTCTGCTCGGCGTTGGCGATGACGATCGACTCCTGGTCCACCTCGGTGTCCCAGGGGAGGTCGGTCTCGCCGTTCCACATGGAGACCTTGGCCTTCTCGTAGAGCTTGTCCAGAGCCGGCCGGGCACCCTTGGTGTAGTCCCAGGTGAAGATGGCCTCGGCGTTCTGCTGGACCGTGGAGATGACGGCGTCGCGATCGCTGTTGGACACCGCGAGGATGGCCTCCAGGTCGTCGACGTCGGCTCGGCCGAGGATCTCCTCGTTGATGCTCATGACATGTGCTCCTGTGTGGGTATCGAGTGGTTGTGGACGGATGGAGGTCAGGCCGCCGGCTCGAGGCCGGGCAGCAGGTAGGTCACGACCAGGTGCCGGGCGGTGTCCTCCCGGCCGGGGTCGAGGTCGTCGGAGGGGCTCTGCAGGTACGACACGACCAGTCGCGCCGCCCACATGGCGACGTGGCTCGCGTCCTCTGGTGCGAGGAAGCGCATGAGCGACGGACCGAAGGCCGCGCCGGCGAGCAGGAAGACCGGGTCGAGGCGATCGAAGGTCAGGTGCTTCTCGATGCTGGCCCACTCGTGTTCGGGGACCTGTCCGAACGCCCGGTGCTCGCGCATCTCGGTGATCGAGAAGCTGACCGCCCGGGCCAGCACTTCCTCGAGGGTGGCGAGGGGTTCCAGCTGGCGGTTCAGCTCACCGACCAGGCGGGTGATCTCGCTGCCGAGACCGGCCTGGAGGATGGCCCCCTTGCCCCCCGGGAACAGCCGGTAGACGGTGGCGCGGGAGATCCCGGCGCTGCGGGCGACGTCTTCGACGGTGGTCTTGGCCATGCCCCAACGGGCGACGCAGTCGAACAGGGCGTCGACCACGCGCGCTTCGGCGCTGTCGGGCTCGAGATACGTGCCCAACGCCGCGCCCGGCGCGGACGGGCCGGTGCTCTCGCGTTCTGACGGACGGATCGTGGCCGCGCCACGCCCCCCGGTGACCGACGTCATGGGTGGAACAGTAAGACCGAATCTGTCTCACCGCTACCCATGGTCGGTGTGACATCTGCTACACGCGCCCTGGTGGTGCGAGCCCGTGAGGTGGTTCCGCAGCCCGTCAGGAGGGGGCGGTCTCGGCGATCCCTCCCAGGAACTGGGTCCGCACCAGGTGCCGCGTCTGGGCCTCGTCGGTCAGGTCCCAGCCGGCCGGACTGCCCATGTAGGACAGGATCAGGCGCGTGAGGTAGTCCGACGCCTCCGCGGTGTCCACGCCGGGGCGCAGCCGCCCGGCCGCCGCCTCCTCCTCGAGCAGGGCCGCCATGTAGTCGCGGATGACCTGGTGGACGATCGACTCGCTGGGCTGGAGAGCGTTCACGAGCTCGTCGATCTCCGGTTCGAGCAGGTTGGCCATGATGCTGCTGCGGCGGATCAGCTTGGTCCCGATCACCAACCCGGTCACCAGCCGGTCCTCGAGCGTCTCGAGGTCGGCCACCGCCAGCGCCAGCCGTCGCCAGAAGCGCGCCACCTCCCAGGTGGCGGTCTCGGACACCAGCTGGCTCCGCCCGCCGGGGAAGTGCCGGTAGATCGTGGTGCGCGACAGGCCGGCCTCGGCCGCGACGGCCTCCATCGACACGTCGCGCACCCCGCCACGCTCCACGCATCGGACCGCCGCGAACATGATCCGCTCCCGGACGTCCACCGGTCCGGCCGCGCCGTCCTCGGCCATCAGGTCGGAACCTCGTCGTTCCCCGTCGCCACCGGGACGTCCGCTGCCCCGCTCCCCGGGAGATCGACGGGATCGTCGTCGGGGGTCTGGTCGCCCCGGACGCGGTTCTGCGCGACCCGCCGCAGGACCAGCGGGTAGCCGGCGGCGGCGATCAGGGCGAAGATCCACCACTGGACCATGTAGGAGAAGTTGGTCTCGGGCGTCGGCAGCTCGAGCTTGACCGGCTCGGGCATGCCGTCGGTCGATGCCGGCTGCGGGGGCGTCTGGCCGTCGAGCATCACGTAGACCGGTTCGAACGCGGCGTCGACCTGCTGGTCCAGCCGCGGGACGTCGACCCGGGCGAGGGTCCGGAGGGTCCCGGTCGCCGGATCGGTCCCGCCGAAGGTCCCGTGCTGCTGACTGCGCTGCACCAGCCCGGTCACCGTCACCTCTCCCGCCGGTGGCTCGGAGCCCGGGAACGGCGGGGCCGGAGGGTCGATGTCGAGCGGCACCCAACCGCGGACGACGGCGACCGCGGTGCCGTCGGCCTGCACCAGCGGGGTGAGCACCCACGCCCCGGGCGCACCGCCCTGGCTGCGGTTGCGCACCAGCACCTCACCGGCCGCGTCGTAGACGCCGCTCACCTCGACCCGACGGAACTCCACCGACTCGGGAACCGCGGCGGGTGCCGTCGACGCATCGACGCCGGAGTCGGCGAGCGCCTCGTCGAGCGGGACGGGGGTACCCGCGGCCTGGGCGGCCAACGCATCGGACTTCACCCTCTCGTCGATCCAGCGCTGACGCTGCCAGAAGCCGAGGCCGATCATGGCCAGGACCCCGATCGCGACCAGGACGTGGCTGACGATCCAGGCCGGGCGGCGGAGGAAGTCGTACATCGTCGACCGACCCTACGACCCGCGGTGAACGGGTGCAGAACCGGGCGTCGGCCCGGTTCTGCACCCCGTGGGACGGACCGACGGGCGATCAGTCGCCGGCGGTGGGAAGCGTGTAGTCGTCGAAGCGGTCCCGCAGGTCCTTCTTGGAGAACTTCCCGACGCTGGTCTTGGGGACCTCGTCGATGAAGACGACGTCGTCGGGCAGCCACCACTTGGCGACCCGGCCGTCGAGGAACTCGACGACCTCCTCCTTGGTCAGCTCCTCCCCGGGCTTGACCACCACGCAGGCCAGCGGCCGCTCGGCCCACTTCGGGTGCGGGACGCCGATCACCGCCGCCTCGGCGACCTTGGGGTGCGCCATGATCTCGTTCTCGAGCTCCACGGAGCTGATCCACTCGCCGCCGGACTTCACGACGTCCTTGGTGCGATCGACGATGCGGACGTAGCCCTCGGGGGTCATCACCGCCACGTCGCCGGTCTTGAGCCAGCCGTCCTCGGTGAACGACTCCGGCGACCGGGGGTCGTCGTAGTAGCCCGCGGCGATCCACGGACCGGCGGCCTGCAGCTCGCCCCGGCTCTGGCCGTCCCACGGCAGGATCTCCCCCGTCGCCTGGTCGGCGATGCGCAGCTCGACGCCGAGCACCGGTCGCCCCTGACTGGCCCGCACGTCCGCGAGCTCGTCCTCGGGAAGCCCTTCGAGAGCGGTCGTGATGTTCGCGACCGACGCGACCGGGGAGGTCTCGGTCATCCCCCATGCCTGCAGGATCGGCAGGCCGATCTGCGCCCGGTAGGCCTCCGACAGAGCCTTGGGAACCGCGGAGCCGCCGCACGGGATGGCCCGCAGCGCCGAGGTGTCGCGTCCGGCCAGCTCGGGCAGGACGCCCATCCAGATGGTGGGGACACCCGCGGCCAGGGTGACGTCCTCGGACTCGATCATCTCGGCCAGCTTGACCGGGACCATGTTCGGGCCCGGCATGACGAGCTTGGCCCCCGACGCGACCCCGGCGTGGGCGAGCCCCCAGGCGTTGGCGTGGAACATCGGCACGACCGGCAGGACGACGTCGCTCTCGCAGACCCCGACCGAGTCGGCCAGCATCGCCCCCATCGTGTGCAGGAACGTGCTGCGGTGCGTGTAGACGACGCCCTTGGGGTTGCCGGTGGTGCCCGACGTGTAGCACATCGACGCGGCCCGGTACTCGTCGTCGACGCCGAACTCGGCGGGCGCCTGGGCGCCGATCAGCTCCTCGTAGTCGAGGACCTCGACGCCCTCGGGGTCCGGTCCCTGTCCCCCGTCCTCCATGACCACGACGTGGCGGACGGTGCGGAACGTCGGCATCAGCGGGGCGAGGAGGCCGAGCAGCGAGCGGTCGACGAAGATGACCTCGTCCTCGGCGTGGTTGACGATGTAGGTGACCTGTTCGGGGAACAGTCGGATGTTGAGCGTGTGCAGCACCCGACCGGAGCACGGGGCGGCGAAGTACAGCTCGAGGTGGCGTCCGGTGTTCCAGGCGAACGTCGCGACGCGGCCGTCGGGCGAGATCCCGAGCGAGTCGAGGGCCGCGGCGAGCCGGCGGGTGCGGTCGGCCCACTCGCCGTAGGTGTAGCGGTCCACGCCGGTGGCCGTCGCGGTGACGACCTCCTTGGTCGGGTTGAGCCGCTCGGCGCGCTCGAAGAGGTGGTTGAGCGTCAGCGGACGGTCCTGCATCGTGCCCTGCACGGTTCCCCCTGATCGTTGGCCGGAGAGGCGTGCCCCGTTCCCGGCGGTTGGTCGATGGTCCTTCCAGCGGCGCCACCCAACCGGGAGCCACCGCCTGTAGGGTCGAGCGTAGGCCGAGCGCGGAGTCCGCGACGGCCCAACCCTCCCGAGCGCCCTGAGCCCATGTCCGACGCCGCCCCGGCTCTGCCGCCCGACCACCAGACCCACCCTCGGTGGCTGCTCCCGCTGCTGACCGCCGGGATCGTCCTGCTGGTGATCGCCTCGAACCTGGGCAACATGGTCTGGGCCGACTGGGTGCAGTCCCGGCCGCTGGGCCTGATCGCGCTCAACTCGTCGAACAAGTACCTGCTGATGACCTCGATCAGCCTGGACCTGGTCCCGATGGTGGTGGTGGCGACCCTTCGGTTGCTCGCCCCTGACCCGATCTTCTTCGCCATGGGCTGGCTCTACGGCGACCGGGCCCTGCACTGGGCGCGACGGACCTTCCCGGGCGGCACGCATCTGCTCGACCGGGTCCACGAGGACCCCCGAGCCGTCCACCGGGTCCTCAACGTCCTCGTCGTGGTCGCCCCCAACAACCTCGTGTGCCTGGTCGCCGGCGTCGTCCGCTTCCCTCTGCGCCGGTTCATCGCCCTGAACCTGGTCGGCACCGTGGGCCGGGTGCTCCTCATGCGCGGGCTGGGCCACCTCTTCGAGGACCAGATCGAAGACGTGCTCGACGTGGTCGACCGCTACCAGACCTGGCTGCTGTGGGGGTCGGTCGCTCTGGTCGCCGCGCTGGTCGTGTGGCAGATGCTGTCGGACCGAGGGTTGGTCGGAGGGCTCGAGGAGCTCGAGGACGAGCTCGGCGACGACTGAGCGACTTGCCGGTGGTGCGGCCGGCGATCAGCCCGGCAGGTCGAGCAGCGCTTCGAGGCCGACGGTCACGCCGGGCCGGTCCGCGACCTTCTTGACCGCGAGCACCACCCCCGGCATGAAGCTGGTGCGGTCGATCGAGTCGTGGCGCAGCGTCAGGGTCTGTCCGGCGGTGCCCAGCAGCACCTCCTGGTGCGCGACGAGACCCCGCAGGCGGACCGAGTGGATGTGGATGTCGGCCGGTCCGACCCCGCCCCGAGCCCCCTCGATCAGCTCCGAGGTGGTGGGGTCCGGGGTCCAGTCCTTGGACGCCTCGGCCATCCGCTGGGCGGTGTGCACCGCGGTGCCCGACGGGGCGTCGAGCTTGTTCTCGTGGTGCAGCTCGATGATCTCGGCGGAGTCGAAGTACGGGGCCGCCACCTCGGCGAAGTGCATCATCAGAACCGCACCGATCGCGAAGTTGGGCGCGATGACGCAGTTCGAGCGTGTGAACATCGCGTCGAAGGCCGCCATGTCGTCGTCGGTGAACCCGGTGGTGCCGACCACCGCGTGGACGCCGTGTTCCGCGCACCACCTCAGGTTGTCCATCGCCGCGGCCCGGTGGCTGAAGTCGACCACCACCTGGACAGCGCCACGCTCGAGAGCCGCCGGCCCGCCGGCGATGCGGATACCGGCGTCGACCCCGGTCACGGTCCGGAGGTCCAGACCCGAGTAGCTGGGGTCGACCGCCGCGGCCAGGCTGAGGTCGTCGTCGCCGTGGACCGCCTCGCACACCGTCGCGCCCATGCGGCCGCCCGCTCCGAGGACCCCGACCCTGATCACCGCTGCATCCCGATCACGCTCCGACAGTAGCGGTGGCGCCACAGGGTCGTTCCGCGCCAGGGACGGGCTCCGACCGTGTGAGAGCGGCGACGGTCAGCCCCCGGGTTGCTCGAACAGGTCGCGCCGCGGCTCGTCGAGGTACACCGGCTCCTCGTCGCGGTCGAAGGCCCGGATCGCCGTGGGCAGGTTGTCGGTGAAGCCGGCCATGAGCTGGTTGCGGTCCTCGAACTCGATGGCGGCGTCGAGGCTGTTGATCTCGAGCTCGACCCACAGCGCCTGCTTGGTCGCCTCGAGACCGTGGTGCGAGTAGCGCACCATGTCCGCTGTCATCTCCAGAGCCTCGTCGAGCACGGTCCCGGCGGGGACCACCCTCGACACCAGTCCCATCCGCTGGGCCTCGGCCGCGTCGACGCGGCGACCGGTCAACAGGATGTCGTTGGCGTTGGCGGCGCCGATCAGTCGCGGCAGCAGCCATCCGGCTCCCATCTCGGCCGAGGTGAGGCCGTTGACGATGCCGGTCGCGTTGAACGACGCCGTCTCGTCCGCGATCCGCAGGTCCGCCCCGAGAGCCAGGCACATCCCGCCGCCGTAGGCCGGGCCGTTGACCGCGGCGATGACGGGCTGGGGGATCGAGCGCAGGCGCCGGGTGATCTGCGAGTAGGTCCGCATGGAACGGCTGGCGATGCGGTGGACCGTCAGGCCGTCGATGTTGGGGATGACGCCGTAGTCCTTGAGGTCGAGGCCCGAGCAGAACGCCCGCCCTGCGCCGGTCAGGATCACGACGCGGGCCGAGTTGTCGGCTCCCACCGACGCCAGCGCCGAGTCGAGCTCCACGGCCAGGTCGATCGACAGAGCGTTGAGCCGCTCGGGGCGGTCCAACCGCACGATGCGCACGTGCTCGCCGTGCGATTCGACATCCACCAGACCCATTGTCACCCCCGTCGCGGAACCGCCGTACCGTACCGGGCATGCCGATCGCACCGGATGATCCATCCCCGGCGCCCACCGCCGCGCTGCTGCTGCGCGTGAGCGGCCCGGATCACCCCGGGATCACCGCGGACCTGATGACGCTGCTGGATCTGGCCGAGGTGGAGGTCCAGGACGTCGAACAGGTGCTCGTGCGCGGACAGCTGACCCTGGCCGTGGCCGTGTCGGACCCCGGTGACCTCCGGGATCGCCTTCCACAGCTGCTCGACCCGCTGGCGGAAGGCCGCGGGGTGCACGTGGAGCTGTCGCCTGCTCCCCCGCCCCGACCGGCGCACCAGCGCACCGAGGCGGTCACCGTGCTCGGCCACGCAACCGAGACCCCGCTGTCGCCGGCGGAGATCGCAGCGGTCGCCGGTGGGATCAACGCCGCGGGGGGCAACATCGACCGGATCGTGCGCCTGGCCCGCTATCCGGTGTACGCGTACGAGTTCCGGGTCACCGGCGCCGAGCCGACCGCGCTGGCCCAGCACCTGGGCGAGGCGGCGGCCCTGCACCGCCTCGACATCGCCCGTCAGCCCGCCGGGCTCGAGCGTCGGGCCAAGCGCCTGGTCGTGCTGGACGTCGACTCGACGCTGATCCAGGACGAGGTCATCGAGCTGATCGCGGCCGAGGCCGGATGCCTGGACGAGGTACGAGCCGTGACCGAGCGGGCGATGTCCGGCGAGCTGGACTTCACCGCGGCCCTGACCGAGCGGGTGGCCCGCCTGAAGGGCCTCGAGGTCGACGCCCTGGACCGGGCCCGGG
>WBZM01000980.1_pt1 | contig 32407 bp, 29 predicted proteins | sample 5204271 | NCBI WGS metagenome assembly WBZM01 (sample SAMN12344346, study PRJNA552823) | activated sludge metagenome | biome: Activated sludge suspended growth; feature: Nitrification reactor; material: Wastewater; isolation source: activated sludge from nitrification reactor of wastewater... | reverse complement strand
GAAGGCCGCCGAGAAGCTGCTGCTGGGCGACCCGTTCACGCCGGAGGAGGCGGTGGAGGCGCGCATCGCCAACGCCGTGCTGCCGGCCGGCGAGGTGGTGCGCCATGCTCGACGCATCGCCGAGCGTTTCAATGCCTTGCCGCCGGGGGCGGTGCGCGAGACCAAGAAGCTGCTGCGCCGCGCCGCCACGGGTGAGGTGCTCGAGACCATCGGCGTGGAAGGCGCGCTGTTCGGCGCACGGCTGCGCAGCCCCGAAGCGATGGAGGCCTTCCAGGCCTTCTTCCAGAAGCGCGCGCCCGACTTCTCGAAGTTCTCCTGACGCGTCGGCCGCCATGCCGCTGGCGCTCAAGCTCGCGCTCGCGCCACTGCTGATCGCGCAGGCTCTGGCCACGCGGCGCCGCGCGCCGGTGCTGCCCGAGCCCGACGGTCCGCGCGACGGGCAGGTGGGCGAGGGCACGCGGCTGGGCCTGCTGATCATCGGCGATTCGTCGGCGGCCGGCGTGGGCGTCGACACCCAGGATCGTGCGCTGGCGCGTCACCTCTCCGAGACGCTGGCGCGCGAGGCGCGGCGGCGCGTGCACTGGCAGTTGATCGCCCGCAGCGGCATCACCACGGCCCAGGCGATCGAGCTGCTGCAGCAGTCGGCGCCCGCAAGGGCCGACGTCGCCGTGGCGGTACTGGGGGTCAACGACGTGATCGACCAGGTGCGCCCGGCGCGCGCTGTGCAGCAGCGCGCCGAACTCGCCGACCGGCTGCGCGCCACCGCCGGCGTGCGCCACGTGGTGTTCGCGCCGCTGCCGCCGGTGCACCGCTTCCCGCTGCTGCCGCAGCCGCTGCGCCACGTGATGGGTGCCGATGCGCGCGCGCACGACGAGGCGGTGGCGCGCTGGGCCGCCACGCGCGCCGACGTCTCGCACGTGCCGATCGTGCTCGAGCTCGGCCCCGAGCACATGGCGCCCGACGGCTTCCACCCTGGCGAGCCGGTCTACCGCGCCACCGGCGAAGCACTGGCGCGCTTCATCGCACAACGATTGATCACACCGGAGACCGAACCATGAACCTCAAGGGCAAGACGCTCTTCATCACCGGCGCCTCGCGCGGCATCGGCCTGGCGATCGCGACGCGCGCCGCGCGCGACGGCGCCAACGTCGTCATCGCTGCCAAGACGGCCGAGACCAACCCCAAGCTGCCCGGCACGATTCACTCCGCAGCGGCCGAGATCGAGGCCGCCGGCGGCCATGCGCTCGCGCTGCAGACCGACATCCGCGACGAGGCCAACGTGCTCGCCTCGGTGGAGCAGGCGGTGGCGCGCTTCGGCGGCATCGACATCCTCGTCAACAACGCCAGCGCGATCAGCCTGACGCCGACCGACGCGACGCCGATGAAGCGCTTCGACCTGATGTTCGGCGTGAACGTGCGCGGCACCTACCTCTGCACCCAGGCCTGCCTGCCGCACCTCGTCAAGTCGGCCCAGGCCGGGCGCAACCCGCACGTGCTGAACATGTCGCCGCCGCTGTCGATGCGCGAGCATTGGTTCGCGCCGCACGTGGCCTACACCATGGCCAAGTACGGCATGAGCGAGTGCACGCTGGGCCATGCCGGCGAGTTCCGCAAGTTCGGCATCGGCGTCAACAGCCTGTGGCCGCGCACCGCGATCGCCACCGCCGCGCTGCAGATGATCCCGGGCGTGGACGTGAGCAAGTGCCGCACGCCGGAAATCCTGGCCGACGCGGCGTACCTGATCCTCACGAGCGACGCGAAGACCACCACCGGCAACTTCTTCATCGACGACGCGCTGCTGGTGCAGCACGGCGTGACCGACCTCGACCGCTACAGCGTCACGCCGGGCAACCGCGACTTCATTCCCGATTTCTTCGTCGACTGAGCGTCGTCGACGGAGGCTCAGGCCGCCGGCTTCGCGGCCTGCACGGTCTCGCCGGCGACGAAGAAGGCGCCGCCGGCCTGGTGGTGGATCGTGCGGAGCGCCGCGGGCGCATCGGCGCGCCAGCGGCCCTGCTCGAACACGCGCGCGTCGGCCTGGGCCGCCACCACCTCGGCCACGAACAGGTCGTAGGCGTGCTGGTGGTGGCGCTCCGGCGCACCGTCGATCACGCGGCATTCCAGCCAGGCCACGCAGCCCTCGACCAGCGGGGCCTCGATGCGTTGCGCGGCGAAGGTCGCGAGGCCGCAATCGGCGAACTTGTCGTCCTGGGTGGTGCCCGAGAGCGTGCCCGCGGCAAAGGTGGCATCGGCCAGCGCGCGGCAGGGCACGCTCAGCGCGAAGCTGCCGCTCGCCTCGATCAGCCGGCGCGTGAAGGTGCTCTTGTCGATCACCACGGTGACCTTGGGCGGGTCGAAGTCCAGCGGCATCGCCCAGGCGGCCGCCATCACGTTGGCGCGGCCGGCGTGCGCGGCGCTCACCAGCACGGTGGGGCCGTGGTTCATCAGGCGGTAGGCCTGCGGCAGGGGCACCTCGCGACGGTGCGACGACGTGACGATCTCGGGCATGCGGTGATTGTCGGCGGATGCGCTAACCTTCGCTCCCTCGCGCCGCTACCGCGGACCGCGACGACACCTCCCCCGGCACATCCCCACCACGGAGAGCCCGCGTGTTCCGTTTCTTCGAGCAACTCGTCCAGCCCCATCCCGATGCCGAGCCCGGCCAGCCGCCGGACCGGCTGATTCCGTTCGTCTGGCACTGCACCGAGGGCATGCGGCCGCACATCGCGGTGATGACGCTGGCCACTGCGCTGATCGGCGTGTTCGAGGCGGCGCTGTTCGGCTTCCTCGGCCAGGTGGTGGACTGGCTCGCCAAGGCCACGCCTGCCACGCTGTGGAGCGAGCACGGCGGCACGCTCGCGCTGCTCGCCGGTGTCCTGGCCGCGAGCCTGGTGCTGGTGGCGCTGCAGACGATGATCAAGCACCAGTCGCTGGCGGGCAACTTCCCGATGCGGCTGCGCTGGAACTTCCACCGCCGCATGCTCGGCCAGAGCATGGCCTTCTACCAGGACGAGTTCGCCGGGCGCGTGGCCACCAAGGTGATGCAGACCGCACTGGCCGTGCGCGACACCGTGCTGCTGGTGACGGACATCCTGGTGTTCGTGACGATCTACTTCGTCACGATGGTGATCATGGTCGGCGGCTTCGACGCCTGGCTGCTGGTGCCCTTCCTCGGCTGGATGGTGCTGTACGCGGCGGCGAGCTTCTACTTCGTGCCGCGCCTCGCGAAGGTGGCCCAGGAGCAGGCCGACGCGCGCTCGCTGATGACCGGGCGCATCACGGACGCGTACACCAACATCGCCACGGTCAAGCTGTTCTCGCACGCCCGCCGTGAGGCGGGCTACGCGCGCGCCGCGATGGAGGAGTTCCTCGAGACGGTGCATCGCCAGATGCGCATGGTCAGCGGCTTCGAGATCGTCAACCACGCGCTGTCGATGCTGCTGGTCGCCAGCACCACGGGCCTGGCCATGTGGCTGTGGACGAAGGGGCAGGTGGGCACCGGCGCGGTGGCGGCGGCCGCGGCGATGGCGCTGCGCCTGAACGGCATCTCGCACTGGATCATGTGGGAACTGGCCTCGCTGTTCGAGCATGTCGGCACGGTGCAGGACGGCCTCAACACGCTGGCCCGGCCGCACCGCGTGGTCGACCACGCGGCCGCGCAGCCGCTGCAGGTGACGCACGGCGAGATCCGCTTCGACGACGTGAACTTCCACTACGGCCGCGGCGACGCGGCCGCGGCGGCCGCGCCGCGTGTGATCGAGCGCCTCTCGCTGACGATCCGCCCGGGCGAGAAGATCGGCCTGGTGGGTCGCTCGGGCGCGGGCAAGTCGACCATCGTCAACCTGCTGCTGCGCTTCTACGACATCGAGTCGGGCCGCATCCTGATCGACGGGCAGGACATCGCCGCGGTCACGCAGGATTCGCTGCGCGCGCAGGTGGGCATGGTCACGCAGGACACCTCGCTGCTGCACCGCTCGGTGCGCGACAACATCCTCTACGGCCGGCCCGATGCGGGCGACGAACAGATGATCGCCGCTGCCCACCGCGCCGAGGCGCACGAGTTCATCCAGGGCCTCACCGACCCGAAGGGCCGGCAGGGCTACGACGCGCACGTCGGCGAGCGCGGCGTGAAGCTCTCGGGCGGGCAGCGCCAGCGCATCGCGATCGCCCGCGTGATGCTGAAGGACGCGCCGATCCTGCTGCTCGACGAGGCCACCAGCGCGCTCGACAGCGAGGTCGAGGCCGCGATCCAGGAGAGCCTGTATCGCCTGATGGAGGGCAAGACCGTGGTGGCGATCGCGCACCGGCTCTCGACCATCGCGGCGATGGACCGCCTGATCGTGCTCGACAAGGGGCGCATCGTCGAGGAGGGCGACCACCGCAGCCTGCTCGCGCGCGGCGGCATCTACGCGCGGCTGTGGGCGCACCAGAGCGGCGGCTTCCTCGGCGAGGACGTCGGCGACGAGGACGAGGTTTCCATGCCCGAGCCGGTCCGCGCCTGACGAGGTAGGGATTCGCGGCCGCGGGCCGCTTCGGCACAGTGGCGCGCCTCGCCACCTGCCCGCCCGCCTTCGATGGCCACGATGAGCTACCGCTTTGCATTCCGCTTCGCCCCGCCGGTGCCGGTCGACACGCGGCCGCGCATCGCGGTGGTGGGCGCGGCCGGCGCGACCGGCCAGTTCGCGGTCCGGCAGGCACTCGCGCAGGGCCACCGCGTCACGGCGCTGGTGGCCGAGCCGGCGCTGTGGTCGCTGGCGCACGACGATCTCGACGTGGTGCATGCCGATCCGCTGGCGCCGCACAGCCTGCAGGGCGTGCTCGAGGGCCACGACGCCGTGCTGTGCCTGGTCGGCCACAAGCCGGAGGCGCACGAGGCGCGCGACGCGCTGCAGCCGCGCGCGCCGCTGGCGGCGCTGGCCACGCGGCATCTCGTCGCCGCGATGGGCGAGGCCGGTGTCTCACGCCTCGTGCTGCTCGGCGCGGCCGGCGTGGGCAATTCGGTGGCGGCCGGCGCGCTCGGCCTGGGCCGCTGGCTGCACTGGTTGCTGCCCGATGTGATGGCCGACAAGGAGCGCCAGGAGGCGCTGGTGCGAGGCAGCGCCCTCCACTGGACGGTGCTGCGCCCGGCGCGCCTGTCGCACGCGCGTTCCGGCACCGACCTGCACGTCGGCGAGAACCTGCGCTGGGGCTGGCGCGGCCTTCCGCGCGAGGATGTCGCGGCGCTGATGGTGCGGCTGGCCACCGACACCGCCTCGATCGGCAAGGTGCTGACCGTCGCCTGAAGGGGCATGCCTCGAACAGGGGGATGGTTCTCCCTCGTCGTCGGGAAGACCTGTCAGTGCGTTTCCTACACAGTGGATCGACGCCTGCGGACACGCGGACGCGGCCGGCGCCCATGGCGGGCGACCGGCGCGCTGTCTAAGTTGTCGGTGTGCGGACCACGGTTGCAGGAGAGACGCAACATGAACACGGCCACCATGCCCCTCACGGCCTCCGACGGCTACGAACTGCGCTTCCAGTCGCTGTTCAACGAAGGACGCGCCCTGGCCTTCCCGTGCGACGCGCAGGGCCACGTCGACATGGATGCGCTCAGCGAACGGGCGCGCGGCAACTACCTCTATGCGCGTGCCGTGGTCGGCCGCGAGTACGCCACGCCGGCCGTGCGGCCTTGCCACTGAGGCGAGACTTCGACTCCTGCACGGGCGGCCCGGCGGCGGCCTCCGCGGGTGCTCAGCGCGCCGGCGGCGCGCGAAGCTGCCCGAGCAGCTGCGCGGTGGCGCGCGACAGCCGCGTGTCGAGCCTCGCCGCCACCTGCTCCTGGCTCAGCATCTCGAGCTCGGCGCGCGCCTGTGCCTGCTGGCCGGCACGTGCCCGCAGCAGAGCGAGCACGTAGCGCAGCAGCGGCTGGCGCTCGGGCACCAGCTGTTCCTTCGGATAGAGCCACTCCACCGTGGCCAGCGCATCGGCCGGGTTCATGAAGCTCAGCAACTGCTCGCGCTCGGCCTCGCCGCCGAGCAGCCCGCCGTCGATCAGGCGGCGCCAGACGAGGTCACGCTGCGTGGTGTCGGGCTGCTCGCCGGCAGCACGCATCTGGTTGAGCACCTCGAGCGCATAGCCGTTGAGCTCGCCGCGCAGCAGCGCGATCGAGAACTGCATGCGCCGCAGCCACGGCCGCTCGCGCGTGCCACGCGCGGCCGCCTCGAGGTGCTGGCGCACCTCGCCCTCCAGCCGTCCGCCCTGCCAGACCAGCCAGTGGGCCCACATCGTGTGGGCGTAGATGTTGCCGGCGTCGTCGGCCAGCGCATTGCGGTACAGCGCGGCTGGGTCGGCGGCGAGGCCCTCGCGGCTGCGCAGGAAGTCGGCCCAGCCCAGATGCGCCTGCAGGTCGGCCCGACGCTCGCCGCTGGCCGAGGCCATGCCCTGCGCGAGCACCGGCTGCAGTGGCGCCACCAGCGCCGCAAAGGTCTCGCGATCGCTGGCCACGCGCGCCTCGCGCAGCCAGCGCATCGCGCAGTCCTCGCGGGCCGTGCGTGCCGCGGTGTCGTCCGGGTGGGCCGCGACGATGGCCTCGAACTGCTTCCACGCCACCGCGTGGCTGCCGGCGTCGCACAGCTGCACCGCAGCCGCGAGCTCGGCGGCCTGGCGTTCCATCCGTGCCTTCTCGGCGGCGCGCGCGTGCTCGGCACGCTGGTAGGCGACGAATCCGGCCGCGCCGGCCACCAGCAGCGCCACCAGCACCCAGACCGCGAGACGCAACGAGACGCGCGGGCCGAGGCGTGACACGGCCGCCACGGTCTCGGCCACCACGTCGCCCTTGGGCTGCAGCAGCGTCACGGCGCGCAGGTAGGGCGGAATGTCCTCAATCGGTGTGGGCTCGGCCAGCACCGGCAGCACGTGGCCGCCGGGGGTGCGCCAGCGCCGCTGCGCGACGTCGAGCTCGGTGAGCGCGTAGCTGCCCGGCCGGATCGAGCGCGGCGTGATCAGGAACAGCATGGCGTCGGCGCCCTCGATGGCCTCGCGCAGCGCCGCGTGGTAGGGCTCGCCTTCCTTCAGCTCGGCGCGGTCGGTGAAGACCTCGTGGTCTTCGGCCTCGAGCGCGAGGCGCAGTCGTTCGGCCAGGTCCTTGTGGTCCGAGGGATAGGAGATGAACAGCTTCACGTGGGCGAGGGTTCCTGGGGGCGTGCGATTGTTGTGCCGATCGGCCGGCGCCGCAACGCACGCGGCTACGATGCGCGCACCGGGCACCGAGGCCCATCCCTACCCGCACTCCCGAAGAACACCCATGGCCACCAGCCTTCTCGCCCTGATCGACGACATCGCCAGCGTGCTGGACGACGTGGCCGTGCTCTCCAAGCTGGCCGCCAAGAAGACCGCCGGTGTGCTCGGCGACGACCTCGCGCTCAACGCCCAGCAGGTGGCGGGCGTAAGCGCCGACCGCGAGCTGCCGGTGGTGTGGGCGGTGGCGCGCGGCTCGTTCGTCAACAAGGCCATCCTCGTGCCGGCGGCGCTGGCGATCAGCGCGTTCGTGCCGATGGCGATCACGCCGCTGCTGATGCTGGGTGGTGCCTACCTCTGCTTCGAGGGCTTCGAGAAGGTGGCGCACCGCTTCCTGCACGGCACGCAGGAGGTCGACAAGCACCGCGCCGAACTGACGCAGGCCCTGGCAGACCCGAGCGTGGATCTGGTGGCGCTCGAGAAGGACAAGATCCAGGGGGCGGTGCGCACGGACTTCATCCTCTCGGCCGAGATCATCGCGATCACGCTGGGCACGGTCGCCATGCAGCCTCTGGCCACGCAGGCCACGGTGGTGGCGGGCATCGCGGTGCTGATGACGGTGGGTGTGTACGGCGTCGTGGCCGGCATCGTCAAGCTCGACGACCTCGGGTTGTGGCTGAGCCGCCGAGCGAGCGGCGCGGCACAGGCCTTCGGCCGCGGCATCCTCGCCGCGGCGCCGTGGCTGATGAAGCTGCTCTCGGTGGCCGGCACGGTGGCGATGTTCCTCGTCGGTGGCGGCATCCTGGTGCATGGCATCGCGCCGCTGCACCACGCCGTGGAGGCCTGGGCGCAGGGCGCCGGGCCGCTGGCCGCGGTGCTGCTGCCCACGCTGGCCGATGGCGTGACGGGCATCGTCGCCGGCGCGGTGGTGCTGGCCGGTGTGTCGCTGTGGCAGCGACTGCGTGGGCGTTCGGCGTGAAGTGCGCCACGGCGCGGGCGCGCCGTCAGCCTCGCGTGAACCTGCCCCGGAATAATGGGGCGCAACAACAACGACACCTTCAGGAGGCACGATGACCGGCAGTTCCCCGACGACGCACCGCTTCGCAGCCCTGTGGCTTGCCTTCGGCCTGGCCGCCGGCTCCGCCCTCGCGGCGCCGACCACCACGAAGTTCGAGCCGCAGTTGGAGGTGCAGGGCACGAAGCTGCAGCTCAATGGTGCCGGTACGCGCTACAAGGCGATCTTCAAGGTGTACGACATGGGCCTGTACACCACCAAGAAGGTAGGCACCGCGGCCGAGCTGCTCGCGCTGCCGGGCGCCAAGCGGCTGCAGTTCACCGCGCTGCGCGAGTTGCCGGGCACCGACCTCGGGCGCCTCTTCCTCAAGGGCATGAGCGACAACTCGCCCAAGGAAGCGGTGCAGCGCCATGCGCTGGCCAGCGCACGGCTGATCGAGGTGTTCTCCGGCCGCTCGAAGATGATGCCGGGCGAATCGTTCGCGATGGAGTACGTGCCGGGCAAGGGCACGACCTTCTACATCCTGGGCAAGGCACAGGGCGATCCGGTCGGCGACGACGAGTTCTTCCAGATGGTGCTGAAGATCTGGGTCGGCGAATCGCCGGCCGATACGCAGTTGCGTGACGCACTGCTCGGCCGAGACAAGGAATAGCGCCCCGCCGCTCAAGCCGGCGCCGCCGCGGCCGACAACACGGGCGGAGGTGCGCCCGTGAGCCCGATCTCGTCGACCGCCCTGTCAGGGCTGAATGCCGCGTCGCTGCAGCTGGAGAGCTCGGCGCACAACATCGCCAACGCGATGACGCCGGGTTTCCGTCGCCAGATCGTCACGCAGACGGCGGAGCCCGCCGGCGGCGTCAGCGCGAGCGTGTCCCGGGCGGCCTTGCCGGGCGATGCGCTGGCCGAGGACATCGTCGGCCAGATGTCGGCCAGCGTGCTCTACCGCGCCAACGCCCAGACCCTGCGTACCGACCGCGATCTTGCCGGCACGCTGATCGACCTGCTCGCCTGAATCGGCGCAGCGCTTAGGCCGCCGGCGTGCTGTACAGCCAGAGCACGAGCAGCGCGAAGTGCACGGCCACCGTGCCCCAGTAGATGCTGCGGAACTCCTGCTTGGCCGACTTGTGGCGCAGCAGCCTCTGCGCCAGCCACGCGCCGGGCCAGCCACCGGCGAGACTGGCGGTGTGCAGCACCGCCTCGGGCGTGCGCCAGGCCCCGCGCTGGGCCGCGAACTTGTCGCGCCAGTAGAGGTAGAAGGCCAGCACGCTCAGCAGCGGCGTCGCCAGCACCAGCGGCACCGGCAGCCTCTGCGTCCAGGCGGCCCAGACCAGCAGTGCGGCGTACAGCGGCACCAGCAGGCCCATCACGCGCATCTCGGTGCGGACGTGCGGCGGCGGCGGTTGGCGCCGGCTGCCGTCGCGTCGCCGCGGCAGTTCGGCGGGCGGCGGGCGGCGCGGGTCGACGTAGTCGACCGGGGCCACTGCCATCGCGCGCGGCCCCTTGCCGCCGACATGGATCTCCTCGTAGCGCACCGCCAGCCCTTCGCTCGGGGCGGTGCTGCCACCGCGGAAGTCGCGGATGTGGAAGAAGACGTCGGCCACGGTGCCCGCGGAGCGGACGAAGCCGAAGCCTCGTTCGGCGTCCCAGCGGACGATGGTGCCTTGCTTGTTCATGGCGGCGGCGGCTTGTCGCCGCTTCTGGGCATCGACATGGCCACGATGCTAGCGATGCGGCGAGATGCGCCGTGTTGCCCGCTGTAGCGGCCTGTAGCGACGTGTTGCGCGTTCAGGCGTGGGGGCCGGCGCCCCGCGGCGCGAGCGCATCGAGATCATCGAAGTAGTCCGACGACACCGGCTCGAACTGCGGCGTGGCCGGCTCCATGCCGTCGACACCTTCGATGACTTCGACCATCTCCGGCACCGGCAGCATGCGCCTGCCACCCGGGCCGATGACTTCTTCTTCGACTTCCACGCCCTGCTCACGGAAGAGGGTGCGCACTTCGGAAGCCGATGGCAGGGCCTCGGCGTTCCACTGGATCACGCGGATGCCCGCGGCCTGCAGCACCTGGGTCATGCGCTCGTGGCGGCGCAGGCTGCGCTCCGATTGGCCACCGGTGCGGATGTCGACGGCGGCAATCACGCGAGAACTCTTGTCACACACGATCAGGTCGACCGTCAGGCGGCCGACACGCGTGAGCCAGTCACTGTAGGAGTGGCGCGTCGGCACGCTGATGAAACGCGCCAGCGGTACCTGCGCGAGCACCAGCTTGCTGGGCATGGCCTTGCGCATCAGGTCGTAGGCCTGGCGCTCGGGCAGCGTGAGCACGCGCACCGCCTGGGGTGTCCAGGATTGCACGGTGTCCAGCGATTCGTCGGACTTGACGCTCTTGCGCTTGCGCGGCGCGGTGCCTCGGCGGCGTGCCCAGACCCAGGCGAGCAGCAGTGCGGAGATGGTCAGCGCGGCGATGAAGTTGAGGTCGAGCATGGCCGGGGCACGGAGCGTCGCGGTGAGGAAATGGGCACAGAGTACAGCCCCCGCCCGGGCCGCGGTCGGGCGAGAAGCGGGAGGAATTCACGCTTGACCGGGCGATGCCCGGCCGTCATTGCAACGTGCCGAAACGCGCCTCGAACCAGTGATCGAGCAGTGTCTTTTCCTGACGCAGCGGGTCACCGGCGTTGGCATCGCGCAGCGCGCCGAGGCGCGGCAGGTTGACATCGAAGAGCGATTCCTTCCCGCTGCTCAGCGTGCCGCTCGCATCGCTCAGCGTGTAGCGCAGCTCGATGTGCGGCCCGTCGGCCCGGCCGTCGACCACGCGCACCTCGCCCAGCGGCCGGCGCGTGATGCGCACGGTGCCGGCACGGTCGAGGTCGATCAGCTCCACCTCGAGGCGGCGATCGGCCGGCAGCTGCCGGGCGCCCAGGGCGCGCAGGTGCTCGGCCAGCGCAGCCAGGCTGCGCTCGCGCTCGGTGGAGGTGCCGCCGGCGTCGCTGTGCAGGCGGGAGGCGTCGTAGCGCACCTCCACGGCGCCGGCATGCACCAGGGTGGCGGCGCCGCAGGCCAGCAGCGCCATCAGGAGGCGGATCGGGGCAGATCTCATGGCAGTCCTCGCAATCGGCAGTTTTTCGTGGAAGCGGCCGGGTCGGTCCGCTGCGCGGGCCCGATTCATGGCAACCTCTCGCGAACCGAATCCTCCTCCCGTCCATGGCCTCTCGCAAGTCCGACTCATCCGCCCTGACGCGCCCGGTCACCTGGGTGCGCGACCTGCTGCAACGTCCGGTCAAGATGGAGCTGCGTGGTGCGCAGGTGCACGTGGTGCTGGGCGAGCGGGCCGACCGGGCCGCGAGCGCCAGCAAGGGGCCGTCGGCCGGTGAAGCGCTGCGGCGCGGTCATGGGGAACTGCATGCCCTGCTGCGCCGCCACCCCGAGACGCGCGACCTGATGCGCCACCTCGCCTACACCGAGGCCGAAATCGGCCGCTTCGGCAGCCGGGCGATCAAGCGCGAGATCCCGGTGCCGGTGCTCGTCAAGGCACTCGAGCAGTTCGACCGTCTGGTCGAGGGCGCGCCCACCGAGGGGCTGAGCTACCTGCGCGCACGCCTGGCCGAGGCGGTGGAGACGCGCGGCCGCGCGACCCAGGTCGACGAGGACACCGAAACGCGTCCCGGCAGCCTGGAGGTGATGGAAGCCTCGCACTCGCTGTTCGACGAGATGGAGCGCAGCTGGACCGGCCAGATCCCCCTGGAAAACGGCAAGGTGCCCGGACGCGGCTGATCGGAGTAAGGTAGGCGTCGTGCGCGCGGCTCGCGCGCGGGAGACGCCGATGCTCCGTTCACTTCTGCGCGGCCTGTCTGCGCTCGTTGCCGTCGCACTGGCCGGTTGCGCCGCACCGCCGGTGATGCCGACCGGCAGCCTGTTCGATGACTCGCTGTTCGCCGCGCCGGCCGAGCCGGTGGACCCCGCAGCGGTGTTCGCGCTGTCCGACGCGATGAAGCGCTACCTCGACAAGGACCTGGCCCGCGACGCGCGCCGCAAGGGGCCGCGCGCAGCGCTCGTCGATGCACTCTATGCGCCCGGCCAGCTGCGCCTCGACTACGATGCCCAGCGCACGCGCAACGCCGCCGAGGCCTTCGACGCGCGCAGCGGCAACTGCCTGTCGCTGGTGATCATGAGCGCCGCGCTTGCGCAGCATCTCGGCCTGCCGGTGCAGTTCCACAGCGTCTACACCGATGCCGGCTGGGGCCGCAGCGGCGACCTGCTGGTCTCCAACGGCCACGTCAACCTGACGCTGAAGAACCACTACGGCGATGGCCGCATCCGCTTCGACGTGGCCGAGTCGATGCTGGTCGACTTCGATCCGCCGCAAGCCGGCCAGCGGCAGTATTCGCGCATCATCCCCGAGGCCACCGTGCGGGCGATGTACATGAACAACCGTGCTGCCGAGGCGCTGGCGGCCGGCGAGGTCGACCAGGCGTACTGGTACCTGCACGCCGCGATCGAGGCCGATCCCTCGTTCCTCGCCTCGCACAACACGCTGGCGGTGGTCTACCAGCGGCGCGGCGCGTTGCGCCATGCCGAGCACGTGCTTCAGCAGCTGATCGAGATCGAGCCGGCCAACGCGGCCGCGCTGGCCAACCTCGCGCACCTGTACGAACGCCAGGGCCGCGCGCGCGATGCCTCGGCACTGCAGGCACGGCTCGCGCGCATCGAACCGGAGCCGCCGTACCACTTTTTCGAACTCGGCCTGCAGGCGCTGAACCGGCACGACTACGCGCGGGCCAAGGCGATGTTCGAGAAGGAGGTCGCCCGCGCGGCCTACCACCACGAGTTCCACTTCGGACTGGCGCTGGCCAGCTTCGGCCTGGGCAACGTGAAGGAGGCGCAGCGCCAGCTCGGCCTCGCGATGAAGGCCAGCACGCGCGACGCCGACCGCGAGCTCTACGCCGGCAAGCTGGCGCGGCTCAAGGAACTGCGGGTGCAGTGAGGCCCCAGGTCGCGAGCAGGAAGGCCAGCACCTCGGCGCGCTCGGCCAGCGCGTCGTAGCGTCCCGAGGCGCCGCCGTGGCCGGCGTCGAGGTTCACCGACACCAGCACCGGCGCGTCGTTGGTCTTCAGCGTGCGCAGCTTGGCGGCGTACTTCGCCGCTTCCCAGTAGGGCACCTGGCTGTCGTTCAGCCCGGCGCGCAGGTACATCGGCGGGTAGGCCGTGGCGCGCAGGTTGTCGTAGGGCGAGTAGCTGCGCATCACCGCATAGTCGGCAGGCTCGTTCGGGTTGCCCCACTCGAGGTATTCGCCCACGGTGAGCGGCAGCGTCTCGTCGAGCATGGTGTTGAGCACGTCGACGAACGGCACTTCGCCGACCACCGCACCGAAGAGCTCCGGCCGCAGGTTCGCCGCCGCGGCCACCAGCAGACCGCCGGCGCTGCCGCCCTCGATGGCCAGCTGCGCCGGCGTGGTCCAGCCCTGCGCCACCAGTGCCTCCGCGCAGGCCACCAGATCGGTGAAGCTGTTCGGCTTGGCGGCCAGCTTGCCCTCGTCGTACCAGCGCCGACCGCGGTCGCCGCCACCGCGCACGTGCGCGATCGCGAACACCACGCCGCGGTCGAGCAGGCTCAGACGCGACGACGAGAAGTACGGGTCGACCGGGATGCCATAGGCGCCGTAGCCGTACATCAGCAGCGGCTGCGGCTGGCCGCGCCGCAGCGCGCGCTTCCACACCAGCGAGACCGGCACCTCGGTGCCGTCGGCGGCGCGCGCGAGGATCTGCGTGCTGTCGTAGTGCACCGGGTCGTAGCCGCCCAGCACCGGCTGGCGCTTGCGCAGCACGCGCTCGCCGCTTTGCAGGTCGACGTCGTAGACCGAGTGCGGCGTCACCATCGAGGTGTAGGCGACGCGGTAGACGTCGCTCGCGAACTCCTCGTTGACGTCGCCACCGGCGCTGTAGACCGTCTCGTCGAACGGGATGTGGCGGTCGCTTCCGCGGGCCAGGTCGAACACGCGCAGCTTCAGCGTGCCGCGGTCGCGCTCCTGCACCACCATCCAGCGCTCGAACAGGTCCACGTCTTCCAGCATCACGTCGTCGCGGTGCGCGATCAGCTCGCGCGCTGTCTCCAGCGACGGGGCTGCCGCGTCGGTCTCGACCAGCCGGAAGTTGCGCCCGGTGTCGTTCACCAGGAGGTAGAAGCGCCCATGCCGGTGGTCGAGCGACATCTCGAGCCCGGTGCGCCGCGGCAGCACCACACGCGGCCGTGCGGCCGGGTCGTCGGCGTCGATCACGTGCAGCTCGGTGGTGTCCTTGCTGGCGGTGGAGATCACGAGATAGCGCTCGTCGCGGGTCTTGCCGAGGCCGACCCAGAACAGCTCGTCGGCCTCCTCGAACAGCAGCTCGTCGGGCGTGCCGGCACCGAGCCGATGGCGCCAGACGCGGTGCGTGCGCTTCGCCTCGTCCTTCGTCAGGTAGTAGAGCGTGCGGCTGTCGTTGCCCCAGGCCGCGTCCTCGGTCTTCTCGATGGCCAGCGGCAGGTCCGCGCCGGTGGCCAGCTCGCGCACGCGCAGCGTGTAGTCGAGCGCGCCGGTCTCGTCGAGCGAGTAGGCGAGCAGCGCCGCATCGGGGCTCACCTCCAGCGCACCGAGCTGCAGGAAGGGCTTGCCCTCGGCGAGCTCGTTCAGGTCGAGCATCACCTCTTCGGGCGCGCCGGCTTCGTCGCGGCGGCGCAGCCAGGTCTCGTACTGCCGGCCCTTGGCGGTGCGGCTCCAGTGCCACCAGCCGTGCCGGCGCCAGGGCACCTCGTCGTCGTCTTCCTGGATGCGCGCGAGCATCTCGTCGTAAAGCTGCTGCTTCAGTGCGGCGTGCGGCGCGAACCAGGCGTCGGTGTGGGCGTTCTCGGCATGCAGGTGCGCGAGCACCTCGGGGTCATCGCGGTCGCGGAGCCAGAACCAGTCGTCGATGCGGGTGTCGCCGTGGACCGAGACGTCCTTCGGCCGGCGCGCGGGGATCGGTGCTTTCATCGCCGCGAGCATAAGGGGGGAGCCCCTCGTCCGACGGGTACGTCAGCCGATCCCCCGAGGGGATGCCGGGCCGGCTTGGGGCGGCCCGGCGCTCGGCCCGCCGTATGCTCGCGCTCCATGCACGGCCCCCAACGCATCGTCTGCCTCACCGAGGAAACCACCGAGTGGCTCTACCTGCTCGGCGAGGAGGCGCGTATCGTCGGCATCTCCGGCTACACCGTGCGGCCCAGGCGCGCACGCCAGGAGAAGCCGCGGGTCTCGGCCTTTCTCGACGGCAAGATCGATCGCATCGTCGAACTCCGGCCCGACCTCGTGATCGGCTTCTCCGACATGCAGGCCGCGCTGGCGGACAAGCTGATCCGTGCCGGCCTGAACGTGCTCGTCACCAACCAGCGCAGCGTGGCCGAGATCCTCGGCACGCTGCGGCTGGTGGCGGGCCTCGTCGGCCGCAGTGCCGAGGCGGAAGACTGGATCGCCCGCTGCGAGCGCCGGCATGCCGAGATCCGCGCGGCAGCCGCCCGCTGGCCGCGCCGTCCGCGCGTCTACTTCGAGGAGTGGGACGAGCCGATGATCAGCGCCATCCAGTGGGTCAGCGAGCTCATCGGCATCGCCGGCGGCGACGACGTCTTTCCCGAGCTGGCGGTGCAGCGCATGGGCCGCGACCGCGTGATCGCCGATGCACTCGAGCCGGCGCGGCGCGCGCCGGAGCTCATCGTCGGCAGCTGGTGCGGCAAGAAGTTCCGTCCCGAGCGTGTGGCCGCGCGGCCCGGTTGGGCCGCGGTGCCGGCGGTGCGCACCGGCGCGCTGGTGGAGATCAAGAGCTGCGACATCCTGCAGCCCGGCCCGGCGGCACTGACCGACGGGCTGGAGCAGCTGCACCGCGCGATCGAGCGCGTGGTGCTCGCGGGTGAGCTCAGCGCCGCGCGGCCTTGAGCATCTCCGCCACCATGAAGGCGAGCTCCAGGCTCTGCGAGCCGTTCAGCCGCGGGTCGCAGGCGCTGCGGTAGCGCTCGGCGAGGCTCGCGTCGGTGAGGCCCTGCGCGCCGCCGCGGCATTCGGTGACGTCCTGGCCGGTCATCTCGAAATGCAGGCCGCCGGCGTGGCTGCCCTCGGCGGCGTGCACCGCGAAGAAGTCGCGCACCTCGGCGGCCACGTTCGCGAAATCGCGCGTCTTGTAGCCGTTGGCGCTGGTCACGGTGTTGCCGTGCATCGGGTCGCAGCACCACACCGGCGCGCGGCCCGCCGCCTGCAGCGCGCGCACCAGCGCCGGCAGCCGCTCGGGCAGGCGGCCTGCACCCATGCGCGTGATCAGCACCAGTCGCCCGGGCTCGCGCTGCGGGTCGAGCCGGTCGAGCAGCGGCAGCAGCGTGTCGGGGGTGATCGTCGGGCCCAGCTTCACGCCGATCGGGTTGGCCAGCCCGCGCAGGAACTCGACGTGCGCGCCGTCGATCTCGCGCGTGCGCTCGCCGATCCACAGCAGGTGCGCCGAGCCGCCGTACCAGCGGCCGCTTGCGTCGTCGCGCCGCGCCAGCGATTCCTCGTAGTGCAGATGCAGCGCCTCGTGCGAGGTCCAGAACGACACCGCGTGCAGCTGCGGCGCGCTCGCCGCGTCGAAGCCGCAGGCCTCCATGAAGGCGAGGCAGTCGGTGATGCGTTCGGCCAGCGCCTCGAAGCGCTCGCCCTGCGGGCTCTGGCGCACGAAGTCGGCGGTCCAGCGGTGCACCTGGTGCAGGTCGGCGAAGCCGCCCTGCGCGAGCGCACGCAGCAGGTTCAGCACCGTGGCCGAGTGCGAGTAGGCGCGCAGCAGGCGCTGCGGGTCGGGCGTACGCGCCGCGGCCGTGAACTCGCTGCCGTTGACGATGTCGCCGCGGTAGGAGGGCAGGGTCACGCCGCCCGCGGTCTCGGTGTCCGACGAGCGCGGCTTGGCGAACTGCCCGGCAATGCGCCCGAGCTTCACCACCGGGCAGGCGGCGCCGTAGGTCAGCACCACCGCCATCTGCAGGATCACGCGGAAGGTGTCGGCGACGCTGGACGTGGACAGCTCGTCGAAGCTCTCGGCGCAGTCGCCGCCCTGCAGCAGGAAGGCCTCGCCGCGCGCCACGGCGGCCAGCCGCTCGCGCAGCGCGTCGCTCTCGGCGCTGACCACCAGCGCCGGCCAGGCGGCGAGCTGGCGCTCGGCGGCGGCGAGTGCGGCGGCGTCGGGGTAGGCGGGAAGCTGGCGCGCGGTGCGCAGCCGCCAGCCCGAGGGAGACCAGTTTTCGTTCATGCGATGTAACCCCGCGGCGTCGATTCCCGGGTGCGGCACTGTAGCCTCTCGGCTGCGCGACAGAAGGAGACACCCATGCGCTTTGCGCGCCGCAGCGGCATCCTGCTGCACCCCACCTCGCTGCCCGGCCCGCACGGCAGCGGCGATCTCGGCGAGGAGGCGCACGCCTTCGTCGACTGGCTGGCCGAGGCCGGTCAGTCGCTCTGGCAGGTGCTGCCGCTGGGCGGCCTGGGCCCGGGGAACTCACCCTACATGAGCAGCTCGGCCTTTGCCGGCAACGTGCTGCTGGTCGACCTGCGCGAGCTGCAGCGCAGCGGCTGGCTCACGGCCGAGGAGATCGCTGCTGCGCCGGGCCCGGCCGATGCGCGCATCGACTTCGCGGCCATGGTGCCGTTCCGCATGGACCGGCTGGCGCGGGCCGCCGCGCGTTTCGCGCAGCAGGCCACGGCCGCCGAGCGCGCCGAGTTCGCCGCCTTCGAGCGCCACCATGCCGACTGGCTGCCCGACTACACGCTCTTCGTGGCGCTGGCCGAGCACCACGGCTGGCGCGACTGGTCCGAGTGGCCGGCCGCGCTCGCCACGCGCGAACCGGCGGCGCTGCAGCAGGCGCGCGAGGCGCACCGCGAGCGCATCGCCTTCTGGGCCTTCTGCCAGTGGCGCTTCTTCCGCCAGTGGGCCGCGCTGCGGGCCCATGCCCATGCGCGCGGCGTGCAGATGGTCGGCGACATGCCGATCTTCGTGGCCCACCAGAGCGCCGACGTCTGGTCGCGCCCGCAGCTCTTCGAGCTCGATGCGGCCGGCCGGCCGACCGTGATCGCCGGCGTGCCACCCGATGCGTTCAGCGCCACCGGCCAGCGCTGGGGCAACCCGCTGTACCGCTGGAGCGCGCATGCGGCCGCGGGCTACGCCTGGTGGATCGAGCGGGTGCGGCGCACCTTCGAGCTGGTCGACATCGTGCGCATCGACCACTTCCGCGGCTTCGCGGCGCACTGGGAGATCCCGGCCAGCGAGCCCACCGCGCAGAACGGCCGCTGGGTGCGCGGCCCGGGCGAGGCGCTGTTCCAGGCGATCGCGCAGGCACTCGGCCCACTGCCCGTCATCGCGGAAGACCTCGGCGTGATCACGCCCGATGTCGATTCGCTCCGCAAGGCTTTCGACTTCCCCGGCATGCGCATCCTGCAGTTCGCCTGGGGCGAGGGGCCCGCGGCCGAGCGCCGCTTCCAGCCGCACCGCCACGAGCCCGACACGGTGGTCTACACCGGCACGCACGACAACGACACCACGCTGGGCTGGTGGGCCACGCTCGACGAGGGCGCGCGCCACCACCTGCGCGAATACCTCGCCACCGATGGCCGCACGATCCACTGGGACCTGATCCGCGCCGCCTGCGCGAGCGTGGCCGACACCGCGATCCACCCGCTGCAGGACGTGATGGGCCTGGGCAGCGACGGGCGCATGAACTTCCCCGGCCAGGGCGAGGGCTGGTGGGCGTGGCGCTTCGCCTGGGCGCAGCTGCCGCACGATGCCGCCGGGCGGCTGCGGCGCATGGCCCAGCTCTACGAAAGGCTGCCGGCCAGCACGGCATGAGTTGACATGGAACAATCCGGACGTTCGCTGAACGAGGGGTTGTCCAGCATGCGCCGTCCGGGGTCCACGCCATGAGCGCGCCGTTGCGCAATGCGACGCTGCGCCAGCTCGCCACCTTCCACACGCTCGCGCGGCTGCGCAGCATCTCGCAGACCGCCGAGGAGATGCACCTCACGCAGCCGGCGGTGTCACTGCAGATCGGCATCCTCGAGGAATCCGCCGGCACGCCGCTGCTGACGCGCAGCGCACGCGGCGTCAAGCTCACCGAGGCCGGCGAACTGCTCGACGGCTACGCGCAGCGCATGCTCGCGCTGTGGCGCGAGGCCGGCGAGGCGATGGCGGCGCAGCGCGGGATGATCGCCGGCACGCTGCGCATCGGCGCCGTCACCACCGCCGAGTACCTGTTGCCGCACGTGCTGCTCGAGTTCGTCAAGCTGCACCCGAAGGTGAAGGTCAAGCTGCAGGTGGGCAACCGCGCCGAGGTGACCTCGGCACTCGCGGTGCAGGAGGTCGACCTCGCGCTGATGGGCCGGCCGCCGTCGGAGCTGCGCGCCACCGCGACGGCGTTCGCACGCCATCCGATGGCCTTCGTCGCGGCGCCGTCGCACCCGGTGCTGCAGCTTGCCGCGCCGACGCTGGCCGACCTGAACGAGTGCAACCTGCTGGTGCGCGAACGCGGCTCGGGCACGCGCAGCACCGTCGAGTCGCTGTACCGTGAGGCGGGGCTGGACGTCGCCATCGGCGCCGAGCTGTCGAGCAACGAGGCGATCAAGCAGATGTGCGCGGCCGGCTTCGGCGTCGCCTTCCTGTCGATGCACGCCTGCGTGCTCGAGCTGCAGGCCGGGCTGCTGGTGCAGGTGCCGCTGCCCGGCCAGCCGGTCGAGCGCGACTGGTACGTTATCGCGCTGTCCGGCCGGGCGATGCCGGCGGCGGCCGCGGCCTTCGAGGCCTTTCTGCGCGAGCAGGGTCCGGCGTTGATCGACCAGCGGCGCTACCAGCCCACAGCTGCGACCGCGCCCGCTGCGGCAGCCGCGGCGGCGAAGAAGCCGCGCGCGCGCCGCTCAGGCTGAGGCGATCGCGTCGGCCTTGGCCAGCAGCGCCTCGGCCATGCGGATGCTGGCGATGTCGATCAGCCGGCCGTCGAGCGACACCGCGCCCTTGCCTTCCTTCGCGGCCTGCGCCATCGCTTCCTTGATGCGGCGCGCCTTGGTCACCTCGGCCTCGGTCGGCGTGAACACCTCGTTGGACAACGCCACCTGCGAGGGGTGGATGGCCCACTTGCCCTCGTAGCCCAGCACCGCCGCGCGGCGCGCCGCGGCGCGGAAGCCGTCGGGGTCGGAGAAGTCGCCGAAGGGCCCGTCGATCGGCCGCAGGCCGTAGGCGCGGCAGGCCACCAGCATGCGCGTCTGCGCGGCGTGCCAGGGGTCGGTCCAGAAGCTCTGGCGGTGGCCCTGCTCGTCGGGGTCGGTGAGCACCACCGACTCGCGGTTCACGCCGCCGATCACCGTGGTGCGCGCGCGCGTCGAGGCGGCGTAGTCGGCCACGCCGAAGCTCATCGCCTCCAGCCGCCTCGAGCTCTGCGCGATCGCCTCGACGTTGGCCATGCCCAGCGCCGTCTCGATCAGCACCTCGAAGCCGATGCGCCTGGTGCGGCCCTTGGCGTTCTCGATCTGCGTGACCAGCATGTCGAGCGCGTACACGTCGGCCGGCACGCCGACCTTGGGGATCAGGATCATGTCCAGCCGCGGGCAGGCCTCGACGATGTCGACCACGTCGCGGTACATGTAGTGCGTGTCCAGGCCGTTGATGCGGATCATCATCGTCTTGGCGCCCCAGTCGAGCTCGTTGAGCCCCTGGATGATGTTCTTGCGCGCCTGCGGCTTGTCGTCGGGCGCGACCGCATCCTCCAGGTCGAGGAACACGATGTCGGCGGCGCTCGCGGCCGCCTTCTCGAACAGCGCGGTGTTCGAGCCGGGCACGGCCAGCTCGGAGCGGTGCAGGCGCGGCGTGGCCTGCTCGATCAGGGTGAAGCTCATGTGTCGTTCCTTTCCGTGAATCGAATGGTTCCCGACCCAGCCACCCGCCGCGGAACCGGCTCTGCCGGGCCGCCGGCGGGGCGGCCCCCTTGGGGGGTCGCGAGCGCCAGCGAGCGTGGGGGCGCCATCTATCCGGTGGCGCCGAGGCCCGCCGCGGCGCAGCGGATCGACAGCAGCAGCGCGGTGCGTACCTCGTCGTCGCCGCCCGCGCGCAGCCGCTGCAGCAGCTGCACCTGCTCGCGGCTGACCTGGTTCATGGTCTGCAGCCGGCGCGCGAGGCGGCGGCGGTGCTGTGGGAAGCGCTCGGCGAGTTCGCCGCCGTCGGTCACCTCGAGCACCATCGCGCAGGTGCGCGCGTGCTCGGCCTCGACGAGGCGGAAGATCGGGTCGCGCACGGCGGCGTCGGGCATGAGGCGCGCGTACTCGGCGGCGATGTCCATGTCGACCGCCAGCAGCGTCTTCTCGACCTCGTCGATCACGGTGCGGAACAGCCGGCACTCCTCGAACATGCGCTGCAGCAGCGCCAGGCCGCGCGCCTTGCGCACCTCGACGAAGCCCTGCAGCGCGCTACCCAGGCCGTACCAGCCCGGCACCATGTGGCGGTTCTGCGTCCAGGCGAACACCCAGGGGATCGCGCGCAGGTCGGCCAGCGTGCCGGGCCCGGCGCTGCGGCGCGCCGGCCGCGAGCCGATGTTCAGCAGCGCGAGCTCCTCCAGCGGGCTGGAGCCGCGCAGGTAGGCCAGCAGCTGCGGCATCTCCATCAGCTGCCGGTAGCTCGCCCAGGCCATGCCGGAGAGCGCTTCCATCGCCTCGTCGAACTCGTGGCGCGGCACCAGCGCCGCCTCGCGCTCGGACATCAGCACATGCTGCAGCACCGAGGCCGCGAGCAGCTCGACCTGGTAGTGCGCCGTGCCGCGGTTGGCGTACTTGGCCGACACCACCTCGCCCTGCTCGGTGACGCGCAGCCCGCCGCGGATCGAGCCGGCCGGCAGCGCGGCGATGGCGCGGCCGGTGGGCGCACCGCCGCGGCTGACCGAGCCGCCGCGGCCGTGGAAGAAGGCGATGCGCACGCCCAGCGTGTCGCCGAGGCGGGTGAGGGCGGCCTGCGCCTTGTAGAGCTCCCAGTTGGCGGTGAAGTAGCCGCCGTCCTTGTTGGAATCGGAGTAGCCGATCATCACCTCCTGCACGTTGCCCTGGGCGCGCAGCGAGCGCTGCACCAGCGGCACGGCCAGCAGCTCCTTGAGCAGCGTGCCGGCACGGCGCAGGTCGGGAATGGTCTCGAGCAGCGGTACCACCGGCAGCGTGCAGCGCTCGGTGCCCGCGGCGTCGTGGAACAGGCCGGCGTGCTTGGCCATCAGGTAGACGCCCAGCACGTCGGCGGCGTGGTGCGTCATGCTGAGGATCAGCGCGCCCACCGCCTCGCGGTCGCCGAGGCGTCGCATCTCGGCCACGGCGCGGAAGGTGGCGAAGGTCTCCTGCGCCTGCGGGCTCAGGCCTTCCGGGGCCTCGATGCCGCCGGCCGCGCTGCGCGGCACGGCGAGCTCGGTCAGCAGCCAGTCCTTCCAGGCCGGCGTGTCGGGGGCGGGCGGTTCGTGGCCCGGCCGCGCGCGCTGCCAGAGCTCGGCCAGCGCGGCGTGGATGCGCTGCGAGTTCTCGCGCACGTCGAGCCGCACGGTGGCGAATCGGAAGCAGCGCACCTCGCGCAGCAGCGGCGCGACGAAGCTCTGCGCGAGCGGCGCCGCGCCGGCCTCGGCGAGCGCGCGCTGCATCAGTTCGAGGTCGGCGATCAGCTCGTCGGCCGACGCGTAGGCGCGTTCGCCGGCCGGCTCGCGTGCCTCGGCACTGGCGATGCCGGCCTCCACGCGCAGCTTCATGCACGCGAGGAACTGGCGGAACAGCTCGCCGGGGTTGCGCGCGGCGAGCGCCTCGCCCTGGCCGCTGGCGGCCAGGGCCGCATCGAGCGCGGCGCGGAACTCGCCGGTCGGCGCGAGCGCGCGTTCGCTCACGCTGAGCACGCGCGCCAGCTCGTGCAGCCGCGTGCGGTAGCGGCGCAGCGCCGCGAGGCGCAGTCGCCACAGCGTCTGGCGCGTGACCTCGCTGGTCACGAAGGGGTTGCCGTCGCGGTCTCCGCCGATCCACGAACCGAAGCCGAACACCGCCGGCAGCTCCAGCGCCTCGCCGGGGAACTGGCGCGCGAAGGCCGCCTCGATGCGGCCGTACAGCGCCGGCACCACGTCGAACAGGTTCTCCTCGAAGAAGTACAGGCCCCAGTCGACCTCCTGCTCGACGGTCGGCCGGTCGAGCTTGAGTTCCCCGGTGAGCCAGAGGATCTCGATCTCGTCGCGCACGGCGCGCTGCAGGTCGTCGCGCTCGCGGTCGGTCCAGCGCGGCGACTCCAGGTCGAACAGGCGCAGGTAGATGCGGCGGTGCCGCTCCAGCACCGTGATGCGGCGCGCCTCGGTGGGGTGGGCGGTGATCACCGGCCGCACGCGCAGGCTGCACAGCGCCTCGCGCACGGTGCGCGCGTCCAGGCCCTGTTCGGCGGCGAGGTGGAACACGTGCGCGAAGGTGCCGGCCACCGCCGGGTGGCCGCGCTGGCGCTCCACCTCGCGGCGGCGCCGCATGTCGCGGTTCTGCTCGGCAATCGCCAGCAGCTGGAACCAGATCGCCTGCGCCTGCAGCGTGCGCGCCAGCAGCCGCGTGTCCATGCCGCGCTGCGGCTTCTCGCCGCGCAGCAGGCGCGCCACCTCGGGCTCGTGGCGCTCCAGCACCTCGAGCAGCGCGCCGCGCAGCAGTTCGGAGCGGCTCAGTGCGTCGGCCGATTCGAGCGACGCGGCCGATTCGTCGGCGTCGTTGAGCGCGCCCGTGCGCATGATGTTCCGCGCCTCAGCGCGCCTCAGCGCGCCGCAGCGAGGGCCTGGGCCACGGTCGCGCCGAGCTCGGCCGCGCTCGGCGCCACCAGCAGGCCGTGGGACCGCATGATCTCGGACTTCTCCGCCGCGCTGTCGCCGGCCGCCGAGATGATGGCCCCGGCGTGGCCCATGCGGCGGCCCTTGGGCGCCGTCAGGCCGGCCACGTAGCCGACCACCGGCTTGCGCATGTTCTGCCGCACCCACGCGGCGGCCTCGGCCTCCTGCGGGCCGCCGATCTCGCCGATCATGATCACGGCCCGGGTGTCGGGGTCGGCCTCGAAGCGCTGCAGGTGGTCGAGGAAGGACGAGCCGTTGATCGGATCCCCGCCGATGCCCACGCTGGTGCTCACGCCGATGCCCAGCGCCTTCATCTGCGCCGCGGCCTCGTAGCCCAGCGTGCCCGAGCGCGAGACGATGCCGACGTGGCCGCGCTGGTAGATGTGCCCCGGCATGATGCCCAGCATCGCCTTGCCGGCGCTGATGATGCCGGCGCAGTTGGGCCCGACGATGGTGGTGCGCTGCTCCTTCGGGTAGCGGCGCAGGTAGCGCTTCACGCGCATCATGTCCTGCGCCGGGATGCCGTCGGTGATGATGCACACCAGCTTCAGGCCGGCGTCGGCGGCTTCCATCAGCGCATCGGCCGCGAACGGCGGCGGCACGAACACCAGGCTGGCCTCGGCGCCGGTGGCGCGCACCGCGTCCTTGACGGTGTCGAACACCGGCCGGTCGAGGTGGCGCTGGCCGCCCTTGCCGGGCGTGACGCCGCCGACCACGTTGGTGCCGTAGGCGATCATCTCCTTCGCGTGGAAGGTGGCCTTGTCGCCCGTGAAGCCCTGGACGATGACGCGGGTGTTCTCGTCGATGAGGATGCTCATGAGGTGCTCCCGGGTTCAGGCCGCCATCGGCTCGCGCGCCGCCCACACGGCCTTCTGCGCGGCCTCGGCCAGCGAATCGGCGGTGAGGATGGGCAGGCCGCTCTCGGCGATGATCTTCTGGCCGGCCTCCACGTTGGTGCCCGCCAGGCGCACCACCAGCGGCACCTTCAGGCCGCGCGCGGCCTGCACCACGCCCTGCGCGACCCAGTCGCAGCGGTTGATGCCGGCGAAGATGTTCACCAGGATGGCCTTGACGTTCCGGTCGGCCAGCACGAGGTTGAAGGCCGTCTGCACGCGCTCGGGCGAGGCGCCGCCGCCGACGTCGAGGAAGTTCGCGGGCTCGCCGCCGGCGTACTTGATCATGTCCATCGTCGCCATCGCGAGCCCGGCGCCGTTGATGATGCAGCCCACGTCGCCCGACAGGCCGACGTAGTTCAGCCCGTGCTGGTTGGCCACCGCCTCGCGCGGATCCTCTTCCTGCACGTCGCGCATCTCGGCGATCTGGCGGCGGCGGAACAGCGCGTTGTCGTCGAAGCTCATCTTGGCGTCGAGCGCGAGCACGCGGTCGTCCTTCGTGACCACCAGCGGGTTGATCTCGACCATCGTCGCGTCGAGGTCGCGGAAGGCGCGGTAGCAGCCGAGGATGGCCTGCACCGCCTGGCTCACCTGCTTGAGGTTGAGCCCCAGGCCGAAGGCGATCTCGCGCGCCTGGAAGGGCTGCAGGCCCACGGCCGGCTCGACCTCGATTTGGTGCAGCGACGCCGGCTTGTCGCGCGCGATGTCCTCGATCTCCATGCCGCCCTCGGCCGAGGCGATCACGCGGATGCGCTCGGCCTTGCGGTCGAGCACGAAGCCGAGGTACAGCTCGCGCACGAAAGGCTCGGCGGCCTCGACGTAGACGCGGCTGACCATCTTGCCGGCCGGGCCGGTCTGGTGCGTCACCAGCGTCGACCCTAGCATCGCCTTGGCGGCCGAGGCCACCTCCTGGTAGGTACGGCACAGCTTCACGCCGCCGGCCTTGCCGCGCCCGCCGGCGTGGATCTGCGCCTTCACGGCCCAGTGCCAGCCGCCGAGCTCGGTGGCGGCGTAGACGGCCTGATCGGCGCTGTAGGCCACGCTGCCGCGCGGCACCGGCACGCCGAAGCCGGCGAGCAGTTCCTTGGCCTGGTACTCGTGGATGTCCATCGTCGCCTCCGGGTGAGGGGTCAGCCCAGCTTCGCCGTCACGCGCGCGTGCACCGACTCGGTCAGGCGGCCGCACTCGTCGAGCAGCGCGGCGATCTCCGTCAGCGCGTGGTCCGCGAAGGTGCGGTCCTTCAGCTGCGGCACGTTGATCTGCACGTTCAGCGCGGCGCTGCGCAGCGCCGCCCAACCGGCCAGCACGCCGACGCCGACATCGCTGATCACGTGGGTGTTGCCATGCTCGACGGCGCGTGCCGAGAGCCGGATCACCCCGGCGGCGGCGCGGGCGCATTCCAGCGGCGCCAGCGTCGCGGCCTTCAGGCCGTTCTGGATCGCCGCGCCGCGGTAGGCCTTCTCCTCGTCGCTGGCCTTGGGCAGGCGGTAGGCCGACATCAGCCGGTCGAACGCGGCCGCGTCGTCGGCCACCATGGCCTGCAGCGCCGTGCGCAGCGTCTCGGCCTCGTCGAGCAGTTCGCGCATCTCGTGTTCGGCCGCCTCGTAGCCCTTCTTGCCGAGCGTGAGGTGGCAGACCATCGAGAGCAGGGCGGCGCCCATCGCGCCCATCAGCGCGGCCGCGCCGCCGCCGCCGGGCGTGGGCTCGCCGCTGGCCAGTGCGTCGAGGAAGGCGGTGTCCAGGGGGGCGCCCATGCTCAGCCCACCATGGTCTTGGCGACCGCGTGCAGTTCCTCGGCGTCGAGCACCAGGTCGTTCTGCTCGAACAGCTTGCCGATGCAGGCGCGGTGCAGCGCAATCTTCAGCGCGCCGAAGCCGATCGCGCCGAACACCGTCTTGCCGTGGCGCTGCGCGCCCTTGTCCATCATCTCCACGCCCTCGATGCCGAGCTGCGGCGTCGCGTTGGCGTCGCACAGCAGCTCGAGGTGGCGGTGGTCGCGCCAGGCCGATTCGTCGAGCAGGTGCACGCCGGCCTTGCCAGTGGCCAGCACGATCTGCGCGCCTTCGATGGCCTGGGCGCGCGCGGCGTTGTCCAGCGCCGGGATCGCCTCGACCGTCACGCCGGCGCGTTCGCTCACCGCCTTGGCCGCCGCCTGCGTGCGCTCGGCCACGCGGCCGGTGATCGCCACTCGCGCGCCCTCGCGGGCCAGCATCAGCGCCGCGCGCTGGCCCACCGGGCCGGTGCCGGCCAGCACCACCGCGCGCTTGCCCTTCAGCGACTGTCCCGGCGCCGCATGCACCAGCCAGGCCACGGCCGCGGCGGCGGTGGTGTTGGAGCCGTTTGGGTCGAACATCACCGAGACGCGGAAGTTGGCGAAGAACTTGCGCTTGACCGCCTTCATCAGCGCCTCGCTGGCGGCGATGTTGCAGCCGCCGATGAAGATCGCGGTGTTCTTCTTGTCCTTGGGCGCGCGCGTGAAGATCGCGCCGTCGACCAGCGGGCCGACGTTCTCGGGCGTGACGCCGCCGTAGCCGATCACGTGGTCGGCGCCGCCGTCGTAGGCGACGACGTTGTCGAACACCGCCGGGTGGACATCGGTGTCGATCTGGTAGAGCAGCTTCTTCACGGGGTGTCCTTCAGGTCACGAGGTGCTGCGGCCGGCCCTCGGCCCAGCGCTCGATGTTGTCGATCAGCTGGTCGGCGAGGAACTGCATCGCGCCATCGCTGGCCCAGGCCACGTGCGGCGTCAGGATGAAGTTCGGCCGGCGGATGTCCAGCAGCGGGTGGCCGTTCCTCGGCGGCTCGGTGGTGAGCACGTCGAAGCCGGCGCCGGCGATCAGGCCTTCGTCGAGCGCGCGGATCAGCGCCGCCTCGTCGACCAGGCCGCCGCGCGAGGTGTTGATCAGCAGCGCGCTGCGCTTCATGCGCTTCATCTGCGCGTAGCCGATCAGGTTCTTCGTCGAGGGTGTCAGCGGGCAGTGCAGCGAGAGCACGTCGCTTTGCGCCAGCACCTCGTCCAGCGGCGTGAACTCGACGCCGGGCGCCTTGGGCGGCTCGTGGTCGGCGAACAGCACCTTCATGCCGAAGCCGCGCGCGATGGCCGCCGTGCCCTGGCCGATCGCGCCTTCGCCGACGATGCCCAGCGTGGCGCCGTGCAGGTCGCCGATCGGGTGCGTGAAGAAGCAGAACTGCTCGCTCTTCTGCCAGACGCCGGCTTCCACGTCGGCTCGGTAGGCCAGCAGGCTGCGGCGCAGCGCCAGGATCAGCGCGAAGGCGTGCTCCGGCACGGTGTGCACCGCGTAGTTGCGGATGTTGGCCACCGCGATGCCCTGCGCGCGGCAGGTCGGCACGTCGATCACGTCGTAGCCGGTGGCGGCCACGGCGATCATCTTCAGCGCGGGCAGCTGCGCCAGCGTGTCGGCGCGCAGCGGCACCTTGTTCGTGATCGCCACCGTGGCCCCGGCCAGCTTCGCGACGATCTCGTCGGCCGAGGTCTTCTCGTGCTCGACGTACTGCTCGGCGCAGGCCGGGCGGCGCACCGTCGCCTTGACGGAGGCGCGGTCGAGGAACACGACCTTGTGCGAGGCCCCCATGCTCACATCCCGCCCGTGGTGCCGCTGGCGCGCGCTTCGTGGGCGCGCCAGTGGCGCTGCGCCGCCGCCACGCCGGAGCCCGGCTCGATGGGCAGGCCGCAGTCGATCATCGCCAGCTCCGCGCCGCCGATCGCCGACAGCAGCATCAGCTCGTTGCAGTCGCCCAGGTGGCCGATGCGGAACACCTTGCCGGCCACCTTCGAGAGGCCCGCGCCGAGCGAGAGGTTGTAGCGGCGGAAGGCGCGGTCGATCACCTTCGCGGCGTCGAAGCCCTCGGGCACCACCACCGCCGAGACGGTGTCGGAATACCACTCCGGCTTCTTCGCGCAGACGTTCAGCTTCCAGCCTTCCTGCACCGCGGCGCGCACGCCGCCGGCGAGGTAGGCATGGCGCTTGAAGACGTTCTCCAGGCCTTCCTCCTCCAGCGCCTGCAGCGCCTCCTTCAGCCCGTACAGCATCGGCAGCGCCGGCGTGTAGGGGAAGTAGCCGTTCCTGTTCTGCGCCAGCATGTCGAGGTAGTCGAAGTAGCAGCGCGGCTGCCTGGCGCTGCTGCGGCGCGCCTCCAGCGCCTTCTCGCTGACACAGGTGATGCCGAGGCCGGCCGGCATCATCAGGCCCTTCTGCGAGCCCGACACGCAGACGTCGACCTTCCACTCGTCCATGCGGAAGTCGATCGAGGCCAGCGAGCTCACCGCGTCGACCATCAGGAAGGCCGGGTGCCCGGTCTCGTCCATCACGCGGCGGATCGCGGCGACGTCGGAGGTGACGCCGGTGGCGGTCTCGTTGTGCGTCACCAGCACGGCCTTGATCCTGTGGCCGGTGTCGGCGGCGAGCGCCGCGCGGTAGCGATCCACCGGCGCGCCTTCGCCCCACTCGCACTCCAGCACCTGCGCCTCGAAGCCGAGGCGGTGGCACATGTCGATCCACAGGTGCGAGAACTGGCCGAAGCGCGCCACCAGCACCATGTCGCCGGGGCTCAGGCAGTTGGTCAGCGCCGCTTCCCAGCAGCCGGTGCCCGACGACGAGAAGATGAACGGCGTGCCCGAGTCCGTCTTGAACACCTTCTTCAGGCCGGCCAGGCACGCCAGCGTGAGCTTGGGGAACTTGGGCGAGCGGTGATCTTCCATCGGCACGACCATGGCGCGCAGCACGCGGTCGGGCACGTTGGTGGGGCCGGGAACGAAGAGGCCGTTGCGTCCTGCCATGGGGTGTCTCCTGAAGATGTCGTCGACGAAGGGGGAAGGCGGGGTGCGGTCAGGGCCGGTAGCTCGGGCCGTAGACCGGGAAGCTGCGGCACAGCGCGGTGACGTCGCCGGCCACGCGCTGGACCACCGCCTCGTTCTCGGGCGCCTCCAGCACGTCGGCCATCAGGTTCGCGATCTGGCGTGCCTCGTCGGCTCGGAAGCCGCGCGTGGTCATGGCCGGCGCGCCGATGCGGATGCCGCTGGTGACGAAGGGCTTCTCCGGGTCGTTCGGGATCGCGTTCTTGTTGACCGTCAGGTGCGCGCGGCCGAGCACCGCCTCGGCGGCCTTGCCGGTGATCTTCTTGGCGCGCAGGTCGAGCAGGAACACGTGGCTGTCGGTGCCGCCCGAGACGATGCGCAGGCCGCGCTCGGTGAGCGCCTCGGCCATCGCCCGCGCGTTGGCCTTCACCTGCTGCTGGTAGCGCTGGAAGTCGGGCGACATCGCCTCCTTGAAGGCGAGCGCCTTGGCGGCAATCACATGCATCAGCGGGCCGCCCTGGATGCCGGGGAAGATCATCGAGTTCAGCGGCTTCTCGAACTCGGCCTGGCTGAGGATCAGGCCGCCGCGCGGGCCGCGCAGCGTCTTGTGCGTGGTGCTGGTGACGAAGTGGGCGATGCCCACCGGGTTCGGGTACTCACCCGCGGCCACCAGGCCGGCGTAGTGCGCCATGTCGACCAGGAGATACGCGCCGTGCCGGTCGGCGATGTCGCGCAGGCGCTGCCAGTCGATCACGCGCGAGTAGGCCGAGGCGCCGGCGACGATCATCTTCGGCTTGTGCTCGGCGGCCAGTTCGTTGACCTGCGCGTAGTCGAGCAGCTCGGTGTCGGGCTCCAGGCCGTAGGCCACGCTCCTGTAGATCTTGCCGCTGAAGTTGACGGTGGCGCCGTGTGTCAGGTGGCCGCCGTGCGCCAGGCTCATGCCGAGGATGGTGTCGCCCGGCTGCAGCATCGCCATGTAGACCGCCGCGTTGGCCTGCGAGCCGGAGTGCGGCTGCACGTTGGCGTACTCTGCGCCGAACAGCGCCTTGGCACGGTCGATGGCCAGCTGCTCGGCCACGTCCACGTGCTCGCAGCCGCCGTAGTAGCGCTTGCCGGGGTAACCCTCGGCGTACTTGTTGGTGAGCACCGAGCCCTGCACGCGCATCACCTGCGGGCTGACGTAGTTCTCGGAGGCGATCAGCTCGACGTGGTCTTCCTGCCGCTGCCATTCGGCGCGCATGGCGCGCCACAGTTCGGGGTCGATGTCGGAGATCTGCGCTTCGGGGTTGAACATCGGGGGCTCCTCGCTTCGATGCGTTGCAGTCTAGGAACGCACCCGCCAAAAAGCTCATGAGTTCTTCTTGCGGCAGGCCCAAGAAAAACCAATACCCGCGTCCGAACGCGCCGGTCCTAGCATCGCTCCGGCCCGAACCATCCCCCAGCCCCGGAGGCAATGCAGCATGGCATCCGACATCGACATCGCGCAGAAGGCGACGCTCCAGCGCGTCGCGGCGCTCGCCGCCGAGAAGCTCGGCATTCCCGACGAGCACCTCGAGCCCTACGGCCACTACAAGGCCAAGATCTCGCTCGACTACCTCGACACGCTGAAGGACCGGCCCGACGGCAAGCTGATCCTCGTCACCGCCATCAGCCCGACGCCGGCCGGCGAGGGCAAGACCACCACCACCGTGGGCCTGGGCGATGCGCTCAACCGCATCGGCAGGAAGACCATGGTGTGCCTGCGCGAGCCCTCGCTCGGGCCGGTGTTCGGCGTGAAGGGCGGCGCGGCCGGCGGCGGCTACGCGCAGGTGGTGCCGATGGAGGACATCAACCTGCACTTCACCGGCGACTTCAGCGCGATCGCGCTGGCCAACAACCTGCTCGCCGCGGTGATCGACAACCACATCCACCACGGCAACGAGCTCGATCTCGACGTGCGCCGCATCAGCTGGAAGCGCGTGGTCGACATGAACGACCGCGCACTGCGCGACGTGACGATCTCGCTGGGCGGCACGGCCAACGGCTTCCCGCGCCAGGACGGCTTCGACATCGTCGTCGCCTCCGAAGTGATGGCGATCTTCTGCCTCGCCACCTCGGTGAAGGACCTGAAGCAGCGCCTGGGGAACATCGTGGTCGGCTACAGCCGCGCCGGCAAGCCGGTGACCGCGCGCGACCTGAAGGCGCATGGCGCGATGACCGTGCTGCTGAAGGACGCCTTGAAGCCTAACCTCGTGCAGACGCTCGAGAACAACCCGGCCATCCTGCACGGCGGGCCGTTCGCCAACATCGCGCACGGCTGCAATTCGGTGATCGCGACGAAGGCCAGCCTGAAGCTCGCCGACTACGTGGTGACCGAGGCCGGCTTCGGCGCCGACCTCGGTGCCGAGAAGTTCATCGACATCAAGTGCCGCAAGAGCGGGCTGCGCCCCGACGCGGTGGTGATCGTCGCGACGATCCGCGCGCTCAAGTACCACGGTGGCGTCGACGTGAAGTCGCTGAACACCGAGAACGTGGAGGCGCTCGAGAAGGGCCTCGCCAACCTCGAGCGCCACGTGCGCAACGTGCGCGAGCAGTACGGCCTGCCCTGCGTGGTGTCGATCAACCACTTC
>WBZM01000978.1_pt1 | contig 32417 bp, 27 predicted proteins | sample 5204271 | NCBI WGS metagenome assembly WBZM01 (sample SAMN12344346, study PRJNA552823) | activated sludge metagenome | biome: Activated sludge suspended growth; feature: Nitrification reactor; material: Wastewater; isolation source: activated sludge from nitrification reactor of wastewater... | reverse complement strand
GATCCAGCCCGAGGCGCCTATGCGCTGGATCCCGGCTCTCCGCTTCGCTGCGGCCGGGATGACGGCGGTTCACGATTCAGAATTCCCGGCCAGACTTGCAGGACGAGGGTTAGAGGAACTCAGTCGTCGTCGTTCCTGCGCGGCGCGGCGGTGAGCGCGGCGCGCTGGCGGCCGGGCGGCGCGGCGAAGCGGTCGGCCGGCGGATCTGCCGGACGCGCGCCGAAACGGCCGGCGGCCCCGGCCGCCTCGAGGGCGGACGCACGGGCGCGGGCGGCGGCGCGCGGCGCATTGATCGTGGAGCCGAGAACGGTCTGCGTCGTCAGGCGGGCGGCCGGCTGCGCGCCGGACATGGCTCCGAAATTCGAGCGGTCGAGGCGGGCGGGGGCGACGGCCTCGCGGCGCGGCGGCAAGGGAACGTTCGCGGGCGAAATGGTCGCCGTGCGGTCGGGGCGCTTTTCCTCGGCCGCAGGCGCGGCGGCGCCGCGCAGCAGCGGCGGGGCGTTGAAGGCCGTCGCGCGCGTGAATTCGGTCGGACGGGCGGGCGGCAGCGGCGCGAAAGCGAGAAATGACGGCAGGTCGCTCGGCCGCCGCGGCGGCAGGGGCGTCTCGTCGTCAATATCTATCGCCGCGGCCTTGGCGGCCGCCTTCTCGGGTCCCCTGGCCTCTTCATCGTCAAGCGGTTGCGGCCTGGCGGTCTTCGACGGCTCGAGCGCCGCCGTCTGGGCGCGGGGCTCGGGTTGCGGCGCGGGCGCGGCGGCAGGCGGGGCCGGCGGCGCAGGCTCGGCCTGCTGGACGGGCTGCGCCGGGGCGGGGCCCGGCGACATGTAGGTTTCGCCGCGCGGCAGGTCGCGCTGCGCGCGCGCGACCTGCGCGGGCTGACCGCGGTTGGCCTCTTCGAGGAAGAAGCTGCGCGCGCCGTCGTCGCCGACGCCCGGGCTCGGCGCATAGGCCGCCACTTCCGTGCGGCCGCGCGAGGCGCGGGTGGCGATGCGCGAGCCGCGCCCGCCCCGTGTGACGCCGCCTTCCTCGTCGTCCTCGCCGCCGCCGAACAGGAAAGCGAAGAAACTCTTCGAGGTCGAGGACGGCGGCACGGCGATGTTGCCCATCGCCTCGAGTTCGGCGCGGGCCTCCTCGTAGCGGGCGAGCGGCTGGTTGTTGGAGGGCAGGTGGACGGTCTTGCCGTCCGGGAACAGGCGCACGAGCTGGTCGTAGCTCATGCGCGGCCAGGAGCGGACGGAGCCGACGTCGAGATGCACGAAGGGCGAGCGCGGATACCAGCCGACGCCGCCGTATTGCAGCTTCATGCCGATCTCGCGGATCTGGTGCATCCCCAGGCCCGGCATGGTCGTGTCCATGGCCTTGCCGAGCATGTGCTGCGAATGTTTCGCCACCGCGCGCGAGCGGCGGCGCAGCGCGGCGTTGGTGCCGGGCGAGCGATAGGCGGAGAGCACGGTGATCGGGCTCGAGCCCGCGCCCGCCTCGCGATAGACCTGCCAGACCACGTCGAACAGGCGCGGGTCCATGGTGGTCGCTTCGTCGTTGCGCCAGTCGCGCAGGAACCAGTTGAGCTGCTTCAGGACGCTCGCGTCGTAGCGGCCGCCGACCATGTAGGTGGCGGCGATCTGGTCCTTGTTGTGCGCGTGATAGAGATAGATCGTGCGGGTGTCGCCATTGGCGATCGCCGTCTGCGTGCCGGTGGAGGCCAGACAAAGCGCCGCCGCGACAGCCGCCGAACCGGCGGCCTGCGCAAGGACAGGGCGCTTCGCTCGCTTTTGCACTGAAACCGGCAACTCGCCTCCCGTCCTGCCCCGCGACTCCGGCGTTCGCTGCGCGCCGCAATCCGCGTCGCTATCGCCGACGTCGCTGTGCGGCGAGAAGCGAACTTGGTCAATGCAATCTTGCCGAGAAGCGTTAACGTCGCGTAACGCGTTGCACTGCAAGAAGCGGTTTCCAAACGCGCGATATCGCGACTTCGTGGCGAAAGATAGCCGCAACGCCTTAATCCTGACAATCACGAGCAGGGCTCGCGATTGTCGAAGCTTACGCTAAAAGGCCCGCGCGGACCTTGTGGCGGGGCAAAGCCGGCAAGCCGCTAAGATTTTCATTAAACACGAATTCTTACCGCGGTTTAGGGTCCGGGGGTTACCTTTGGGGCATGTTCAGCCGGCCCCTGCCCCCGCATCGTGGCGCTTTTGTCGCCTTCAGGCTGCCGCTTTTGACGGCCGCGAGCCTGGCCGCGCTTGCAGCCGCGGGCCCGGCTCTGGCCGGTTGCGCGCCGGGCAACGGCGGACCGCGCGACTACCTGTGCACGGGCGTCATCAACGACTTCACCAACAACATCAACGCGCGCACGCTCACGCTGAACGGCGCGACGATCACCGGTCTTTTCGCGATGATTCCGACCGCCAACGGAAACATTGCTTTCTCGATGGACGCGGCCTCCTCGATCACCAACACGGTGGGCGGAGGGCCGCATGTCAACGGGACCGGATTGCTGCTTTACACATCCAACGGCTCGATCGACACGAACACGCCCAGCGGATCGGGCATCAACGGCAAGATCACCGCGCCGGACGGCACAGCCCTGATGGCCATCACGAGCGGCGCGGGATCCAACATCAACATAACCACGGGCGCGACCGCCGTGCTGACCGGCAAGACGGGCGGGCTCGGCGCGCGAACCGACAGCAACGGCGCGATCAACCTCAACATCGCCGGCAAGATCGTATCGAGCGAGGGCTACGGCATCGCGGCGCAGGCGGTCGACGGCACGGTCAACATCAAGGTCGACGCCGACGTCAATGCGGCCGGCGACGGTGTCGATGCGCTGACGACCGGCAAGGGCGCCATCAACATCAGCGGCGCAGGCAATATCACGTCGAGCGGCGGCGTGGGGGTGAATGCGGAAGCGGCGGGCGGCGGCAACGTTTCGATCAATCTCAGCGGAACGATCACGGGCGCCGTCGCGGGCATTGTGGCGCAGTCGCATGGCGGCGACGTCACGGTCAACGCGACGGGCAAGGTGACGGGCGGCGACGGCATCATCGCCTCGACGACCGGAAGCGGCGCCGTCACCGTCACGACCGGGGGAAAGGTCACTGCGACGACGGGCGACGGCGTCGCCGCGCAGAGCGAGGACGGATGGGCGGTGGTGAATGTCGGCGCCGGCGGCGTGACGGCCGCCAGCGACGGCGTGGTCGCGATGGCCACCGGCAAGGGTTCGGTCAAGGTGCAGGCGCACGGCGACATTTCCGGCGCGACCGGCTACGGCATTGCAGCGTCGACAAAAAGCGGTTCGATCGAGATCGATCTCGACGCCGGCAAATTCGTTTCCGGCGGCATCGCCGGCGTGATCGTGCAGACGCAGACGGGCGACGCGACCATCAACAACGCCGGCACGATCAAGGGCGGCGGCTCGAAAGGCGCGGCTGTCATCATCGACGTCAACAAGGGCTCGGCGACGCTCAACAATTCCGGCACGATCCAGGCCGACGCCAACGGCATGGCGATCGGCGTCGCCAGCGGCGCGGCCCTCATCAAGAACACCGGAAAAATCGACGGCACGATCGTCAGCAATGGCATTGCGACGGTCGTCAACGACGGGACGTGGAATAACGCCGCCGGCTCCTACATCGACTTCCTGAAGAACACCGGCGTCATCAACATGGGCTCGGACCCCACCAAGACCGGCCTTCTGGTCGTGACCGGCGACGCCAGCTTCGGGCCGGGCTCCTATTACAATGCGCGCATAACCTCGACGAGCAGCGATACGATCTATGTCGGCGGCAAGGCCACGATCGATGGAGGCCTCGTTCGCATCTCGGCCGACCAGGACGGCACATACCAGCGTGGCTCGCGCTACATTCTGCTCTACGCCAAAGGCGGTTTGACCGGGCAGTTCGACGGCGTCATTTCCGACATGTCGAAATACACGGGCATCCTGACCTACGACGCCAACGACGTCTACCTGACGGTCCTGTTGCGCGACTTCCGCTCCTTCGCGCGCACGCGCAACCAGTGGTCGGTCGCTAACGGCATATACTGGGCGACGGCGCAGATGTCCGGCGGGCTCGGCGGCCAGATGCTTCTGGCGCTGAACCAGGCCTCGGACGCTTCCGTCGCCACGTCGCTTACACAGCTCTCCGGCGACGGCGTCGTCACCGGGGCGGCCAATGCGGCGTTGCAGACGAGCCATCTCTTCACGTCCGTGCTCGACGACCAGCAGGCCTTGTGGCGCGACTCTGCGCCCCGCGACCAGATCGTGCGCCGCGTCGAGCCGTTCGCCTATGCGCCGACCCGGGCCGATGGAAGCAAATGGCCGGTGTCGCGCCAGACCTATGCGCCGGCGCCCGTGCGCAACGACGGCGTGCAGCGCTGGCGCGTCTGGGCGTCGGGCTTCGGCGGCCGCTCCAGCCTGGCCGGCGACACTGTCGCGGGCTCTGCCGACCAGAAGCTGAATTCCTACGGCGGCGCGCTCGGCGTCGACTACCAGATGGGCTCCAGCATGCTCCTGGGCATGGCGCTCGGCGGTTCGTCCAGCGCGTTCAACGCCGGCAATGCGACGGGCAGCGCGGCCGGCGTCCATGTCGGCGGCTATACGGGCTTCCGCGTGCAATCATTCTACGGCACGGCGAGCGTCGCCTATTCGAACTACGCCAACAAGACGTTGCGCACGGTGGGCGCCATCGGCGCCGTCGCCGGCGAGCAGGAAGAGGGCAGGTTCACGTCCGAAGAAGTGCGCACGCGCCTTGAAATCGGGCGGCGCATCGCGTCCGACAATTACGCGGTCACGCCCTTCACGGCGATCGAGATCGCGCATCTGCACACCAAGCCGTTCATCGAGCAGGCGGCCGGCGGCGTCGGCATGTTCGCGCTGGGCTTCAAGAGCCAGGGCGTCGCTTCGACGCCGACCTTCATCGGCCTCAAGGCGGAAGGCCGGTTCGATCTCGCCGGCGCCATCCTCACGCCCTGGATCTCGCTCGCCTGGCGTCACGAATGGTCGACGAGCCGCACGCAGACGGCCTCGCTCGTCGCATTGCCGGGCGCGAGCTTCGTCATCATCGGCGCCAGTCCGGCGCGGGACGCGGCGCAGGTGAAGGCGGGCGTCAATCTCGCCGTCACGCAGCAGGTGGCGGTCTTCGCCAGCTTCGAGGGCGAATTCGGCACGAAAAACCCGGTCTACGGCGGCAAGGGCGGCGTGAAAGTGGCGTGGTAACGAAAGCGTGCGTCAGGGAACCCGCGCGTGAAGGCGCCGTTGCTCCTCCTTCAGAAGGGAGACAGCCGATGCGTTACTTTTCGCTCGCCCTGTTGTCCGTCGCCACGGTCGCGCTCGGCGCGCCGACGGCCTCGGCGCAATATTTTTACCGCCCGCCGGTCGTCTACGACGGCCCATCCTACAGCCCGTATTACGGAGCGCCGGCCCGGGCGTTCTATTGCGTGAAGGACTGCACGCAGGACACCAGCCCTTGCGACCCGCCGGAATTCAAGCGGACGGACGGGCGGTGCTCAAATCCGGCCCCTGGCGTGCGGTAGCGCCTGCTAGCGCCGCGCGTATTTTTTCGAGAGCGCGTCGGCGGCGTGGAAATCGAAGAGCTTGCCGACCTCCGGATTGGCTTCCCATTCGATCATGCGCGGCGCCATTAGCTGCGCGCGCTGGTGCCTTGCATAGACGGCGAACGAGCCTTCGACATAACCTCGGAGGTCGTCGAACTGGCCGACGTTGCGCGCCAGCCTGTAGTTGGAACGCTTGAATAGATAGCTGCCGCGATGCCCGTAGCGTTCGGCGATCTCCGGATAGACGGGGAACACGACGCCGCGCACGATGTCGTCGACGGCGAAATCGGCGAATTCGACCGGGGCCGTCTTCATGCCGGCCTTGGCCAGCAGCGCCTTCGCCACGTCGAAAAGCACATGCGCCTTGGGGTGGTTCATGGAATACATGAACGGCCCCGACCGGCTCCAGCGGATGAGTTCCGCGGACAGATCGAGGCCCGAGGCCTTGGCGAATTCCAGGAATTCGCGCGCCGAATCCTCCCACACGTCGAAATATCCCAAGGCCTCAAACAAGGGCTCGCCGAACAAGGCGACCGTCTGGTCGACGGTCATGCCACGCAGATAGGCAAAGAGCGCGATTGCCGAATGATAGGGCCCGGTCGGGCCCTCGATCGGATAACCGGAGCGGGTCGGATCGAGAATGTAGATCGTGTCCGGATGGAAGCCGGAAAAGACGATGCTCGGGATCGGCGCAACATCGGGCAGCAGCGCCTTCAACTCCTCCCATCCGCCGCCGCGCACGAAACCCGGCTGGAACTCGAGCGAGAAGACATGGTCGTAGCCGGCCAGCGTCTTCGCCAGCATGTCGAGCGTGGTGACGCCCTTGCGCACGATGGTGAAACGGTCGACATGCGCGTGCGGGATCAGCAGCTTCATGCCGTACGCGATGCCGAAGCTCTGGCAATTGCCGACGACGGCGATGCGGGGCGCGCCCTTTTCCCGTCCCAGCAGGCGACGCACCCAGACGTGCAGAAGCTGATGATCGATCTCTGAAAGCATTGGCCGGCAGGGGTAAATGCTCGCGCCCGCGCTGACAAGCGCCGGGCGGCTGTTCAGCGCGCCAGCGCCCGGCGCTTCAGCTCCTCCGCCGACAACGCGCCGAGTATCCGGGAAATTTCCGCGTCGCCCAGCCATTGGTCGACGCGCTCGTGCACGAGCTGTTCGCGGCGCCTTTCGGCGTAATGGGCGAAGGAGCGGGCGATATAGGCCCGCAGGTCCAGCATTTCGCCGACGCCGCGGCTGAACCGGTAGTGGGCGAGCTTGAGCACGGTCGAGCCGCGCAATCCGTAATGTTCGGCCAGCGGCGGGTAGACGGGGAGAATGTAGTCCCGCGACAGGTCGTCGACGGCATAGTCGTCGGTGTCGAGCGGCTGCGCCCGCAATCCGGCCTTGTCCATGGCGATGCGGGCGATGTCGAACATCACCTGCGGGCGCGGATGGGTCGGCGTGTACATGAAGGCGCGGCCGCGCGCCCAGCGGGCGACGGCGTTCTCGAGCTTCATGTGGGCCGCCTTGCCGGCGCGCATGACTTCGTCGACGGCGCTCGGCCAGACGTCCAGATAGCCGACGAAGGCGAAGACATCGTGGGTGAAGAGCGCCTCGGTCTGCTCGATGGAAAAGCCGCTGATGTGGCCGAAGAGCGTCAGCGCCGAATGATAGACGCCGGCCGGACCCATGATGAAGCGGTAGTTCTTCGTCGGGTCCAGCAGGTGGATCGTGTCGGGGTGGAAACCGTAGAAATTGACGGTCGGCAGGCGGACGATTTCCGGCATATCCGCGAAAAGCGCGTCGGAGGTTGCATTGTCGCGCAGGATCTGGGGACCAAAATCCTGCGAAAAAACATGGTCGTAGCCAGCCAGGGCGGAGCGCAGGGTCTTGAGGTTGGTCAGCGAGGGCGCAACCAGCGCGTAGCGGTCCACGACGAGGCCGGGATCGAACAATTTCAGCGCGAAAGCGTAGCCGAAACTCTGGCAATTGCCGACGACGGCGACCCTTCGCGCCGGCTTGCCGCCGTTCGCCCTGAGACGCGCGAGCTTCTGGTCCCGCCAATGGCGCGCGATCTGGCGGTCGAGCAGAGAGAACATAGCTTCGGAGCCTCGGCGCTGGCTCGGCCGCGGCAGGCGCCCGGCGTGACAAGAGAGGGCTGCGCGCCTATTTTGGCGCAAGGCTCAGGAGAATGCCCTTGTCCTCCAATCCCTACAGCGACCTACCCGACCATCGGTTCTGGCGCAAGGCCGTGGCCGGCCTGCCGCCCTTCGCCATCGACCCGATCGTCGACCTGCCTTTCCGTATTTCGCCCGCAGACAAGGTGGCGACCGGCGGCTCGTGCTTCGCGCAGCATCTGGCCAAGCGCCTGCAGCAGAGCGGCTTCCACTACTACCAGGTGGAGACCGCGCCGGCCGGCATGGACGCGGGCCAGGCCGAGCACCAGCAATACGGCGTCTATTCCTGCCGCTACGGCAATATCTACACGACCCGGCAATTGCTCCAGTTGTTCGATCGGGCCTTCGGCCTGTTCAAGCCGGAGCTGGACGTCTGGACGCGCAAGGACGGGCGCTTCGTCGATCCGTTCCGCCCGCGCGTCAATCCGGACGGCTTCGCGAGCCCCGAGGAGGTGCGCGCCGACCGCGAGAAGCACCTGGCGGCCGTGCGAAAGATGTTCCAGACGCTGGACGTCTTCCTGTTCACCTTCGGCCTGACGGAAGCCTGGGTGCACAAGGCGGACGGCGCGGTGCTGCAGATCGCGCCGGGCGTCGACGGCGGGGAGTACGATCCGGAAAAATACGTGTTCTGGAATTCGCGCGTGTCGGAAGTCTCGGGCGATTTCCTGTCGTTCGTGGACAAGCTGCACGCGATCAACCCGAAGGCGCGAATCATCACCTCGGTTTCGCCGGTGCCGATCGCCGCGACCCAGGTTCCGCGCCACGTGCTGGTGTCGAATTCCGCCTCGAAGTCGATCCTGCGCGTGGCGGCGGACGAGGTGTCCTCGGCGCGCCAGAACATCGCCTACTTCCCGTCCTACGACGTCGTGACGTTCGGGCCGAACGCGGCGAAATTCTACGCCGAATCCATGCGGCAACTGACCCCGGTCGGGGTGAGCGCGGTGATGCGCATCTTCTTCGACCATTTCGCCGAAGGCGGAAAGGCGACCAGCCCGGTCAAGCACCTCAAGGTGGATGTCGCCCGCGAAAGCGCGGAAGCGGCGAAGATCATCTGCGACGAGGAAGCCATCGAGGCGGCGTGAGCCGCCTCCACGGCGATGACAAAGCTTGGTTCTTGTGGTCATCGCGCCTGTCGGGAAGTCGCTCGTGTGGTCCCGTCTGTCATCCCGGACGGCGATGCAGGCAAGTTTACGCAGCCTGCATGGATTGGCTGCTGAGGCCTGATCCGGGCTCCAGTCCGCGACGCCCGTATGCTGGATCCCGGCCCTGCGCTTCGCTCCGGCCTGACAAGGGTGACGGACCACGGGCCTTGCCGGCATTGCGCCGGCGTCGGCCGCGCGCCTGCGCAAGAATTGTTCGTTCTCTAAAAAGAACAGATCGGTTGACATTCCGAACGACGTCATGGCCTATGGGCCGGCGCGGGGGCGCCTGACCGGAGGCCGGGATGAACGAGACGGCGTCGGCCTTGCGGGGGCAGGGCGACTGGAATCCGGCCCTTTATCTTAAATTCGAGGGCGAACGCGCGCGCGCGGCGCGCGATCTGCTGGCGCAGGTTTCGACGGCGGCGCCTGCGCTCGGCTACGATCTCGGTTGCGGACCAGGCAACAGCACCGAGCTTCTGCGGCGGCGCTTCGCCCACGCCGAACTGATCGGCCTCGACACGTCCGAGGCCATGCTCGCTCATGCGCGCACGCGCGTGCCGGACGCGCATTTCATCCGCGAAAGCGTCGACGATTTCCGGCCCGATCATGCGCCCGATCTCATCTTTGCGAACTCGGTGCTGCAGTTCACGCCCGATCATCAGCGTCTGTGCGCGCGGCTGATGTCCTTCCTGCCGACGGGCGGCTGCCTCGCCGTGCAGATGCCCGACACGGCGCGCGAGGCGGCCCATGCGCTGATGCGCATGATCGCAGTCGATGGCCCGTGGCGCGAGCGGCTGATGCCGGTCGTCAAGTCGCGCGCGGTCATCGCCGACGCGCAGGACTATTATGACTGGCTGAGCCCGCATTGCGCGCGCCTCGACCTCTGGCGCACGACTTACGTGCATGCGCTCGACGGCGCGCAAGGGGTCGTCGACTGGTTCGCAGGCTCGGCGCTGCGGCCCTTCCTCAACCCCCTGACCGAGAAGGAGCGAGAATCCTTTCTCGCGCTGTATCGGCGCGAGATCATCAGGGAATACGCGCCGCGCGCCGACGGCATGATCCTCCTGCCCTATCCGCGCCTGTTCATTGTCGCGGTGCGGTAGAGAGCGCGCTTGCCCACCCGGGCGCGGGGGAGGGGAGTCGCTGACATGCGGCGTGCGCTGGACGCGCGAAAAGACGGCGCTATCTGCGCCCTTGACGGGGCGCAACGGAGGAGGGTCCGATGGCGGCCGCCGAATCGAACGCCGCGAGCAACCGGCTCGATTTCATCACGCTTGTCCTGGGTCTGGCATTTCTCGCCGCGCCGTGGGTTCTGGGCTACGGCGGCAATGAGCGGGCGACGGCGTCGAGCCTTGTCGCCGGGCTTGCGATTGCCGCCTGCGCGGTGATCGCGCTCGCCGAACTGCCGCATCTCTTCGAGGAGGTCGACGCGATCCTTGGAGTTATCGCCGCGGCGTCGCCGTGGATTGTCGGATTTGCGAACGTTCCCCATGCGGCGGTCGCGCATGTCGCGCTCGGCCTCGGCGTCGCCGTTCTGTCGCTCGGCGAATTGTGGTGGGAGCGTCATCACGGACATGTCGGCGTCTGAAAGGCGCCGACATATCTCGCCCGGGAATGAGCGAGGGCTAGGCGGCCTCGCCCGCTTCGCCCTTCAGGCCTTCCTGGCCGACCATCTTGTCGTCGGCGCCCTCGTCGAGGCCGTATTCCTTCATCTTGCGATAGAGCGTCGAGCGGCCGATGCCGAGGCGGCGCGCCATTTCCGACATCTGGCCGCGATAATGGGCGAGCGCGAACTTGATCGCCTCCGCCTCGAGGTCGTCGAGCTTGCGCACCTCGCCGTGCTCGTCGAGCATCTTTCGCGTATTCGGGTCGCGGACCTCGACCCGTACGATCTCGCGCTCGACCCGCGCTGCGACGGGCTGCGGCGCGGGCGCGACAGGCACGCGCACGTCGTAGCCGTCGACCTGCGCGGCGATCTGCGGAAATTCCGCGACCGTCAATTCGTCGCCATCGGACAGGACGACTGCGCGGAACAGGGCGTTCTCGAGCTGGCGCACGTTGCCCGGCCAGTCGTAGGCCGCAAGCAGCGACAGCGTCTCGGCCGTGAGGCCGCGGATCTTCTTGCCTTCCTCGGCCGCAAACCGCGCGCAGAAGCGGCGCGACAATTCGCCGATGTCGCCTTTTCGCGCACGCAGGGGCGGAATCGTGATCGGGAAGACGTTGAGGCGGTAGTAGAGGTCTTCGCGGAACTTCCCGGCCTTCACCAGTTCGATGAGATTCTGGTTGGTCGCGGAAATCAGCCTGATGTCGACGCGCACCGGCCGCTTGGCTCCGACAGGGTCGATCTCGCCTTCCTGCAGCGCGCGCAGCAGTTTCACCTGCGCCTCGAGCGGCAGTTCGCCGATTTCGTCCAGGAACAGCGTGCCGCCGTTGGCCTCCTGGAATTTGCCGACATGCTTGTCGATCGCGCCGGTGAAGGCGCCCTTCTCATGGCCGAACAGGATGGATTCGACGAGATTCTCGGGCAGGGCGCCGCAGTTGACGGTGACGAAGGGCCGACCCTTTCGGTCCGAGCCGCCCTGGATGGCGCGCGCGACCAGTTCCTTGCCGACGCCGGACTCGCCCTCGAGCAGGACGGGAATGGTCGATTTCGCGGCGCGTTCGCCGAGGCGGACGATGCGCGACATCTCGTCGCCGGAAAACACCAGGTCCTTGAAGGTGAGCACGCCGGCCGCACGGCGGTTGATGCGGCGGATTTCCTCCTCCAGCGCATCGACGCGCAGCGCGTTCTTGATCGAGAATTGCAGGCGCTCGGCGCCCACCGGCTTGACCACGAAATCATAGGCGCCGGCGCGCATGGCGGAAATGACCGCCTCGATCGAGCCGTGCGCGGTCTGCACGATGACGGGAACGCCGATCTTGCGCTCGCGCATCCGGGCGAGCACGCCCATGCCGTCGAGATCGGGCATGACGAGATCGAGAATCAGCAGGTCGATCGCCGGACCTTCCGCCCGCTCCAGCCGCGCGAGAGCCTGATCGCCGCTTTCGACAGTCTCGGCCTCGTAGCCGAAGCGCCGTACCATGGCCTCCAGAAGCCGGCGCTGCACGGGATCGTCGTCGGCAATCAATATGGTCGAAATCATCAAGTCCTCTCAGGACGCTAGCCGGTCGCCTGTTGGAACGGGATGCTCGACGATTAGGGTAAATGCCCAATTAATGGCCGACCGCCGATTGTCGCTTATCGGCACAATCGCCGACTCCGCGGGCGATTGCCGGTGCGATCGGCCCGGGCTTGCCGGGGGCGCGAAAGCCGGTCGGAGACCCTATATTGAAATCAAGCTGATTCTTGACGGACCGCCCATGACCGCCACCGCCGAACTCGGGCTCTTGCCCGAATGGAACCTCGCCGACCTCTACAGCGGCCTCGACAGCCCGCAATTTTCCGCCGACCTCAAGCGCGCCGAGACGGATTGTCGCGCTTTCGCCGAGAAGTGGCGCGGCAAGCTGGCCGAGGCGGCGAAGGGCGAGAAGGCGAGCTTGCGGCTGGCCGAGGCCGTGCAGGAATTCGAGGCGCTTCAGGATCTGCTGGGCCGCATCATGAGCTATGCCGGCCTCGTTTACGCCGGCAATACGACCGATCCCATCTGCGCGAAATTCTACGGCGACACGCACGAGAAGATCACCGCCTATTCGACGGACCTCCTGTTCTTCCAGCTCGAGCTCAATCGCATCGACGACGCGACGATGGACAAGGCGTCTGCGTCCGGTCCGCTCGAACATTGGCGGCCCTGGCTGGTGGACATCCGCAAGGACAAGCCGCACGAACTCGATGATCAGATCGAGAGGCTGTTCCACGAAAAGTCGGTGACCGGGCACGGCGCATGGAACCGGCTGTTCGACGAGACGATCGCCAGCCTGCGCTTCCGTGTCGATGGCCAGGAACTGACGATCGAGCCGACGCTGTCGATGATGCAGGACGCAAGCGAAAACGTGCGCCACAAGGCCGCGGACGCAATCGCAGCGACGCTAAAGGACAATCTGCGCATCTTTTCGCTCGTCACCAACACGCTTGCCAAGGACAAGGAGATTTCCGACCGCTGGCGCAAGTTCAGCGACGTCGCGGACTCGCGCCATCTCGCCAATCGCGTGGAGCGCGAGGTGGTGGATGCGCTGGTGGCCGCCGTGCGCGCCGCCTATCCCCGGCTCTCCCACCGCTATTACAAGCTGAAGGCCAAATGGTTCGGCAAGGACGCGCTCAACCATTGGGACCGCAACGCGCCGCTGCCGCAGGTTCCGCAGCGCATCTACACATGGAGCGACGCGCGCGAGACCGTACTGTCGGCCTATGCCGGCTTTGCGCCTGCCATGGCCGACATTGCGCGAAGATTCTTCGACGACCGCTGGATCGACGCCCCGGTGCGGCCGGGCAAGGCTCCGGGCGCCTTCGCGCATCCGACCGTGCCATCCGCGCATCCCTATGTGTTGCTCAACTACCAGGGCAAGCCGCGCGACGTTATGACGCTCGCGCATGAACTCGGCCACGGCGTGCATCAGGTTCTGGCTGCCGGCCAGGGCGCCTTGATGGCGCAGACGCCGCTGACGCTGGCCGAAACCGCCAGCGTGTTCGGCGAGATGCTGACGTTTCGCGCGCTGCTCGCCAAGACGACCGACGTCGCGCAGCGCCGCGCGCTGCTCGCGTCCAAGGTCGAAGACATGATCAACACGGTCGTGCGCCAGATCGCCTTCTATACGTTCGAGCGGGAAGTTCACACGCGCCGCTGCGAAGGCGAACTGACGGCGGATCAATTGTGCGAACTCTGGATGGAAGTGCAGGGCGAAAGTCTGGGGCCGGCGATCAGGCTGCAACCAGGTTACGAAACCTTCTGGGCCTATATCCCGCACTTCGTGCATTCGCCGTTCTATGTCTACGCCTACGCCTTCGGCGATTGCCTGGTGAACTCGCTCTACGGCGTCTATCGCCGCGCCGAGCACGGCTTCGTCGAGCGCTATTTCGACATGCTGAAGGCCGGCGGCGCCAAGCACCATTCCGAACTGCTCGCGCCCTTCGGGCTGGATGCGACGGATCCTGCGTTCTGGAACATCGGCCTCGGCATGATCGAGGAGCTGATTGCCGAGTTGGAGGGGATGGAGGGGTAGAGCCTCGTAACGGGGCGAAGCACTCCTTAGATTGAGGCCATGACCGACCGCGAAGCCAATCGTTTTTCCGCCCGCGCCGCGCGTTACGCCCGGGTGGGCGCCAATGTCGGCGGCGTGGCGGCGCGTTTTGCCGCCCAGCAGCTCACCGGCGGCCGCACGTCCGGGCGCGACGCCACCAATGCGGCGGCGCTCGCCAAGGCGCTCGGCGGGCTCAAGGGCCCGCTGATGAAGGTCGCGCAATTGATGGCGACCATCCCGGACCTGCTGCCGCCCGAATATGCCGACGAACTCTCCAAGCTGCAGTCCGACGCGCCGCCGATGGGCGCGGCCTTCGTCAAGCGGCGGATGCAGGCGGAGCTCGGCGCCGACTGGCAGAAGAAGTTCAAATCCTTCGATCTCAAGCCGGCGGCGGCGGCTTCGCTGGGGCAGGTGCACAAGGCGGTTGCGCCCGACGGCGGCGCGCTCGCCTGCAAGCTGCAATATCCGGACATGAAATCGGCGGTCGAGGCCGACCTGAAGCAACTCGACATTCTGTTCGCCATCCATCGCCGGTTCGAGCCGGTGATCGACACGACAGAGGCCGCCAAGGAGATCGGCGCCCGCGTCCGCGAGGAGCTGGATTACACGCGCGAGGCCAAGCACGCCGCGCTCTATCGCCATATGCTCGCCGGCGCGGCTAATGTGCGCACGCCGAAGGTTCGGCCGGAACTGTCGACCGAGCGGCTGCTCACCATGGACTGGCTCGACGGCGAGAAGCTGCTGACCTTCAAGACGGCGCCGCTCGAGGTGCGCAACCGCATCGGCTCCGCCATGTTCACGGCCTGGTGGCTGCCGTTCTCGCGCTTCGGCGTCATCCACGGCGATCCGCATCTCGGCAATTACAGCGTGTTCGGAAAGGGCGCGGGCATCAACTTGCTGGATTACGGCTGCGTGAGAATCTTCCCGCCGAAATTCGTCGGCGGCGTGGTCGATCTCTATCGCGGCCTCCAGGCCGAGGATTCCGCGCGCATCGTCCATGCCTACGAGAGCTGGGGCTTCAAGGGCCTGAAGAAGGACTTGATCGAGACGCTGAACATCTGGGCGCGCTTCATTTACGGGCCGCTGCTCGAAGATCGCGTGCGCTCGGTCGCGGACGGCGTCGAGCCCGGCAGGTATGGCCGGCGCGAGGCCTTCACCGTGCATCAGGCGCTCAAGACCAAGGGGCCGGTGAAGGTGCCGCGCGAGTTCGTGTTCCTCGACCGCGCGGCGGTGGGGCTCGGCGCGGTCTTCCTGCATCTGGGCGCGGAGCTGAACTATCACCGCATGTTCGAGGAGGCGCTGGGCGATTTCAGCCTGGAGGCGCTCACCGCCAATCAGGCTGGCGCGCTGGAGGCGGCCGGACTGGGGTGACAGCCAAAGCCCCGTTGCCCGCGGCCACGCCCTCGGCTAAGACAGATCCAACGACAACCAGAACCCCGAGGAAAGCATGGCGCACGAGCCCGGCAACGCGATCCAGCCCTACGGCCATCCGGACATGGATTACGTCGAACACGAGAAGACCTACGACCTCTTCGTCAACCTCTTCAAATGGGGCACGGTGTTCTGCGTCGGCTGCGTGGTTCTGCTCGGCGTCCTGACGCTCTGATTTTTTTCGCCCTGCGCGAACGAAAAGGCCGGCCCCGAAACGGGCCGGCCTTTTTTGTTGCTTGCCTGAGACGCCATCCCGGCCGGATCGGCCCTTCGGGCCGTCCGGGATGACAATGCGCGGTTACTTGCCCTTCAGCGTCGCGACGACCTCGTCCAGCATCTTCTTGGCGTCGCCGAACAGCATCAGATTGTTGTCCTTGTAGAAGAGCGGATTGTCGATGCCGGCGTAGCCGGACGCCATCGAGCGCTTCATGACGATCGAGTGCCTGGCCTTCCAGACTTCAAGCACCGGCATGCCGGCGATCGGGCTGCCCGGATCGTCCTGCGCGGCCGGATTGACGATGTCGTTGGCGCCGATGACCATGGCGACGTCGGTCGCCGGGAAGTCGTCGTTCAGCTCGTCCATCTCGCAGACGATGTCGTAGGGCACCTTGGCCTCGGCCAGCAGCACGTTCATGTGGCCGGGCATGCGGCCCGCGACGGGATGAATGCCGAAGCGCACGTTCACGCCTTTTTCGCGCAAGATCTTCGTCATCTCGAAGACCGCGTGCTGCGCCTGCGCCACCGCCATGCCGTAGCCCGGCACGATGATGACGCTCTTGGCTTCCGACAGCATGTCGGCCGTCTCGGCCGCACTGACCGACTTCACGTCGCCTGCCGGCGCAGCGGCCGCGCTGGCCGCGCTCGTCGAAGTGGTGCCGAAACCGCCCGCGATCACCGAGATGAAGTTGCGGTTCATGGCGCGGCACATGATGTAGCTGAGGATCGCGCCGGACGAGCCGACCAGCGCGCCGACGACGATCAGCAGGTCGTTCGACAGCATGAAGCCGGTCGCCGCCGCCGCCCAGCCGGAATAGGAGTTCAGCATCGAGATCACGACCGGCATGTCGGCGCCGCCGATGGCCATCACCATGTGCACGCCGAAGGCGAGCGAGATGATCGTCATGACGATCAGCGGGAACATGCCGCCGGCGATCGTCTCGGCGCCCAGGAAGAACTTGCCGAAGATGATCACCAGCACGAGGCCGGCGAGGTTGATCCAGTGGCGCGCCGGCAGCAGCAGCGGCTTGCCGTCGATGCGGCCCGACAGCTTGCCGAAGGCGATGACGGAACCGGTGAAGGTGACCGCGCCGATCAAGATGCCGATGTAGATTTCGACGAGGTGGATTGTGTGTTCGGCATGCGTGGCGAACACGGTGGACGTGTCGATGTAGCTCGCAAAGCCGATGGCGCACGCGGCGAAGCCGACCAGCGAATGCATGATCGCGACGAGTTCCGGCATCTGCGTCATCTGCACGGTGCGCGCCGCATAGAGGCCGACCGCGCCGCCGACGACCATCGCCAGCAGGATGAACACATAGCCCGCGCCGATGACGATGGATTGTTCGCCTCCATTGCCGATGGCGCGCGAACCGAAGACCGTCGCAATCACGGCGATCGCCATGCCGACGATGCCGTACCAGTTGCCGCGCTTGGCGGTCTCCGGATTGGAGAGGCCGCCGAGGCTGAGAACGAAGAGAATGGTGGCTCCGATGTAGGAGACCGTGACGAGGCTGGCAGACATGTTTCCCGTCCCCTTACTTCTGGAACATCGCCAGCATGCGGCGCGTCACGGCGAAGCCGCCGAACATGTTGATGGTGGTGAGCGTCAGCCCGACGAATGCGATGATCAGGATCCAGATGTCCGGCCGCCCGGGCGATTCCGGAGGCCAGATCTGCAGGAGCGCGCCGATCGCGATGATCGAGGAGATGGCGTTGGTGACGCTCATCAGCGGCGTGTGCAGCGCCGGCGTCACGTTCCACACCACCATGTAGCCGACGAAGATCGCCAGCACGAAGACGGTGAAATGGCCGAGGAAGGCCGGCGGCGCATAGGCGCCGACGAGCAGGAACAGAACGGCTGCGACGCCGAAGGTGATCAGCAGGGTCTTGAGCGCCATCGGCTCGCTCGGCGCGCCGTGGCCGTGTCCGCCGCCGCTCTTCTTCGGCGCAGGCGCGGCCGCCGCGGGCGCAGCGGCCGCGGGCTTGGCGGCGGGCGGCGCCGGCAGTTTCAGCGGCGGGGCGGGCCAGGTGATCTCGCCGTCCTTGACGACGGTGAAGCCGCGAATGGCGTCGTCGTCCATGTTGACGACGATCTGGCCGTCCTTGGCCTTGCACAGTTCCTCGGTGAGGCGCAGCAGATTGGTCGCGTAGAGCGTCGAGGACTGCTTGGCGAGACGGCTGTGCAGGTCGGTGTAGCCGACGATGGTGACGCCGTGGCGCACGACGGCTTCGCCCGGCACGGTCAGTTCGCAATTGCCGCCCTGTTCCGCCGCGAGATCGACGATCACGCTGCCGGGCTTCATCGACTTCACCATGTCGGCGGTGATCAGCTTCGGCGCCGGCTTGCCGGGGATCAGAGCGGTGGTGATGATGATGTCGGAATCCAGCGCCTGCTTGGCGTACATCTCGCGCTGCGCGGCCTGGAAGCCCTCGCTCATCACCTTGGCGTAGCCGCCGCCGCCGCCGCCCTCCTCGTCATAGTCGACCTTGACGAATTCGGCGCCCATCGACTTGACCTGATCGGCCACTTCCGCGCGCGTGTCGTTGGCGCGCACGATGGCGCCGAGGCCGACCGCCGTGCCGATGGCCGCGAGGCCCGCGACGCCGGCGCCGGCGACGAAGACTTTTGCCGGCGGGATCTTGCCGGCGGCGGTGATCTGACCGGCGAAGTAACGGCCGAAAGCGTTGGCGGCCTCGACGACGGCGCGATAGCCGGTGACGCCGGCCTGCGAGGTCAGCGCGTCCATTTTTTGGGCGCGCGACAGGAGACGGGGAACCGCGTCCATCGCCAGAACCGTGACCTTCTTCGCCTTCAGCTTTTCCATCAGTTCCGGATTCTGCGCCGGCCAGATGAAGGAGATCAGCGTCTGGCCTTCCTTCATCTGCGCGACTTCGCTGTCGGCAGGCAGGCGGACCTTGAAGACGATGTCGGAGTCCGACCAGACTTGCGCCGCCGTGTCGGCGATCTTCGCGCCGGCCGCCGTCAAGGCGTCGTCATAGATGTCGGCGGCGTCGCCTGCGCCCTTTTCCACGAGAACCGAGAAACCCAATCCGACCAGTTTCTGGACGACCTCCGGCGCGATCGCCACGCGCTTCTCGCCGGGAAAAATCTCCTTGGGAATTCCAATGACCTGCGGCATCGGCTCGATTCTCCTTGCTTTGGCTCGGGCGGCGACCGCTTCAGGACTTGCCGTTCTTTTCAAGCCAAGGGCTGGCTTCTTACATGAAATTCAGCGCCGCGCCATAGAGGGCCGCCGGAGTCCGGAAAATCCATCCCTTCGGCGCATCCGGGCGCCGCGCAGGATGGCGACGGGTCTATTCAGCGAAAAGGGAAGGCGGGGAGAACCGGACGGGCTGCGAGACCTGAGGCCCGTTCATGGCGACAACATGAGGTCAGTTTTTGCGGCCATGGCTCGAGACGCGCCACCCAAGTCAGGCCCGCAATTCAAGACTCCTCGCCCTGAGGAGCCGCGAAGCGGCGTCTCGAAGGGTGGCCGGGACACGTAACCCTGGATCATGCTTCGAGACGCCTGCTGCGCAGGCTCCTCAGCATGAGGGGCGCGGGTGCGCAGCAGTATGAGGGGCGCGGGGTCGCAGCACGTTTCGAGTCAAACTCTAAGGAGGGCGCGCAACGACCGTCTGGAAGCACGGGGGCGGGCCTCGGCTTTGTCGGCAGTCTGAGCGAGCCGAGGGCTCGCGGTCCATTCGACCCGATGTCAGACCTTGATCCGGCTCGCGCCGCCGCGGGCGACGGGATTGTTCGGGTCGATCACCAGCGCGCGCTGATAGGACTCGGCCGCCTTCGCGCGATTGCCCTGCTTTTCGTAGGCCATGCCGAGGCCGGCCCAGCCGTTGGCGTTCTTGTTGTCGACATTGAGCGAGGCGTTGAAGTCTTCGATCGCCTTGTCGTACTTGCCCTGCGCGACGAGGCTCTCGCCGCGCGCCTGATAGGGCGCGCCCGCGAAGGGATCGCGGTCGATGGCGTTGTCGAAATCGGTGATGGCGCGCTGGTGCTCGCCGCGCTTCTGGTAGATCAGGCCTCTCGCGTGAAACGCCTGCGCGCCTTCGGGATTGAGGCGGATCGCCTGGTCGAGGTCGCTCATGGCCTCGTCGAGCTGGCCCTGCGCGCGCAGCAGATTGGCGCGACCCAGATAGGCCGAGGCGTGGCGCGGATTGACCTCGACGGCGCGGGTAAAGTCGTTCAGCGCGGCATCATTGCGGCCGAGCTGGCGCTGCGCCAGCGCGCGGTTGGTGTAGGCGGCGGCGTTGTTCGGGTCGAGCTTGATGGCCTGCGAGAAGTCGGCAATCGCCTCGCCCATGCGGCCGTTGCGCGCGTAGGCGTTGCCGCGGGTAAGGTAGGCTTCGGCGCTGCCGGGATTGCGGTTGATGACCTCGGTCAGCGAGGCGATGTTGGCGGAAGCCGCCGCCGGATCGTCGGGGGCGACTTCGGCGATCTGGGGCGCCGCGCCGCTAAGGCCGCCGCGCGCGGCGCCGACGGTGTCGCAGCCGGCGAGCGCCGCGCCCAGGCCGATGGCCGCCAGCGCGGCGAGACCGCCGCGCAGCCGCGTCATTGTCCATAAAGAATTGGACGCCAGACGATTGCCAATTCGATAGACCATGCCGGTCCCTTCACGTGTCCTGCCGTTTCAGAGCGTCGCCCCTATCTGCCCGCATTCGGGCGACTTGCGGGACGATGCGCGCAAAGTCGAAAAAAACGGTCAAGAAATCGTAAACTGATGCAAAAAAGACACGGCGGCCGAACGAGTCAGCCGCCGCGGCAAAACGGATGCGAAAGAAGACTTAGCGGGCCGCGCCGAAAGCCGGCTTGGGCTTCGACGGCAGCAGGCCTTCGCGCTGCATCTTCTTGCGGGCGAGCTTGCGGGCGCGGCGGACGGCTTCGGCCTTCTCGCGGGCGCGCTTCTCGGACGGCTTCTCGTAATGGCCGCGCAGCTTCATTTCACGGAAAATGCCTTCGCGCTGCATCTTCTTCTTGAGCGCCTTCAGCGCCTGGTCGACGTTGTTGTCGCGAACGAGAACTTGCACCGGACCTCCTGTGGCGGGCCGTTTCGGCCCAGTCGGGCGCGCGCCTTGCCGGCCTCTGCCCATGAATTTCGAAAACAGGGAACCGCCCGCGCCCAAGGGGCTAAGGCGATAGTGGCGTGGCGATTAACAGAATCCCGGGAGCTTGTCTATCGGGCGGGCTTTGAAATCACCCGCGTCACATGCCCCATCTTGCGGCCCGGCCGGGCTTCGGCCTTGCCGTAGAGATGCAGCGCGGCGCCCGGCTCGGCGGCGATCTTCTTCCACTGGTCGGCCTGGTCGCCGATCAGGTTGCGCATCTCGACCTCGCCCCGGATTCTTGGCGATCCCAGCGGCCAGCCGCAGATCGCGCGGACATGCTGCTCGAATTGCGAGGTTTCCGCGCCCTCGATCGTCCAGTGGCCGGAATTGTGGACGCGCGGCGCGATCTCGTTGACGACCACCTTTTCGCGCCGCGCGCCGTCCGGGCCGATGCCGGCGACCAGGAACATCTCGACCGCGATCACGCCGACGTAATCGAGCGCATCGAGGATCCTGTGGCAGATGTCCATGGCTTCCGTGGCGGTTTCCGGCGCCATGCGGGCAGGCGCGCGGGTGACCGAGAGAATGTGGTTCTCGTGCTCGTTCTCGCAGACGTCGAAGGCGGCGAAGGCGCCGTCCAGCCCGCGCGCGCCGACGACCGAGACCTCGCGCTCGAAATTCACGAAGCCCTCGAGAATGCAGGGCGCGCCGCCGAGCGCCCGGAAGGCCGCGCCGACGTCGGAGCCTTCGCGCAGCATGATCTGGCCCTTGCCGTCATAGCCGAAGCGGCGCGTCTTGAGGATCGCCGGCCGGCCGATGCGCCCGATGTGGCGGATGAGCGCGCCGGCGTCGTCGACCGCCGCATAGGGGGCGGTCGGAATGCCGAGCGAGGCCAGGAAATCCTTCTCGACCAGCCGGTCCTGCGTCTTTTCCAGCGCCAGAGGGCCGGGCCGGACCGGCTTGCGGGCGGCGAGATATGCGGCGACGGCGGCCGGCACGTTCTCGAATTCGTAAGTCACGACGTCGACCGCGTCGGCGAAGCGCGCGAGCGCGGCCTCGTCCGTCCATTCGCCCGTGGTCACCACGGCGGCGACATGGGCCGCCGGCTCGTCGGCATGGTGGGCGTAGATATGCGTCCTGATGCCGAGACGGGCGGCGGCGAGCGCGATCATGCGGCCGAGCTGGCCGCCGCCGAGCACGCCGATGGTCGAGCCCGGCGGAAGGGCGCCGTCAGGCGTCATCGGAGGGGCGTTCGGCGACGGACGCCGTCTGTTTCGCGCGCCAGGCGTCCAGCCGTTCGGCGAGCGCCTCGTCGTTGAGCGCCAGCACGGCGGCGGCGAGGAGGGCGGCGTTGATCGCGCCGGCCTTGCCGATGGCGAGCGTGCCGACGGGAATGCCGCCGGGCATCTGGACGATGGAGAGGAGCGAGTCCTGCCCCGACAGCGCCTTGGATTCCACCGGCACGCCGAAGACGGGCAGCGAGGTCATGGCGGCGGCCATGCCCGGCAGGTGGGCGGCGCCGCCGGCGCCGGCGATCACCACCTTGAAGCCGGCGGCCCTGGCGCCCTTGGCGAAGGCGACAAGCCGGTCTGGCGTGCGATGGGCCGAAACGATGCGGGCGTCGTGCGCGACGCCGAGCGCATCCAGCGTGTCGGCGGCGTGGCGCATGGTCGCCCAGTCGGACTGGCTGCCCATGATGATGGCGACGGGGGGCGTGCTGCGCTGCGGCAAGGCAATCTCGATCTGTGCGGCGAAAAAGCGCGGATAAACGAAGCGCCTGAGGGGCGCAAGGGGCGGAGGCGGCCGCGTCGGCCGCTCAGGCGATGATGTCTGGCGTCAACTGGTCTTCGACGAAGGACAGCCGGTCGCGCAAGGCGAGCTTGCGCTTCTTGAGGCGCTGAACCTGGAGCTGGTCGCTTGCGCCGACAGCGCCCAGGGCCTCGATCGCCGCGTCGAGATCCCTGTGTTCCTGCTTCAGCCGCTCCAGTTCCGCTTCAAGCGTTGCGCGTTCGGCGTCGGTGATTTTCGGCGGCATGATGTCCGGGCGGTCGGCGCTTATCGATACAAAAATATTTCGCGCCCGTCGCGGCGAAGCAGCGAGCGATAGGCTGGCAGTATCGCCCCGGACCCGTCCGTCGGCAAGGGCGCCTCGACAGTTTGACGCGACGTTGCATTGCAAATTTATGGCCACGTTAAATTTGATCGGCGGCGCCTGCCGGAAGGGCTTGCGGCCTGTCAAAGCTGTGTCATGATTTCGCGTGTGCGATCTATCAAGGAGAGCCTGCATGTCGATGCAAAGCCATCTCGCCGAACTCGAGCGGCGCCATAAGACGCTCGAGAGCGAAATCGAGAAGGAACTTCTTCATCCCGGAAGCGACGAGAACCACGTCCACGAATTGAAGAAGAAGAAGCTTCGACTGAAAGACGAAATCGCGAAATTGAAGTCCCAGGAGAGCGAGACCGTTCACTGAGACGTTTCCGAGGGTCCATCGCCCCCGAACATCCCCGGCCCCGCCTCGGCGCGGCCGGGGATTTTTTTGAGGTTCAGCCTTGCTCCGCCAGCCGCGCGCGGAGCTCCGTCTTCAGGACCTTGCCGTAATTGTTCTTGGGCAGCTCCTCGACGATGTAATAGGCCTTCGGCCGCTTGAAGCGCGCGATGCGGTCAAGGCAATGGGCGTCGAGCATGGCCGGTCCAAGCGCCGCGCCGGGCGCCGGCACGACGAAGGCGACCAGCTCCTCGCCCCAGTCCGCGTGCTTGCGGCCGACACAGGCGACTTCCTGAACCGCCGCATGCGTGAGCAGCGCCTCCTCCACCTCGCGCGGATAGATGTTCGAGCCGCCCGAGATGACCACGTCCTTGGAACGGTCGTGCAGGGTCAGGTAGCCGTCCGCGTCCATCGCGCCCATGTCGCCGGTCCACAGCCAGCCGTCCCGCAGCGTATCGGCCGAGGCCTGCGGGTTGCGCCAATAGCCGGCCATGACGGTGGGGCCTTGCGCCAGCACTTCGCCAATCTCGCCGGACGGCAGCTCCCGACCCGAAGCGTCGGCGACCTTCACGCGCATGCAGCTTTGCGCAAGTCCGACCGAACCGAGCCTTTCGCGCCAGCGCGGATGGCTGCGATCGGCGATCGTCGCGCGCGAGAGCGCGGTAATGCACATCGGGCTTTCGCCCTGGCCGTAGATCTGGACGAAGCGCGGACCCATGACGTCGACCGCCTCGACGATGTCGGCGAGATACATCGGACCGCCGCCGTAGACGACGGTCTTGAGGCCGTCGCCATCGGCGCCGGCAACCTTCGCGCGCTCCACGAGACGGCGCACCATGGTCGGGGCGGCGAACATCGAGACATTGCGCAGGGTCTTCGCCAGATCGAGAATCTCCTGCGGCTCGAAGCCGCCGCTTTCCGGCACGACATGGCGCGCGCCGCGCATCACGTGCATGAAATTGTAGAGCCCCGCGCCATGCGACAGGGGCGCGGCGTAGAGCGCGGCGTCCTGCGGCGTCACCTCGTCGACATCGACGAAATAAGTGAGGGCGGTCGCCATGATGTTTCCGGCAGTAATCATCACGCCCTTGGGCCTGCCCGTCGTGCCCGACGTGTAGAACAGCCAGAGCATGTCGCCGGCCGCCATCGGCGTCGGCTCGCCGAGCGGTTGCGTCTCCTTCATCGCCGCAAAATCGGGGCCGTCGATGCGGACCATCTCGGCGTCCGGCGGAAGCACGGCGCGGAGTTCATCGGCCAGATCGGACGAGACGATGACGAGCTTCGCCTGCGCGTTCTCCACGATCCACGCGCATTCGCGTGCGTGCAGCTTGGCGTTGATCGGCACGGCGGCCGCGCCCGTAAACCACACGCCGTACATGGCCTCGAGATATTCCACGCAATTGCCCGCAAACAGAGCGACGCGGTCGCCGGGCGCGACGCCGCGCGCACGCAACGCGGCGCCGATTGACGCCGCCGAGCGCGCGAAAGCCGCGTAGTCGGCGACGACGCGCGCGCCCGTCAGCAGCGCGGGCGCGTCGGGCGCGCGCCGGGCGGCGCGGACAAGCCATTCGGCGGGGTTCATCGATATCGCTCCCTTCCAAGCCTGTCGCGTTCAAATGGAATCGTCATTGCAATGACGGCGGGTCGTCTGAAGGCAACAGGCTGATCGCGCTTCGCGGCGGCCGGGACGACGGCGCGTCACAACGCCTTCGCGCGCTCGCGCAGCACGAATTTCTGGATCTTGCCGGTCGATGTCTTCGGCAATTCGGTGAAGACGACATTCTTCGGGCATTTGAAGCGCGCGAGCTTGGTCCTGCACCACTCGATCAACTCTTCCTCGGTCGCGCTGGCGCCGGGCTTGAGTTCGACGAAGGCGCAGGGCGTCTCGCCCCATTTGTCGTCGGGCCTGGCGACGACGGCGGCCTGCGCGACGGAAGGATGCTTGAACAGCGCGTCCTCGACCTCGATGGAGGAGATGTTCTCGCCGCCCGAAATGATGATGTCCTTCGAGCGGTCCTTCAATTGGATATAGCCGTCAGGATATTTCACGCCGAGGTCGCCGGAATGGAACCAGCCGCCGGCAAACGCCGCGTCGGTCGATTTCCTGTTCTTCAGATAGCCCTTCATCACCACGTTGCCGCGGAACATCACTTCGCCCAGCGTCGCGCCGTCGGCGGGCACGGGCTGCATCGTATCGGGATCGAGCACGTCGAGGCTCTCGAGCGCGAGATAGCGCACGCCCTGACGCGCCTTCAGCGCCGCCTGCTCGTCGTCGGGCAGCGCGTCCCACTTGCCGTTCCATTCGTTGACGACGGCGGGTCCGTAGACCTCGGTCAGGCCGTAGACATGGGTGACGGCGAAGCCCGCCGCCTTCATCGCGCCGAGCACGGCGGCTGGCGGCGGCGCGCCGGCGGTGATGAATTCGACCGTCTTCGACAGCGGTTTCCTTTCGGCGTCTGTCGCGGCCAGCATCGTGGACATGACGATCGGCGCGCCGCACATGTGCGTGACGCCATGCGCCGACATGAGTTCGTACATGGCGCTGGCGCGCACCGCGCGCAGGCAGACGTGCGTTCCGGCGACCGCGCTCAGCGACCAGGGAAAGCACCAGCCGTTGCAGTGGAACATCGGCAGCGTCCAGAGATAGACGGGGTGCCGGCCGAGATTGGCCGAAAGCACATTGCCGACGGCCAGAAGGTAGGCGCCGCGGTGGTGATAGACGACGCCCTTGGGGTCGCCGGTCGTGCCGGACGTGTAGTTGAGCGCGATCGCGTCCCATTCGTCGTCGGGCATGCGCCAGGCGTAGGCGGGACCGCCCGAGTCGATAAAGGCCTCGTATTCGAGGGCGCCGATGCGCTCCCCCGGGCCGTCGTATTCGGGGTCGTCGTAGTCGATGATGAAGGGCTTGGTCTTGGCGAGCTTCAGCGCCTCGGCCATGACCCTGGAGAATTCGCGGTCGACGATCAGGACCTTGGTTTCGGCATGGTCGAGCGTGAAGGCGACGATGGCGGCGTCGAGGCGCGTGTTGAGCGCATTCAGCACGCCTTGGCACATGGGCACGCCATAATGGCATTCGACCATGGCCGGCGTGTTGGCCATCATCACCGAGACGGTGTCGCCACGGCCGACGCCGTGCTTCGCGAGCGCGCTGGCGAGGCGGCGGGCGCGGGCGTAGAGGTCGCGGTAGGGCCGGCGCAGGCCGCCATGGATCACCGCGGTATGATCGGGAAAGACCGCGGCGGCGCGTTCGAGAAACTGCAGGGGGGTGAGGGGCTGATGATTGGCCGCGTTGCGGTCGAGATCGATGTCGTAGGCCGTCCTGTTCATTTCAGCTCCCCTGACGCTATCGTTCCCTCAATAGCGCGAATTAAGCCTGTCGAAAATTCGGGCGCCGCCGGCCTTTGGCGGCCGGCCGGAGCGTTTGCCTTCCCACCCGCGATTGTGCATCTTCGCCGTCCGGAAAAATACTTCGGGAGGGAAACGATGAATAAGAAAATGATGTATGCGACGGCGCTCGGGGCGATGCTGGTCGCCGCGCCCGCGCTGGCGCAGGACAAGAACGTCAAGATCGGCGTGCTCAACGACATGTCCAGCCTCTATGCCGATATCGGCGGCCCGGGTTCGGTGGTCGCAGCAAAGCTGGCGGTCGAGGATTCCGGTCTCACGGCCAAGGGTTGGAAGGTCGACGTGGTCTCGGGCGACCATCAGAACAAGCCAGATATCGGCGTCAACATCGCCCGCCAGTGGATCGACGTCGAGAAGGTCGACATGATCACGGATACGCCGAATTCCGGCGTTGCGCTGGCCGTGTCCAACGTCGCGAAAGAAAAGAACATCGTTCTTTTGAACTCCGGCGGCGCGTCGTCGGACCTGACCGGCAAGGCGTGCACGCCGAACACGATGTCGATGATGTACGACACCTACATGCTCGCCAACGGCACCGGCAAGGCGCTGACCAAGGCCGGCGGCAAGACCTGGTTCTTCCTGACGGCCGACTACGCCTTCGGCCATGCGCTCGAGCGCGATACCTCGGCGGTCGTCAAGGCAAACGGCGGCCAGGTGCTGGGCGGCGTCAAGCATCCGCTCAACACGCCGGACTTCTCGTCGTTCCTGCTGCAGGCCCAGACCTCGAAGGCCAATGTCATCGGACTTGCCAACGCCGGCGGCGACACGTCGAACGCCATCAAGCAGGCGGCGGAATTCGGCATTGTCGCGGGCGGCCAAAAGATCGCGGGACTGCTGGTGTTCATCAACGACGTCAACGCGCTCGGCCTGAAGACGGCGCAGGGCCTGACATTCACCGAGTCCTTCTACTGGGACGCGAACGACGACACCCGCGCCTTCGCCAAGCGTTTCTCCGCGCAGTCGCCGAAAGGCGCCATGCCGTCGATGGGACAGGCAGGCGTCTATGCCGCCGTGAAGCACTATCTGGCGGCGCTGGAGAAAATGGGCGGCAACCCGCACGACGGCGCCAAGGTCGTGGCGAAGATGAAGGAGCTGCCGGCGGTCGACAAGCTGTTCGGCGACGCGCCCTTCCGCGCCGACGGCCGCCGCATGGTCAAGGCCTATCTCTTCGAGGTGAAGAAGCCGGAAGAGAGCAAGTATCCGTGGGACTACTACAAGACCGTCGCGACGATCCCGGCCGAGGAAGCCGCTCGTCCGCTGGCTGAGAGCGAGTGCCCGCTCATCAAGAAGTAAGGGCGTTCGCCTGAACGACGAACCGGCGGGGCCTGGGCCCCGCCGGTTTTGTTTTGGCTAGTTGCAGACCTGAACGCGCCGGCGGCCGAGATAATTGCCCCAGGAGTCGTACGCCGGCTGGCGAACCCAGTAGCAGCCGCCGTAGACCGGCGCGGGCGCGGGGTAGTAGTAGCCGGAGTCCGCAGCCGCCGCGGCGCCCATCGCGCCGATGACGCCGCCGATAATGCCGACCGCCGCCGCCGCTCCGGGATCGTACCCCCAGCCGCCGCCCCGGTAGACGCCGCCACGATAGACGCCGCCCCGGTACACGCCGCCGCGATAGACGCCGCCGCGCGCGACACGGCCGCCGCCCGCAAACGCGCCGCCGCCGCGTACGCCCGGCGCCACGCGGCCCCCGCGCCGTCCTTGCGTCTTGACGATCAGATCGTTCGAAACGTCGCCTGCGGCGATCGCGTCCCGTGAAACCGCCGATCCTGCCATGCCGAGCGGAGCCGCCGTGGCCGGCGCCATCCATGCGAAGGAAACGCCAGCGAGCAATGCAGCGCCCGCAAGCAGCGACCTGTTTTTCATGACTGCCCCCTTATTTTGCACTTCGGCGCGATACCCAGCGCCGTTCTCAGCCTATGACCAGGCGGCGGCTTCGCAAGGCGTCGCGGTCAAGGACCGCGGCGGCGCCATGTGACATACTGATGCAGCAGTTTGCGTTCCGAGCCCAGCCGCCCTGCATTTCAGAACGCGCCGAGGCCCTTGAGGCCGTCCCAGATCAGCTTGAGCCCGACGACGAAGGTCATGACGTAGACGAAGCTGTAGAAGAAGCCCGCCTGTACCCGCCGCACGAGCCAGACGCCGGCAAAGGTCGCGGCGATGGCGATCGGAAACAGGCTCGCCGACACTGCGAAATTCTCGAGGGACACCTGGCCGAGCGCGGCGAAGGCGGCGAACTTGATGAGATTGACCGCCGCAAACACCATCGTCTGCACGCCGGCGTAAGTCTGGGGCTTGAGACGTTGCGGCAGAACATAGACCTGGAAGGGCGGCGAGCCGGCGTTGGCGATGAAGCTCGTGAAGCCCAGGCACGCGCCCCAGAAAATTCCCGGCGCGAGGCGGGCGGGTTGCGGCTCCCCGGCGCGCCCGCCTTTACGCAGCCAGGAATAGAGCACGAAGCCCGACGCGATCAGGCCGACGATGAGCAGGACGGCGGCGTTCGAGACATGCGCGGCGAGAAGCGCGCCGGCGGCGATGCCGATCAGCGAGCCGCCGAGCAGGACGCCGACGACGCGGCGGTCGAAATCATGGCGGTAGAACCAGACGCTGACCATGTCCTGAACGATGAGGATCGGCAGCATGATGGCGGCGGCGCGGAGCGGCGGGCTGACGAGGGCGAGCAGCGGCAGGGAGAGGGTGGCGAGGCCCGCAAAACCGCCCTTGGACAGGCCGACGAGGATGACCGCCGGCGTGGCCGCGGCATAGAATATCCAGCTCTCGGGAAGGCCATACATCGCGGGCGACAGTCCTTTTTCCCGCCTATAGCCTAAGAGCTAAAGGCCGCGCCATTGCATTCGCCTGTGTCGGACGCCATGAATCCGCGCAGCCGGATAATGTCGAGCGCGCGTTGAGCGAAAACCGGCGACCGCTTTTCGCTGCGCGCTCTGTCGCGGGAGGGACCGATGTCGAGCCGTTACACGCAAGTCTATGGCCAGTGGAAGAAGGACCCGGAAGGCTTCTGGGCGGAGGCCGCGAAAGAGATCGACTGGATCAAGGCGCCGACCAAGATCTTCGACAAGGACGCGGGCGTCTATGGCCGCTGGTTTCCCGACGCCACCTGCAACACCTGCTACAACGCGCTCGACCGCCACGTGAAGGGCGGGCGCGCCAGCCAGCGCGCGCTGGTCTACGATTCCCCCGTCACCGGGCAGGCGCGCAACTACACCTACGCCGAGGCGCTGGAAGAAGTCGCCACTCTCGCGGCGGTGCTGAAGAACCTCGGCGTCGGCAAGGGCGATCGCGTCATCGTCTACATGCCGATGATCCCGGAAGCCGTTTTCGCCATGCTCGCCTGCGCGCGCATCGGGGCGATCCATTCGGTGGTGTTCGGCGGCTTCGCGGCCAAGGAGCTTGCGACCCGCATCGACGACGCCAAGCCGAAGGCGGTGATGGCCGCCTCCTGCGGCATCGAGCCCGGCCGCGTCGTGCACTACAAGCCGCTGCTCGACCAGGCGATCGAGCTTTCGTCCAACAGGCCGTCCGCGGTCCTCATGCTCCAGCGTCCGCAGTCGCAGGCGGCGATGCAGGCGGGCCGCGACCACGACTGGGCCGACCTCGTCGCCAAGGCGAAGGCGGCCGGCCAAACGGCGGATTGCGTTGAACTCGCCGCGACCGATCCGCTCTACGTGCTCTACACCTCCGGCACGACCGGCGTGCCCAAGGGCGTGGTGCGCGACAACGGCGGGCACATGGTCGCGCTGAAATGGTCGATGAAGGGGCTCTACGGCATCGAGCCCGGCGAGGCCTTCTGGGCGGCCTCCGACGTCGGCTGGGTTGTTGGCCATTCCTACATCGTCTACGCGCCTCTGCTGCACGGCGCGACGACCATCGTCTACGAAGGCAAGCCGGTCGGCACGCCCGATCCCGGCGCGTTCTGGCGCATGATCTCCGAACACAAGATCGCCGCGCTGTTCACCGCGCCGACGGCGTTCCGCGCGATCAAGAAGGAAGATCCGAAGGCGGAATTCCTCAAGCCCTACGACCTGTCGTGCATGCGCACGCTGTTCCTGGCGGGCGAGCGCGCCGATCCCGACACGATCCACTGGGCCGAGGACATTCTGAAGAAGCCGGTGATCGACCATTGGTGGCAGACCGAAACCGGCTGGTGCATCGTCGGCAATCCCGTCGGGCTCGGGCAATTGCCGGTCAAGTACGGGTCGCCGACCGTGCCGATGCCGGGTTACGACGTGCAGATCGTCGACGAGGGCGCCAAGCCCGTGCCGGCCGGCACGATGGGCTCGATCGTGGTGAAGCTGCCGCTGCCGCCCGGCTGCCTGCCGACGCTGTGGCAGAACGACAAGCGCATGGTCGAGAGCTACCTCGAGGAGTTCCCGGGCTTCTACAAGACCGCGGACGCTGGCTTCGTCGACGAGGACGGCTATCTCTACATCATGGGCCGCACCGACGACATCATCAACGTTGCCGGCCATCGCCTGTCGACGGGCGGCATGGAGGAAGTGCTCGCCTCGCATCCCGACGTCGCGGAATGCGCGGTCATCGGCATCAAGGACAATCTCAAGGGCGAGCAGCCCTGCGGCTTCGTCGTGCTGAAGGCCGGAGTCGCCAAGCCGCACGAGCAGATCGAGAAAGAGATCGTCGCCCTCGTGCGCGAAAAGATCGGGCCGGTCGCCGCCTTCAAGATCGCGGTCTGCGTCGATCGCCTGCCGAAGACGCGCTCGGGCAAGATTCTTCGCGCCACCATGAAGAAGATCGCGGACCACGACGAATGGTCGATGCCCGCGACCATCGACGATCCCGCGATCCTCGACGAGATCGCCAGCGCTCTGAAGAGCCACGGGGTCTGACGCGCAAGGCGCGGGTCTCGGGACCCGCGCCTCTGGCTCGATTGTCGGCGGCGGCGCTCTACCTTCGTGTGCAGACACGGAGGCGCCCATGCACGCAGCTCTCAAGACCCCGGGACCCGATCATCCGATCACCATCACGCCGTCGCCAGCGCGCGTGCGTGTGCGCTTCAACGGCAAGGTCGTCGCCGAGACCACGCGCGCGCTCGAACTGAAAGAAGAGGGCTACCGGCTCGTGCGCTATATCCCGCGCGCCGATATCGACATGCGCTTCTTCGAGCGCACGACGCGCGTCACGCATTGCCCCTACAAGGGCGACGCCAATTATTTCTCCCTGGTCGACAAGGACGTGCGCGCCGACAACGCCGTATGGACCTACGAGCATCCCGGCACGGCCGTCGCCGCCATCGCCGGTCATTTGGCCTTCTATCCCAGCAGGGTGGAGATCGAGGCGCTGTAGCTTCGTCGCCTGGCGCGGTCGCCGTTGCGCGGCCGAGCGCCCTATATAAGCGCCTACCGCAACATCCCGGGAGAAGCGCCATGGCGCTGCGCACCGTCGCATGGAGCGGGCTGGGGGTCATCGTTGTCGGGGCAGCCCTGTTCGCGGGGTGGATGTCGACATTGCCGGGGCGCGCGCCGAATATGGGCGCGCTGGCGATCTCCTCCGGGGAAATCGCCTCCGACATCGCGGCGCTGAAGCCGCCGAAACGCGCGCGCCCGCTCGTCGCGATCGTCGGCCTCAACGATGCGACCGAGACGACCGACTATCTCATGCCGTACGGCGTGCTGAAGCGCGCCGACGTCGCCGACGTCGTGGCAGTGGCGAGCGCGCCGGGACCGGTGAAACTGTTTCCCGCGCTGAAGGTCGCGCCGGATGCGACGATCGCCGATTTCGACGCACGGCATCCGGACGGCGCCGACTAT
>WBZM01000977.1_pt1 | contig 32426 bp, 29 predicted proteins | sample 5204271 | NCBI WGS metagenome assembly WBZM01 (sample SAMN12344346, study PRJNA552823) | activated sludge metagenome | biome: Activated sludge suspended growth; feature: Nitrification reactor; material: Wastewater; isolation source: activated sludge from nitrification reactor of wastewater... | reverse complement strand
AGCGTCGACCCAAAGAGCCAGGACGGAGACCCTCGATGAGTGGACCAAACAAGACCCGCAAGGGTGACAAGCCCAGGCCGGAGTTGCCGGAGGCACTACCCGGGCCGGTGGTGGACAACCACTGTCATCTCGACATTGCCATGGGTGAATGGCTCTCCGTGGAGGAGGCACTGGCCAAGGCCACCCAGGTCAACGTGACCCGGATCGTGCAGATTGGTTGCGACCTGCGTGGGGCCCGCTGGGCGGTGGAGACGGCCGAAAACTTCCCCCAGATCGTGGCCGGTGTGGCAATCCACCCCAATGACGCGCCGCGACTGGCGGAGAAGGGCGAGTTGGAGGCGGCGTGGGCCGAGATCGAGCAACTGGCCAGCAACCCAGTTGTGCGAGCAGTCGGCGAGACTGGGCTCGACTATTTTCGTACCGGCGTGGAGGGGCGCCCGATCCAGCACGAATCCTTCAAAAGGCACATTCAAATGGCCAAGGATCTCGACAAGACCCTGGTGATCCATGACCGCGACTCACACGACGACGTCCTCGCCATCCTTGAAGAGGTGGGCTTCCCTGAGCGGTGGGTGATGCACTGCTTCAGTGGCGATGCCGAGTTCGCGCGCCGTTGCCTGGACAAGGGCGGCTACCTGTCATTCGCCGGTCCGGTGACCTTCAAGGCCAATCACGACCTCAGGGAGGCTTTGGTGTTGGCTCCGCTCGACCGGATCCTCGTCGAGACCGATGCTCCATATCTCACGCCGGTGCCTCATCGGGGGCGGCCCAATGCGTCGTACCTGATCCCGTTGACGGTGCGATTCATGGCCCAAACCCGAGGTGAAGACTTGGCCGATCTGTGCGCCGCCATCGACCAAAACACCAATGCGGCCTTCGGTGGGGCCTGGTGAGTGGTCCAGACGGGCACGCGTGACCTGGGCCACCCGGCACCGCTCAAAGTGGGCTGATGAAGCCGTGATCTGAGTCACCCCTGCAACCACGATTTGGCTCGTGGATGGGGCATCCGTACGTTCGCTCAGGTTGGCCGAGAGCGGGTAGCTATTCGGATGCACCACGGGGGAAGTCACGCAGCGATGCTGCTGGCAGGTGACATCACCCGTGGCTCGGATACTGCAAACATCGGAGTACCGTGCACTTCAAGCGCACTCAGCAAGACCAAAGCAACAACACTCGACTTCAGCGTCGCGCCGGCCTCGTGGGCCTGGCCGCGGCTTCCGCGATGGTCACCGTGACCCTCGCCGCGCCAGCCGTGTCGGCGGCGCCAAACAATCTGCCGGCCAATGCCAACCTGGTCGTGACCACCAAGACGGTCGCCCAGAAGATCAAGCCGCCAGTCGTCCTGGTCAAGGACAAGAGCATGTACCGCGGGCAACGCAAGGTGATCGCCAAGGGCGTTGCCGGCAAGGCGCTGGTGACCTTCAATGTGCACTCCCGCAATGGCAAGGTGCGCCGCAGCCTGATCGTGGGCCGCGTGGTGCTCAAGGAGCCCACTGCCACGACCATGCGGGTTGGCACCAAGGCTGTCCCCGTCGGTAATATCGGCAAGTGGAACAGGATCGCGGCCTGTGAGTCGGGTGGCAACTGGCGGATCAACACCGGCAACGGCTACTACGGCGGACTGCAGTTCTTGGCCAGCACTTGGCGTGCTCATGGCGGCAAGGGCATGCCTCACCATGCCAGCAAGATGGAGCAGATCCGGATAGCCGAACGAGTCCGCAAGGCCAGTGGCGGCTACGGAGCCTGGGGCTCCTGCGGTCGTCGCTGATCGGCACTGAGTCCAGTCACCACCAACCACATCTTCACCACCAGCCACATCGGCGGTACGACGAGACGAAGGTCATGCGCGCAGGATTTGCGACACCTGGGTCTGATCCGTACCGTCGATGGGGTTGGCCGGGAGCAGGAGAGCATAACTGGCCTGCGACTTGTTGCAACGCGGAGTCCGATTTGGGTCCGTTGAGTCGCAGCACTGCCGCCCGGGAAGAACGAACATCGGAGACTCGTGAGCCCAGCACTCACCAGAATCGCTAGCAGCAAGACCCTATTCACGGGATTGATCGCCACCGTGGTGATCTCCCTGGCCGGCACGACAGCCGCCTACCTCACCTTGACCAAGCCGGTGACGTTGATCATCGACGGCCAGAGCCGTCAGATCCGAACCATGGGCGACACGGTCGGTGAAGTCCTTGACGCTCGGAGCGTCAAGACCCATGAGCGCGACGAGATCACGCCCTCGCTCGACTCGCCGGTGACCTCAGATCTGCAGATCGCGGTCAACTACCTGCGTCCGGTGACCATCGAGGTTGACGGGCTTCCGCAGACACACTGGACCACCGCCCGTCAGGTCAGCGACGTACTTGATCAAGCTGACCTCGACACACGCGGCTCGCAACTCTCCGTGAGCCGCGGGGCGAGCATCGAGCGGTCAGGGATGACCCTGTCGATCACCACGCCCAAGACAGTGAAGTTGAAGGTCGCGAACCAGCCAATGGTGTCGATCACCGCTGCCGTCGAGACCGTCGCGGACCTGCTCGATGAGGCTGGGGTCGCCTTCGATGCAGATGATCTGGTGACGCCATCGGCCGAAGCCGCGCTGCAGGACGGGCAGAAGGTGATCGTCACCAAACGAGCAACCGTCACCAAGACAGTGGCCGACGAAGTGATCCCCTCACCGATCAAGCGTCGTGAAGACCCCACTGCTGACATCGGCACCAAGCGGACGCTCGTCAAGGGCGCTGATGGTCGTGCGGATGTGACCTATGAGATCAAATATCGCAATGGCGTCGTGGTGGCCCGCAAGGCGACCAATCGGCAGATCACCAAGCCAGCAACCCAGACTGTCCTCGTCGTCGGCACCAAGACATCGGGGGCCTGGGATCGGATCGCGCAGTGCGAATCGGGTGGCAACTGGCAGATCAACACCGGCAACGGTTATTACGGCGGGCTGCAGTTCAGCCTGGGCACGTGGCGAGCCAATGGCGGCACCGGAATGCCCCACCAAGCCAGTCGAGAAGAGCAGATCCGGATCGCCGAGCGTGTGCGCGCAGCCAGTGGTGGCTACGGTGCCTGGCCGCACTGCGGCAAGCTTGCTTGATCTCATAAAGCAGTCAAGTCCACTAGGCTCGGGCTGTGCCTGACCACCCAGCGACCTCGCCAGCAACTGGCATCTCACTGTTGGGTGCAGCCGAGATTCGAGCGATGGCTGCAGAGATTGACATCAGGCCGACCAAGCAGCGTGGCCAGAACTTCGTGATCGACCCCAACACCGTGCGCAAGATCGTGCGCGAGGCGGGGCTGGAGACCGATGACATCGTGGTTGAGGTGGGCCCCGGGCTCGGGTCGCTCACCTTGGCCCTGCTTGAGGCCGTAGGACGCGTGGTCGCGATCGAAGTCGACCCCGTCTTGGCGGCTGCCCTACCGGGCACGATCGCGCGCTTCGCCCCGGATCGTCGTACGGATGTGGATGTGGTGGCGGCGGATGCCTTGCGAGTCACCGACTTGCCCGGAGAGGCGCCGACCGCGCTGGTGGCCAACTTGCCCTACAACGTCTCGGTGCCGGTGCTCTTGCACCTGATGGAGTCGTTCCCCAGCATCAACAAGGGCTTGGTCATGGTGCAGTCGGAGGTGGCCGATCGGCTGGCTGCCAAGCCGGGCTCCAAGGTCTACGGCGTACCTTCGGTGAAGATGGCCTGGTTTGCAGAAGTACGCCGAGCCGGCGCGATCGGGCGCAATGTCTTCTGGCCCGCTCCCAACGTTGACTCGGGTCTGGTCGCCTGGACCAGCCAACCGCCCCCAACGACCACGGTGACCCGTCAGGCAGTCTTTGCCGTGATCGATGCGGCCTTCGCCCAGCGACGAAAAGCGCTTCGGTCAGCGTTACGCTCACTAGCTGGGTCTGGTGAGGCTGCCCAAGCGGCCCTCGCCGAGGCAGGTGTCGACCCGTTGACCAGGGGTGAGCAGTTGCACCTGGGCGATTTTGTCCGCATCACTGAAGCATTGGAGGCAGGGTGAGTCTGGCGCCCGACTTTGAGCCACAAGTCACCGTCCGTGCACCCGCGAAGGTCAATCTCACCTTGCGGGTCGGGCCGGTGCGGGCTGACGGATTCCATCCGCTTGAGACGGTCTATCAGGCCATCGGCCTCTACGACGACGTGACCGTCTCCTCATCACTGACCTGGTCGGTTGAGGTTGAGCACCTGGCTCCCGGCCTGGGGTCAAACCAGATCGATCTCTCCGAGGTGCCGATCGGCCCCGACAATATCGTGGTGCGCGCGGGGCAAGCGCTGAGTGCACATCACGATCTGTCTTGGTGCGCCCATGTCAGCATTGCCAAGGGCATCCCGGTGGCTGCCGGGCTCGCGGGAGGCAGCGCAGATGCAGCGGCGACGCTGGTGGCCCTCGATCGCTTGTGGGATCTCCAGACCAGTGATGAAGATCTGCTCTCGATCGCGGCAGACCTGGGCTCTGATGTGCCCTTCGCCTTGATCGGGGGTACGGCGCATGGCACCGGACGCGGCGAGTTGGTTGAGCCGATCGAGGTGGCCCAGACGCAATGGTTCGTGGTGTTGCCCAGCCGCACTGGTGGGCTCTCCACGCCCGCTGTGTATGCCGAATATGACCGTGGCGAGGTGGCCGAGATCGCGCGCCCCGATGAGTTGCTCAAGGCCTTGAGTCTGGGACTTCCTCTGTCTCAAGACCTGCTGCGCAATGACCTCACCACGCCGGCACTGCGCCTCAAACCCGAGCTCGAGCAGACCCTCGCGTTGGGTGCGGAGTTGGGCGCTGAGACGACTCTGCTCTCGGGGTCAGGGCCAACGGTGTTGTTTTTGGCCAGCGATCAGGGGCATGCCCAGGAGTTGCGCGGTGCGCTGATCGACCGCGGGCATCTGCAGGTGTTGGCTGCTCCCGGCCCGGTCGCCGGCGCACATGTCGTGGATTACGTCTAGTGGCCAATCTGCTCAACCTTGAGAAGGTCACCAAGTCATATGGCATCCGGATCCTGCTGGATGAGGTGAGCCTGGGCGTCAACATCGGTGAACGCATTGGCATTGTGGGTCGCAATGGTGATGGCAAGACCACGCTCCTGCGGATCATGGCCGAGTTGGAGGAGCCCGACCAGGGGCGGGTCTCGCACAACCGTGATTTGCGGATCGGCTTCCTAGATCAAAGCGACCTGCTCGATGAGAGTCACAGCGTGCGTGACGTCGTACTCGCTGGGCGCGCTGATCACGAATGGGCTGCAGAATCGACCGCTCGTGAAGTGGTCTCCGTCTTGCTCGACGGGGTCTCACTCGACCGCCAGATCCAAGGCCTGTCTGGTGGCGAGCGCAGGCGTTGTGCTTTGGCTCGATTGCTGCTCGACGACGATCAGCTGTTGATCCTCGACGAGCCCACCAACCATCTCGATGTCGAGGCGGTGGCCTGGTTGGCCGAGCACTTGGTCAGTCGAGGCTCCGCACTGGTGGTGGTCACCCATGATCGGTGGTTCCTCGACGCGGTCTGCCAGACCACTTGGGAGGTGCATGACGGTGAGGTTGAGCGTTATGAGGGTGGCTATGCGGCCTACGTCTTGGCCAAGGCCGAGCGCCAACGCCAGGCCGCAGCAACCGAGAGCCGCCGCCAAAACCTAGTCCGCAAGGAGTTGGCCTGGTTGCGCAGAGGCGCGCCGGCCCGCACCTCCAAGCCGAAATTTCGGATCGATGCAGCCAACGCGTTGATCGCCGACGAGCCCGCCCCTCGCGACAAGTTGGCCTTGGACAAATTCGCTACCCAACGGCTGGGCAAAGACGTGATCGACATCGAAGACGTCGATCTGACTCGCGGTGATCGGCAGCTCCTCAAGCACGCCACATGGCGCCTTGGTCCCGGAGATCGCGTCGGCATCGTCGGGGTTAACGGGGCAGGCAAGACGTCGGTGCTCAACCTCGCTGCTGGGGCGCTCCAACCTGACGTCGGCAAAGTACGCCGCGGGCGCACCGTCGTACTTCGTCACCTCACCCAAGACGTGACCACAGGCGATCCGGGGAAGAGGGTCCTCGATGCGGTCACCGATGTCGCTCGGGTGACTCGGATGGCCGATGGGCGTGACGTGTCGGCGACTTTAATGCTGGAGCGATTTGGCTTCACGGGCGACAAACTGACCACTCGCCTGGGTGATCTCAGCGGTGGCGAACGCCGGCGCTTCCAGCTGCTCCTGCTGCTGCTCAGTGAGCCGAATGTGCTCTTGCTCGACGAACCGACCAATGACCTCGACATCGACACCCTCAACGTGATTGAGGACTTTCTCGACCAATGGCCTGGCACCTTGATCGTGGTCTCGCACGACCGCTATTTCCTCGAGCGGGTCACCGACTCAATCTGGTCGCTGATGGGGGATGGGCAGATCAAACAACTGCCTGGAGGGGTTGATCAATATCTTCAGATGCGTCGAGACAGCAAGTCGGCGACTGGTGCCTCTACCAGTGCACGCGTGCCCAATCAAGATCGGTCTGAAGAGGACGCCAGCGCGGCCGAAATCAGGGCGGCTCGCAAGACGATTGCCCGGATAGACAAGCAGTTGGAGAAGCTAGCTCGTCAAGAGGCTTCCCTGCATGACCAGATGGCCGCTGCGGCCAGTGATCATGCTCGCCTGATCGAGCTCAATGCCGAGCAGGCCGCGATCAGCGAGCAGCGGCTCGAGCTCGAGAGCGCTTGGCTCGACGCCGCTTCTTTGCTCGACTGACCTTCTTCTTGCGCTTGGGCATGACTCTGGGCGGCGGGCCGAGCAGGGTCACGGTGGCAGGATCAGCGCTTTCGGCGCCACGCTGCGGCGGGATGACGAGTCCTGGCGCAGGTGTGGTCACCGGCTGGGGGGCCCGCGAAATGCCGGTCGGCAAGGGATTGGCCAGCATGAGCTCGGCATTCCAGGCACTCGGGAGGCCGAAATGGGTCGGATCGTTCATCGGGTTGTTGAAGGCAAACTCGCGATATAGCGAGGCGAGCGCGGCTTGGGAGCCGTCGCTGTAGTCCGCCTCGTAGGGGGCCTCAGACTCGATGCAGGTGGTGAACAACGACAGCGTGCCGTCGGAGTTGTCACAGATCTCGATGATCCGGGCCAGTTGTGGTGCATCCACATGTGATGCGGTGTTGATCTCCCAGAAGCTGCGGGTCGGGTCAGAGTGCCACCAAGCCTGGATCTTGTTGTCGTGGGTGTGCCCGTTGACCCAAGCCACAGCATTGGGGAAGCGTTGCAGCATCGCCACCAACTCCATGCCATTGTGGCGCTTCTCGTTGGGGCGTGCCGGGTCGGTCAGCATGTTGTATGACGTCCAACTGGTGTGGTGGCTGAAGACCACAAACAACTCGTCGTCGACCAGTTGGCGCTGCTCATGGCCGGAGGCGTCGTAGTACCTGCTCGAGCCGGCCTTGAGCTGGTCTTCGATCCAGGCGAACTGCTCTGCGCCAAATGAGCCGTCGGTCCAGCCGGCGCGATTGGTGGAGTCCATGGCGATGCCGGTGACGCCGGGGGCGATCCGGAAGGTGTAATAGGCCTTGTCCTCGGCGACATTCTGCTCGGAAAAGCCATGCCCCAGCGGGCTGTTGCCCTTGTACGCCGGGTCACGATGCGCAGCCATGAACTCCTTGGTCGTGAAGGGCAGCCGCCGGGCATCGGCGGTGACCGTCGAACCAGAGCGATTCATGGTGCGAGCAGAGATATTGGCCAGTGACGAGGAGCCGTTGTTGAGCGCACGCGCGAGGGCTTGGTTGTTGGTGTCGTAGAGGAAGCCGGTGAATTTCATCGTGCCGGTGAAGACCTTGTTGAGGTCTGTCCACCACAGCGGGAGCGTGCCGCTCATCTGGTCGTCGTGGTTGCCGAAGACGCAGTACCACGGCACGTCGAGGCCCGGGCTGGTGTGCGGGGCGATCACGTGATCGAAGAAGTCATCGATGTGCGGGAAGCCCCTGGCCTTGAAGTTGTCGCCGATTGAGTTGTCGACGTTGTAGTAGGTGCGGTCTCCGCTGGTTTGCACGCCTTCCCAGCTGGTTGGGTCACCGGTGTTGGCGGTGATCGTGCCACCACTCATCATCTTCAAGAACCACTCGAGCTCGATGTGCTCACAGTTGTCGGTGTTGTCGCCGGTGGTGACCACGCAGTCGAAGGGCCGATTGCTGAATGGCCCCTTCTTCAACGAGTTGACCCGAGAGACGAGTTGCGCGCCGCCATGGGTGCCCATCGACTCGTGCGGCCTGAAGGCCGAGCCGTTGATATTGCCCAAGAACTCAAAGCGCATGGGGGATTGGGCATCGATGATGTGCACATCGGTGAACTGCACGAAGGAGGCCACACCCGTGCGGGTGTCATCACGACCCGGCTTGGCCTTGGCCAGGTTTTCGTGTACGACGAGCGGGTTGCCAGGGCCGCCGTACAAGCGGGAATAGCCGCTGGCCGTCACCTTGGTGGCCATCTGATCGAGGGTGGTGCCGGTGGTGAAGTGGGCCCGTTGTGCGGTGTGCGTGAGGAGTGGCTCTACGGCGGCGGCTGACGTGCCGCGCAGGATGGCTGCGGCACCGAGCCCGCCGGCGCCGCCGATTAGCACTGATCTGCGCGAGATGTCTGACATAGGTGCCAAAACCCCTTCTGTGGTGAGCTCAATGTGGCCAACATCATGATGAGTGTGGCTGCCTGAGGATAGTTCGGGGGAAGGCGGGAATGGAAGCACCGCAAACTGCTTGTGGTCAGTGCAAGAGATCCATCAGTTTTCGCAGGCTGGACACGAGATTCTCACGGTCAATGTCGGGGAGTCCGTTAAGTAGTGATTGCTCCCGTTTCAAAAGTGCTTCAAAAGCCGCATCTACTGCGTTTTTGCCCAGATCGGTGAGGGTCACCAAGACGACTCGACGATCGGTTTGGGATGGGCCTCGCTTGACTAGACCTCTGGCTTCAAGTCCGTCGACCCGATTGGTCATCGTGCCGCTCGTGACCATCGTCTGTTTGAGCAGTTGCCCAGGGGTCAAGGAGTACGGCGCTCCCTCACGTCGCAATGCTGCCAAGACGTCAAACTCCCAAGGCTCCATGGAAGAGGAGCTGAATGCGTCTCGCCGGACCCGATCCATAAGTCGGGAGACGCGACTGATCCGGCTGAAGACCTCGACTGGGGCAAGATCCAGGTCGGCACGCTCGGTGCGCCAGGCTTGCACGATCTCGTCGACCTCGTCCGCAGCCATGCAGACAGCTTAACCACAAAGATTCTTGATATCGAGAAAGCTTGCTGATTTAGTTGGCCCCGACAACTTGTCTGGGGGTCAATGGGTGACAATGGGTCGGTGAGCCTTGCATTCTTCCACGCTGACGGTGACCGCCTGATCGCAAATGACATGGCCCGAAGCCTTTGGAGCCACGACCAGATGCATGGGGTGGCCATCGGAGGCGCCGTGGCCCGAGCCCTCGAGATGACCCTCAATGGCATCGATCGTGGTGACCTGCGCGCAGCGCGCTACAACGTCGACATGTTCAAGGCGGTCTCGATGGCGTTGCCTTGTGAATTCAGTGGTCGCGTCGTCCGTGTGGGCCCCCGGATCGCACTCATCGACGCCGAACTCATCCAAGACGGTGAGCCCCGTTGTCGAGCTACCGGCCTCTTCCTCAAGCCCAGCGAAAACCCAGACGGTGAGTTGTGGACTCCCGAGCACGATCTCGCGCCGCCTCCGCCGGAGGCCGCCGATGAAAACGACGAGCGCAAGCCACCGGTCTTTTACTCCGAGACCGAAGGGTGGAGCAGCGACTTCATGCAACACCAAAACGGCTCCCGCAAGATCGTGTGGCAAACGGCGCTGCCCGTCGTCGAAGACGAAGAGGTGACCCCCTTCCAAGCTGCTTGCAGCGCGGCCGACACGGTCACCCTCGCCACCAATTGGGGTGCCCAAGGCGTGCAACACATCAACACCGATGTCGTGCTCTCGCTGTCACGCGCACCCTATGGGCGCGAGTTGGGCTTTGCGGCGCTCACCCGCTCAGAGACCGATGGCATCGCCAGCGGCAGTTGCGTGGTCTACGACCGGCGCGGTGTGCTCGGCTCGGCGATCACCACTTCGCTGGCCAATGCTCGTCGTACGGTCGACTTCACCCGCGTGGAGATCCCCGAAGACGGGTCAGCTGCTCGTCGGATCTGAGCTCAGATGACGCCCATCGAGACCATGGCGTCGGCAACCTTGATATAGCCCGCGAGGTTGGCTCCGACTACGTAATTGCCCGGTGAGCCGTATTCGTCAGCGGTCTCCAGGCAGCGTGCATGGATGTGGCGCATGATCTCCTCCAGGCGCCCCTCAGTGACATCGAAGTCCCAGGAGTCGCGGCTGGCGTTTTGCTGCATTTCCAAGGCGCTGGTGGCGACACCGCCGGCATTGGAAGCCTTGCCGGGGGCATAGAGGACGCCTGCATCCTGGAAGAGCGCAGTGGCCTCGGGGGTACAGGGCATGTTGGCGCCTTCAGCCACCAAGATCACGCCATTGGCGATCAGGGTCTTGGCCGCCTCTGCTGGGAGCTCGTTTTGGGTCGCGCACGGCAATGCCACATCGCAAGCGACATCCCAGATCGAACCGTCACTTACATGCTCGGCCTGGCCGCCGCGCTCTGCGGCGTACGCGCCGAGTCGCTCGCGGCGGACTTCCTTGACTTCCTTCAACAGGTCGAGGTCGATGCCGGCTGGATCGACGACATAGCCATTGCTGTCTGAGCAGGCGATCACGGTGCCGCCGAGCTGATGGATCTTTTCGATGGCATAGATCGCGACATTGCCAGAGCCGGAGACGACGACCTTCTTGCCGTCGAAGCTGGAGCCCTTCTCCTTCAACATCTCATCGGCGAAGAAGACCGTGCCATAGCCGGTGGCTTCGGTGCGCACCTGTGAGCCGCCCCAAGACAGGCCCTTGCCGGTCAAGGTGCCTGATTCGTAGCGGTTGGTGACGCGCTTGTACTGGCCGAAGAGATAGCCGAGCTCGCGTCCGCCAACCCCGATGTCGCCAGCGGGTACGTCGGTGAACTGGCCGATGTGGCGATAGAGCTCAGTCATGAACGACTGGCAAAAGCGCATGATCTCGCCCTCGGAGCGACCCTTCGGGTCGAAGTCGGAGCCGCCCTTGCCGCCGCCGATTGGCATGCCGGTCAAGGCATTCTTGAAGATCTGCTCAAAGCCCAAGAACTTGATGATCGACAAGTTGACGCTTGGGTGGAAGCGCAGGCCACCCTTGTAGGGGCCCAGAGCGGAGTTGAACTCCACGCGATAGCCGCGATTGATCTGCACTTCGTTGTTGTCATCGACCCACGGCACCCGGAAGATGATCTGGCGCTCCGGCTCGCAGATCCGCTTGAGGATCGACCACTGGGCGTATTCGGGGTGCGATCCCGTGATCGGGGTCAGGCTCTGCATCACTTCGTAGACGGCCTGATGGAACTCCGGCTCGCCAGAATTACGCGCCACAACTTCATCGAATTGTGGCTGCAAAGTGGGGTGAAGAGTCGACTGCATGGGCCACATTCTGCCAGTACGCTCTCGTATCACCCGAGCCAGTCCAGACCGCAGGCAGTTGCCCAAGGGTTGGTACGACGCCTCTACCGTGGGCACATGCAGTTCCCAGATGTCTTCAAGCCAGTGTTGCGTCGTACTCCCTTGGGCACCGGTGACGATGCTTCAAAGACCCTGCTCGAGCTAGATCTCGGGCGAGGAGTCGGTGAAGCTCCGCCGGGCAGCCCACTGCGGGCGATCAGGGCCCTGCACACCCCGATGTTGCGCCAACTGGTGTCCAACCTCCGTAAGGCCAAGAAGGACAAGCAGGTCGTCGGCCTGATTGCGACCCTCGGATCCAGTGGGCTGACCTTGGCCCAATGTGACGAGTTGCGTACGGCGATCACCGACTTCGCCGATGCCGGCAAGCCCACCATCGCCTTCAGCACTTCCTTCGGCGAGATCACTCCCGGCACCATCGACTACTACCTTGCTTCGGCCTACCCCGAGATCTGGCTGCAGCCCAGCGGTGCCGTCGGCCTGGTCGGCTTCGCCGCGGAGTCTGTATTTGTGCGCGCGGCGCTGGACAAGATCGGCGTACAACCCCAGATCGAGCAACGCCATGAATACAAGTCGGCGGCAGATTTGTTTATGCAAGAAGGCATGACCGAGTCGGTGCGTGAGATGACGACCCGGTTGTTGGAGTCGGTGACGGAGATCGTCGTGCGCGGTGTTGCTGACGATCGGCGATTGCCTGAAGAACGAGTGCGGGCCGTCCTCGAGCGAGGGCCGCTCTCGGCGAAGGATGCCTTGGCCGAGGGGCTGGTCGATCACTTGGGCTATCGCGACGAGGCGTACGCGGCGATCAAGGAACGGGCCAAGGTCAAGGAGCCAGCGGTCAAGTTCGTCGAGCGCTACGGCAGCACCCGAGTCGAGGCGCTGGTCGGCACGGTCACCAGGGTGCCGAGTCGGCACCGGTCGGTGATCGGACTCATCCAGGCGAGCGGGCAGATTGTGCAGGGCCGATCGGAGGGACGCTCGCCGATTGGTGGGGGGAGTGTCGGGTCTGACAGCCTGGCCGCGGCCCTCCGTAACGCCGGGCGAGACGAACACGTCAAGGCAGTGGTGCTTCGCATCGACAGTCCGGGTGGCTCCTATATCGCCTCCGACGTGATCCGACGTGAAATCCAGGTGTTGCGTGAGGCGGGCAAGCCAGTCGTGGCATCGATGGCTTCGGTGGCCGCTTCGGGTGGCTATTTCATCGCGATGCCGTGCGATCACATCTTCGCCAATGCAGGCACCATCACCGGCTCCATCGGAGTGCTGGCCGGCAAGCATGTCCTGCGCGCTGGCCTCGACCGGATCGGCGTACACCGCGAGACTGTGGCCAGTGGGCCATATGCTGCCATGTTTTCCTCCAACGCAGCTTTCACCGATGAGCAGACCAAACTGCTCAATGACTGGCTGGACGAGGTCTATGAGGACTTCACCACCAAGGCCGCTGCTGACCGAGGCATGGCCTTGGCGGATCTGCAGGCGGTCGCCAAGGGGCGAGTCTGGACTGGGGCCGATGCTCACGACCGCGGCTTGGTTGATGATCTTGGCGGTCTCGCGGAGGCCGTCAACAAGGCTTGTGAGTTGGCCGACGTACGACGCAAACACGTCGACGTGAGAGTCATCCCGAAGCCACACCCGCTGCAGATGCTCATGCCCGCAGAGAGCTCGGATGCGTTGGAAGCAGCCTCGCCTCTCGTCCACGAGGGGCCTGGCCTGTGGGGCTCGGTGCTGGCTGGGGTAGAGGCGCAGTTGGGCATCCGCAATCTGGGAGTGCTCAGCCTGCCGCCACTCGCCTTGCCCGGGCTCCTGCCTGCTCGGGGCCACTGATCAGCCGGCACTGCCCATCGGACGCATCTCGATTGAGTGCTCCCGATTGGGCACTGGGCAACTCGGGCCAGTACCCTAGGCCCCACATTCCCCGGTTGGTCTGCCGGCAGGGCCCGCCTGACTTTGAATCAGGATTAGCGACGTAGGTTCGACTCCTACCCGGGGAGCTCATCGATAGTCTGCCTCCGTGAAGTCTTCCCAACCTGGCCGGATCCTGCTGCTTGCCCTGTTGGGAGCGCTGGTTGCCACCTTCTGCGATGCCGTCCATGTGCACACCGAGACGTTGAGCTATCCCAACCCGCTCTGGTTTGGTCAGGCGTGGTGGGTGTTTCCACTCTTCTTTGTTGCCTTCGCATTGCTTGCGGTGACCTATCATGTGCTCGTCGCTGCCCCTTGGCTCAAGCTGCCTCGTGAATACAGCGCTTCAAGCGGTGAGGTGATGCCCTTCATAGAGGCTTTGGTGGTCTTCGTGTTGGTTTATGTGCTGAGCGGCTTCGGCAATCACGATCCGATCTTCCTCGGGATCTTCTTCCTGGTGACCTTCGTCCTGCGTTGGCTGGCAGCGCCCGATCGGGGCTTCTTGCTCTTGGTCGCGGTACTCCTTGCGGTCGCAGGCATCCTCACCGAGGGCACCTTGCATCAGTTTGGGCTGGTGGCCTATCGAGAGCCAGAGATCTATGGGGTGCCCTGGTGGCTTGGTGGCGTCTACCTCCATGGAGCTTTCTTATTGCGTGAAGGCATGCGTTTCTTGGTGTTTTCTGGCTCTTCGGATTTCAGTGGGGTTGGGATCTGGGATGGTGAACGAAGGCGCGGCGGTCTTTGATGTGTGAAGAAAGAAGGCCTGCTACACCTTCGTTCATGGTGACTCTAGCGAGATTCTTGGGGCCTTGGTCGGGCTAAAAGATGTCCAGGTGTTGGCTTATCGCCGTGATTGCTGTGATGTGGCGTTGGCCTCCTACGTGCTCGGGCACGTCGTCAGAGATCGCCAATGTCCACTACATCGATTCGAACGAGGTGGTGAACCCAGTCATGGCTGACATCCTCGAACAAGGCCTGGCCGCGCAACAAGACACTGAGCATGTGGCGTGAGCAGGACAACGTGCAGGCGGTCGACGGTTCTGCCCGGTACGCTTGGGGGCAGGAGGTGTTTGCCCATGACTGCACTTGCATTCGAGCCGGAGCCTGTTCCGTTGACTAGGGACACGGCTGGGCGGCTTGTGGTCGTCGGTACCCGCGTGCCCTTGGACACGCTCGTCGCGGCTTTTGAGCGTGGCGAGTCTCCTGAGTCGATTCACGAGTCGTACCCGTCGGTGGAGTTGGGTGACATCTATGCGGTGTTCACCTATTGTGTGCGTCACCGTGGAGAGGTGAACTCCTACCTCGCGTCGCGGGTCACCCAACGTGTGGAGCAGCAGGCTGAGATCGAGACTCGATTTCCTCCTGTGGGCTTGCGGGCGAAGTTGGTGGCCCGGCTGGACGCATGACGATCAGGTTCCTCGTCGACGAGAACTTCAATCACAAGACTCTGGTAGGCATCAAACGGCGCGAGCCAAGTATCGACATCATGCCCGTGCAGGACGTCGGGCTGCGAGGGGCCGATGACCCCGAGGTGCTGGCGTGGGCTGCTCGGGAGGGTCGCATCGTGGTGACTCACGATGTCGCAACATTCGCTGGTTTCGCTTTCGAGCGGGTGGCTGCGGGATTGCCGATGCCGGGTGTCATCGAGATTCCCGAAACCGTGCCGATGGGAGCGATCATCGACGACCTCATCTTGATCTCCGGGGCCAGCGAAGCCGAGGAGTGGGCCAACAAGGTTCGCTACCTGCCCCTACGTTGAACCACTACGCGAGAAATCGCTGGGCTTGCCGATGGTGTTGAGTCCACATCACCGTGGACGGGACTGCTGCACGGATTGGTGACAGTGTGGTGACGCCGCCTGATCGTCCGCGAGAGTCGTGAGGGTCTCAAACTCGATGGGCGTTAATCGTCCGATCTGGTTGTCATCTCTTCGGATTCGGGAGTTGCTGAAGCCGAACCCGATTCTTTTGATTTGTTTGATTGGGTTCACATCATCCCAGAACCCAACTCGGCTGAAATCCGAATGGTCCGTATTCTCCCTCGAATTCTTTGCGCAGCGCTAACCGAGGATCGCCGCCACCTCGGGGGAGGCGTAGAACTCGCGCAACCGAGCGCGCAGCAACTTCTCCAACTCACCCGACTCGATCGCCCCGGTGAGTACGCCGCCCACCAGGCTGGTCGCGTGCTCGACGATGAGATCCCGGTCAAGGTCGAGGTCGGTCAGCAAGGAAGTGACTGGCTCATCGCCGTAGATCTTGAAGAAGCCGCCGATGAGGGCCTCGCTGATCTCCAACACGGGTGCGGCTGGGGCGCCGGAAATCACGATGTCTTGGAGTAGGTCAGCGATCCGATGCACATCATCACGGCTGGCGACTCGGTCGAGTCGTACGACGGGCTTGTCGGCGTACAGGTCGAAGATCTCGAGCACGGCATCATGGGTGGTGGAGTCCTTGAGGGTCTCGATGATGATCTTGTTGAGGCGACGCATCACGAAGACAGCGCCCTTGGCGGCGGTGTCGCCAAGCACTTGATCGAGACTGCGATCGGCTGCTCCGCGCACCATGCCCGCTGACCAGGCACCCATTGAGACCAACGGGCCGACGCCGGGGATCTTCTCGGCCATGGCTCGATTGCTGGCGATCACGTCATTGACGATGCGGCCGACGAATCTGGACGCGATGGTGGCCACCAGTGGGCTGTTGGTCAGACCATCGAGCACGTCTTCGACCAGACCGGCAGCGCCTTGCGCCTCGTCGGTGATCCGTTCGATGTTCTCTCGGTCGATCACGTCGGTGAGCGTGAAGCGTTCGGCTGAGCGGTCGTAGACGACGTCGGCAGCCATGGCCACCACAGTGCTGCCGCCCGTGCTGGCTGGCACGGTCTCGAACAGTTTGGCCACCAGGGCCTGCACATCCTCGGCGGCGACAAGGTCACCCACATTGACTCGATTGCCGATGTCGAGCAAGGCATCGACATCTTCAGTGACGGTTGCGACCAGGGCCTCGCCGCTGAACTTCGAGATGAGCCACGCGACATGGGCATCCAGGAGCAGGTCTCCTGGTGACTTCTTGGGCATGGGCAGAGCATAGATAGCGTCAGCGATCGCTGTGGGGCCGGTCTTCTGCACCGCACCTCCACAGACACCTTCCGGACCTGGGCCTAGGATGAAGAGGTCTTGAAGGAGGCTGGCAATGAGTGACCACGACGTCCGCATGATCATCTTGTCCACCGACGACCTTGATGAGTCGATCCAGTTCTACAGTGAGACCCTCGGGATGCCGCTGAAGTTTCGTGATGGCGCGCATTTCGCGGCCCTCGACGGCGGGTCGGTGACCCTGGCGCTGGCCACCGCGATCGACCACCCGGTGCCGGGCCAGGTCGTCGTCGGCATCAAGACTGCCGATGTTGATGCGGCTGCCAAGGCCATCGAAGAGGCGGGCGGTGGCATCGTGAAGGCTCCGTACGACGATGCTCACGAGCGCCGTGCAGTGGTCTATGACCACAAGGGCAATGCGTTGGTCTTCTACAGCCCCTTGGCTCGCTGAGCGCCGGCATCGGAGAGGCAATCCTGTGACCGAACAAAACCGCAAGGACATCGCCTTCGCTTCTGGCAAGGAGCGCTGCGCCGCGTGGCTCTACCTGCCCGAAGGCGCCAGCGCCGACCATCAGGTGCCGATCATCGTGATGGCGCATGGTTTGGGCGGCGTACGCCGAGCCCGCCTCGATGCCTTCGCCGAGCGTTTCTGTGCGGCTGGCTATGCCTGTTTGGTCTTCGACTATCGCCACTTCGGTGACAGCACGGGCATGCCCCGTGAGCTCTTGCGGGTGCCGCTGCAGCGCGAGGACTACCACGCCGCGATCGCCCATGCCCGCACCATCCCCGAGGTGGATCCCGAGCGGGTCGTCTTGTGGGGCACCTCATTCTCCGGTGGCCATGTGATCGTCACCGCGGCTGAAGACCCGCGTGTGGTGGCGGCGATCGCGCAATGCCCCTTCACCGACGGCATCGCCTCGGTGCTCGCGATCAACCCGATCGTGTCTGCGAAGTTGACGGCGCTAGCCACCCAAGATGCGGCCTTGGCTGCCAGTGGCAAGGGCTTGGTGCGGGTGCCATTGGTCGGTGCTCCCGGTGAGACTGCGCTGATGACAGCCCCTGATGCGAAACCTGGTTATGAAGCGGTCTTGGCGGCGGCTGGCTATGACGTGCCGACTGGGATGGCCGCACGCGTGGTCTTCGACGTACTCCGCGCCCGCCCTGGCGCCAAGGCCAAGGACGTCGTGTGCCCGATCATGTTCGCGGTCTGCAAGCCAGACAGCGTGGCCCCATCAAAGGCCACAGTGCGTCATGCTTCGAAGGCGCCCAAGGGTGAGATCAAGATGTACGACGCTGGGCACTTCGACATCTACGTCGGTGACGACTTCGAGCAGGTCGTGGCCGACGAACTCGACTTCTTGGGGCGGCATGTCCCGATCGACTGACGCTCAGATGGCAGCGCATGGCTAGGCGGAGCCTGACCAAGTTCGCATGGCTGTCAATCGCAGCCGCATTGGCAACCATTGCACTGAAGACCTATGCCTACCAATTGACCGGGTCGGTGGGCCTGCTTTCAGACGCGGCCGAGTCGTTGGTCAACCTGGTGGCTGCAGTTGGGGCCCTGATCGCGCTGACTGTTGCTGCCAGGCCGCCTGACGAGCACCACAATTACGCCTATACGAAGGCTGAATATCTGAGCGCCGTTGTTGAAGGCGCGATGATCTTCGTGGCCGCGGTATTCATCATCTACTCGGCCATCTTGCGCTTGTGGCATCCACAACCGCTGGAGAATGTCGGTATCGCCGTGACGATCTCACTGCTTGCCTCAGCCATCAATGGAGTGGTCTCGGTGGTCTTGGTCAAGGCAGGCAAGCGGCATCGGTCGATCACGTTGCGTGCCGATGGCAAGCATTTGATGACCGATGTCTGGACATCCATCGGTGTGGTGGTGGCCGTCTTCGCGGTGGCGATCACTGGCTGGATCCGCCTTGACCCGGTGATCGCCCTCGTGGTCGGGGTCAACATCATCATCGCCGGGTGGGCGCTGCTCAAGGAGTCGGTGGGTGGCCTGCTTGACCGGGCCGTTGATGAAGACACCCAGGAGATCATCGACCGGATCACGGCCGAGTTCACCGCGGACGGCCAAGTGCAGATCCATGCGATCCGCTCCCGGGAGTCTGGGCACTATCACTTTGTGTCAATGCATGTCCTGGTGCCGGGCGATTGGAAGGTCAGTCGCGGGCACGACATTTGTGAGCGACTTGAGACCCAGTTGGAGACTGAGATCGGCTCGTGCGAGGTGTTCACGCATCTGGAGCCTCTTGAAGACCCCCGGGCCTACGAACGAGAGTTGGGGGTACGACGCCCCGACAGCCTGGGCGACTAATCTGTGAACAAGCTCAACTGGATGGGATCTTGATGTCTGCTGATCTGACCGTGATCGTGCTGGCTGCTGGCGGCGGCACGCGGATGAAGTCCAAGACCATGAAGGTCCTGCACCCGATCGCTGGCCGGTCGATGGTCGGCCACGTGTTGGCTGCTGTGACCGGCACGAACCCCCGTCGGGTGGTGGCAGTGATCGGCACCCAACGCGAGCAGGTCGGGCCGCACATCCAGTCGTTGATGCCCGAGTGTGTGCTGGCTGTGCAAGAGACCCAAGATGGCACCGGGCACGCCGTACGCATTGGTTGGGACGCCGTCCCCGACAGTGAACATCGCGGCATCGTGCTGGTTGCCTATGGAGACACTCCTTTGTTGGAGGCCGAGAGTCTCAAGGCCTTTGTCGATTTCCACGCAGCCTCATCGGCAGTGATCAGCATCCTGTCTGGCAAGGTTGCCGACCCGACCGGATATGGCCGGATCATCCGCAATGATCAAGGTCAGGTCGAGGCCATCGTCGAGCACAAGGACGCCAACGACGAGCAGCGACTGGTGCGCGAGATCAACAGTGGCATCTTGGCCTTCAACGCTGATTTCCTTGATCATGCCCTGCCGCAGTTGAGCAATGCCAATGCTGCCGGGGAGTATTACCTGACCGACACGATTGCCCTGGCCCGTCAGGCCGGTGAGATTGTCGATGCTTTCGTGCTTGATGACGTCGACCAGACCGAGGGCGCTAACGATCGGGTGCAGTTGGCCAAGATGGCCAAGGAGAAGAACCGCCGGATCCTGCAGAAGTGGATGCGTGCGGGCGTGACCATCATGGATCCAACCACCACCTGGATCGATGCCGACGTCCGTCTTGAGCCTGATGTCACGATCTTGCCTGGTGTCCAACTCCTAGGCGCCACCGTGATTGCCGAAGACGCCGTGGTTGGCCCAGACAGCACGCTCAAAGATGTTGAGATCGGCAGGGGGGCTCGGGTCATCCGCACTCACGGTGAACTGGCCGTGATTGGTGAGGACGCCGAGGTGGGCCCCTTTTCCTATCTGAGGCCGGGCACGCACCTGGGCGCCAAGGGCAAGATCGGCGCCTATGTGGAGACAAAGAACGCCCGGGTTGGCGATGGCGCCAAGGTCCCGCACCTGTCCTATGTCGGGGATGCCGAGATTGGCGAGGGCACCAATATCGGTGCCGGCACGATCTTCGCCAACTACGACGGCGTCAACAAGCACCGTACGGTGATCGGCAAGCATGCTCGCACGGGCAGCAACAACACCTTCATTGCGCCCGTCACAGTGGGCGATGGCGCGGGCACGGGTGGGGGCAGTGTGATCCGTGATGATGTGCCCGCAGGTGCCCTGGGGGTCTCGTCGGGACCCCAGCGCAATATCCTCGGGTGGGCGTTGAAGAATAGGCCGGGTACGGCGCAGGCTGAGGTGGCCTCCCAAGCGGCGGCGTCCACCGATGAGTCGGGCGCCTCACCATCTGAAGCACAATGAGAAAGTTGGCCCTGTGAGCGGGATGAAGCGGACCACTGAAAAGAACTTGATGGTATTCAGCGGGCGTGCTCACCCCGCCCTCGCTGAAGAAGTCGCCAAGGAGTTGGGCACGGGCCTGGTGCCCACGTCTGCCTATGAGTTCGCCAACTCCGAGATCTATGTCCGCTACGAAGAGTCTGTGCGTGGCTGTGATGCCTTCGTGATCCAGAGTCACACCGCGCCGATCAACGAATGGATCATGGAGCACCTGATCATGGTCGATGCCCTCAAGCGGGCCTCGGCCAAACGGATCACCGTGGTGATGCCCTTCTATGGCTATGCCCGCCAAGACAAGAAGCATCGCGGCCGTGAGCCGATCTCGGCACGATTGGTGGCAGACCTGTTCAAGACCGCCGGCGCTGACCGACTGATCTGTGTCGACCTGCACGCTGATCAGATCCAGGGCTTCTTCGATGGCCCGGTCGATCACCTGATGGCGCTGCCGATCTTGGCCGACTATGTGCGCGACAAATACTCACAAGAGCCATTGGCGGTGGTCTCGCCCGACGCGGGTCGGATCAAGGTGGCTGAGCGTTGGTCGGCCCGCCTGGGTGGGGTGCCGCTGGCCTTCATCCACAAGACCCGCCGTACTGATCGACCCAACGAAACCAGCGCAAATCGGGTGGTCGGTGAGGTCAAGGGGCGCATGTGTGTGCTGGTCGACGACATGATCGACACCGGAGGCACGATCGTCAAGGCGGCCGAAGCCTTGATGGAAGACGGGGCCGCAGGGGTCGTGATCGCTGCCACCCATGCGCTGTTGTCTGATCCAGCGGTTGACCGACTCAAGAATTCGCCAGCGGTGGAGGTGATCGTCACCGACACCTTGCCTTTGGCTCCTGAGTGCGACTTCGACAAACTCACCTGCTTGTCGATTGCCCCATTGGTGTCGCGGGCGATTCGCGAGGTCTTCCTTGATGGCTCGGTGACCTCGATGTTCGACGGGCACGCCTAGCCGTACGCCGACCCACCGGCCGGGAAGATAACAGACTAATCATCGTTTGTCCGTTTTTTACGATTTCTCTGCGGAACTGTCTAGTTCCGTTTTACCTTCATTAGTAGGCCTTGCTCGTGTCAGAGGGGACACTGCGGCCTTGGAGAGGGAGAGATCATGGAAATTCCATGGAGCCGGGCAATGGCCACGGCGACAAGACGAGGGTTGGCCGTCGCCGTCGGCGCGATGGTCATGGTGACTGGTTGGTCAGCGTTGCCAGCAAATGCCGTACCAGTCGATGTGACGGTAGTCATCCAGGCTGATGGAGTGCCGCTTGGTGAGGATGTGGGCCAGATGACGGTCTTCTCCTATGAGCTGGCTAGCAAGTCTTGGCAGCGAGTCGCCGATGACGGCACCAATGACTCAGGTATCTCAACAGTGTCTGTCGAGCCGGGAGAATACCGCTTCTGTTTCGAGAAGGACTCCGACATCACCACAGAGTCCACTTGCTTGGGCAACCCATTGGTCTCTGATGCCACCACAGTGACTGTCTCAGGCATCACCGACTTGGGAGTGGTCAACCTCGGCAAGAAGACAGTGGCCAATGCATCGGGTGCGACCATCACTGGTCGTCCTATTGTGGGGCAGCGACTGACCTTCGACATCAGTAGCGTGACTCCAGACCCATTGCAGACCACCATCTACTGGTTGAGAGATGCCGGTTTGCCGGCCTCCCAAGGGATGCCGCCTGTTGGTTATGTTGTCGGTGAAGGTCCGCACTATGTCGTTCGCGACCGGGACGTGGGCCACACCATCACCGCCGGACTCCTGTTTGGCGGGCCAACCGTGCGTGGCCCATGGATGGTTGGCAATGAGGCTTCGTTCTACCTGCACATGCCGGCCACGACGATCGTGCTTCCTGCAGGCTTCTCGGGTGCGCCGAAGATGCAGGCGCGAAGGTGGAAGCGCGGAGCCAAGGCCTCCTATGTGGCGCCAGCCGATGTGCCTGCAGGTGTGACCGCGCAGTTCCAGTGGTTGCGCAATGGCAAGGCAATCAAGGGTCAGACCGGCCCGACGCACAAGATCGCCCGCAAGGACCGCAAGAAGCGGATCTCTCTGCGAGTGACCTACACCCGTCCAGGCCACGAGACCGTGACTATGGAGTCCGCTCCGTCTCGCCGGGTCAAGTGAGAAGAGGAGATAGGACCATGAGGAAAATCATTCTCAGTGTGGCCACGCTAGCCACTAGTGCATTGATGTTCACAGGCTTGACCTCCGTGCCTGCCCAAGCCGCCGACCCGGTGGAGGTGACGGTCACAATCCAGACCGATGGCACTCCGGTTGGGGCCTGGGAGGGCCAGTTGGAGATCTATGAATACCTGCCCGAGTTTGGTCGTTGGGAAGACAATCAGAGCTCCCATACGGATCCGTTTGGCAATGTCTATGCCCAACTCGACCCCGGCGAATATCGCTTCTGCTTCGTGGCCAGCGATCCCGAGTATGGTCAGACCTGCCATGGTGGCGCCGAGGTGCTCGATGCGACCACGGTTGACTTGCAGGCCGATCTCAACCTCGGTGTGATCAACCTGACCAAGAAGCCCTTGGCCAACACCAGTGCCATGGTCGTCAAGGGCCAGCCAGTCGTTGGTAAGCGGCTGACCCTCGACATGGACAGCGTCACGCCGTACCCCAATGTCGTACAGATCTATTGGGTGCGCGATGGCGCCCCGCCGGTGACGCCGGGTGACGGGCCAATCGGACAGACGGTCGGTATGGGCAGCGAGTACGTCGTGCGTCCAGCGGATGCCGGACACACACTGAGTGCAGTTTTGATGTTCATGGACTCCCAAGTGCGAGGCCCCTTCGCCATGGAATGGAGCACCTTCGCGATGACGCCAGCGACCGGCGTGGTGTTGATGCCGGTTGGTTTTTCGGATGCTCCGAGGATGGCTGCGAAGCGGTGGAAGAAGGGCAAGGTTGCCTCTTATGTGGTGCCCAGTGATCTGCCTGTTGGTGTGACTGCGAGTTTCCAGTGGTTGCGCAATGGTCAGGCAATCCCCGGGCAGACGACGCCCAAGCACAAGATCACCAAGCGTGATCGCAGGAAGCGGCTGTCGTTGCGGGTGACCTATTCACGGCCTGGCTATGCCGACACCGTGATGGAGACTCCGCCTTCGCGTCGGATCAGGTAGTACCCAACTGCGCTGCCACCGGGCTGTGCCACAGTGTGACCCGTGATCACTGTTGCGTGGAGCCTGGTGGCAGTGCTGTGCGCGGTTGTCGCAGCCCTTGGGTTCGTGGTGGCTGATCTACGAGCCAAGCTGGCCGAGGCCCGACAGGAGGCGGAGTTGCTGCGCCAGCCAGAAGTGGTCGGAGAGCCAGTTGGCTGGGCGCCGCCCGCGCTGGTGGCTGCTGGCAAGGTCGTCGGTGCCGTGGTGGAGCAAGCCCAACAGACCGCCCAACGGTTGCGAGATGAGGGTGTAGGTGGCCTGCTCTGGGGCTCGCTGGAAGATTTCAGTCGATGGGCCCTGGACCAACAATCACAGATCGCCCAGATCGCTGCCGAAGATGGCACGGTCACGATCATGTTCTCCGACATCGAAGGCTCAACCCGCCTGAACTCCACACTTGGTGACAAACAGTGGGTGAAGGTGCTGGCCGCTCACGACGAGTTGGTCGAGCTCTATGTCGACAAATACCGTGGGCTGGTCGTGAAGACTCAAGGCGATGGGCACATGCTGGTGTTCAACAACCCGCAACTTGCTGTGGAGGCCGCCCTCGACATCAACCGGGCGCTGGCCGCGACTTGGCATCGCAACCGGCATTTGCGGCGTACGCCGATCAGCCTGCGCTTCGGACTCCACACCGGTACGGCCATCGAGCGCGGTGGGGACTTCTTTGGGCAAAATGTCGCTTTGGCCGCAAGGATCGCGGCTCAGGCCGAAGGTGGCGAGATCTTGGTGAGTGAAGAGGTCGCCAAGGCACTGGATGAAGATTTCATCGTGGGAGTGGCCAAGACCGTGGAGTTGAAGGGCTTCGAGGGCTCCCACACCCTTTGGTACGTCGAAGGGCCGCGTTGACTGATTGACTCAGGGGCCGGTGTCGCCTCTGCCGATTTTCCTTTGTCTGTAGGGATTCGCTAAGATGATCACCGCCTTGGCGAGGGACGCCCCGAATGGGATGCAAGCTTCCGTTATCGACGCGGCCGTACGACTTCAACCGTGCACTGCGCCCTGATGACGCGGTGCATGTGTCTTTTTCTGGGTCTCTCATCGATGAGGCCGACCGATAACGAAGTGTCCACAAGACGCATGAACCAGAGAGACCAAACATGTCTGAAGACTTGATCAAGGCCGAAGCCCGCACCGAGTTTGGCAAGGGTGCAGCGCGTCGGATCCGCCGTGACGGCAAGATCCCTGCCGTCGTCTACGAACACGGCGACACCCCCATGCACCTCACCTTGCCCGGCCACGACACGATGATGGCGATCAAGCACGGTGGCGCTAACGCAGTGCTCAATATCGAGGTGGACGGCAAGGTTCAACTGGCTTTGACCAAGCAGGTGCAGGCTGATCCGATCAAGGGTCACATCGAGCACGTTGACTTCATCGCGGTGAAGAAGGGCGAGAAGGTTGTCGTCGATGTACCCGTTCACGTCACCGGTGAAGCCAAGTCCGACGCACTCGTCGTGACCGAAGCTGCCACCGTGCAGTTGGAGGCCGAAGCGACCCACATCCCCGAGTCGATCGAGGTCTCGGTGGAGGATGCCGAGGTCGGCACCCAGATCACTGCTGCAGATCTGACCCTGCCCAAGGGCTCGGTCTTGCTCACCGAAGGTGAGCATCTGATCATCAATGTCATCCATGCGCCCACCGCGGCAGAGGTTGAGGCCGACCTTGATGCTGCCGAGGCCCAGGCTGCTGAGGCCCCTGCCGCCGAGCCTGTTCAGGAAGAGAGCGAAGAGGCCTGAGCCGCCTCTTCGGCCGCTCAGCCAAATCCGTGGAGCCTGCGCAGGTGTGGCTGGTCGTCGGGCTGGGCAACCCCGGCCCGACGTACGCCGCCACTCGGCACAATGTCGGCTATCTGGTCAATGATGAGTTGGCCAAACGCATGGGCGCGAGCTTTCGATCTCACAAGAGTGGTCGGGCCGACGTTGTTGAAGGCCGCCTCGCCCCTCCCGGGCAGGATGCCCCCAAGATCGTGTTGGCTCGACCGCGCAGTTTCATGAACGAGATCGGTGGACCGGTCAAGGCCTTGGCGACCTTCTACAAGGTGCCGGCCGAGCGGATCATCGCAGTCCACGACGAGCTCGACATCGACTTCGGCACACTCAGGGTCAAACTCGGGGGAGGCGACAACGGGCACAATGGCCTGAAGTCGATGCGCTCAGCCTTGGGTACCGGCGACTTCTATCGGGTGCGAGCTGGCATCGGTCGGCCACCAGGTCGCCAGAATCCCGCTGATTTTGTGTTGTCCAACTATTCCTCCGCGGAGCGCAAGGAGCTCGACTTGCAGATTGTGGAGGCGGCTGACGCGATCGAGAGTCTTATTGAAAACGGGCTCGAGTTGACCCAGTCGCGCTTCAATCGCTGACCGACACGAGACACTCACCGATAGGCTCATCGACATGCCCGAAATGGATGATCACAGTTTCGCCGCCTGGGCGGCCGAACAAGCTGGCGCACTCCTGCTGGAAGTCCGCGGTCGAGGCTTGGAGGGGACGGCGCTCAAAGATGCCGGTGATCTCGCTTCGCATGAACTGCTCATGAGCCTCCTTGCCACTCACCGCCCCGATGATGCGGTGCTGTCGGAAGAGGAACATCGAGGCACCACCAGCGCCCATGACCGGCGTACAGCTGACCGGGTCTGGATCATCGACCCGCTCGATGGCACCAGGGAGTTCTCCGAACCACCCAGGGATGACTGGGCGGTTCACGTGGCCTTGTGGGAGAAGGGCGCACTGGTTGCTGGAGCAGTAGCCCAACCCGGTCTTGGCATGACCTTCAGTACGGGTGCGCCGCCTGTGGTACCGCCGACGACGGCAGGGCACCCACGGATCGTCGCTTCGCGATCACGCCCACCCAAATTCGTTGAGTCCCTGGTCGAACACCTCGATGGTGAGTTGATCGGGATGGGATCGGCTGGCGCGAAGGTTATCTCGGTGGTGCGTGGGGTCAGTGACGCCTACGTACACGCCGGTGGCCAGTACGAATGGGATTCCGCAGCGCCAATTGCTGTGGCTCGAGCGGCTGGCCTGTTCACCAGTCGGGTCGACGGCAGCGTGTTGGAATACAACCAAGATGACGTGCGCCTGCCCGACCTCGTGGTCTGCCGCCCTGAGTTGAGTGAGGCGATCCTCGGGTTCTTGGCAGCGCACGGCACCGACTGAGCCAACAAGTGCGGGCGGGGTTGAGATCCCCCGAGACAATTGATTGTTACTCGACGTAACGGCAACTAGGCTGGCGCAATGACGTCAACACCAGATCCCGCGGCCCCATCAGATCTCGGTCCAGCAGACCCCGAGCACGACCCCAGTGCCAGCTATGCGCTCGACCAGCAGATGGTGCGTGAGCTGACCAAGCGGATCGTTTCGACCAGCGGCGAGGCCGCTGCGACGTACACCCCGCTGACCGGTCAGGCCCTTGCCATGATCCCGCAGTCGAGCGACGCCGATGTCGACCAGGCATTTGCCCGGGCGCGTGAGGCAGCTCGGGCGTGGTCGCTGACCTCCATCGAGCACCGACAGCGACTGCTACTGCGCCTGCACGATCTGGTGATGCAACATCAGGCCGAGATCATGGATGTGATCATCTGGGAGACCGGCAAAGCGCGCAAGCATGCCTACGATGAGCCGCTTCACATAGCGTTGACGGCGCGCTACTACGGCCAGCGCACCAAGAAGATCATGGGCACCCACAAGGCAATCGGGGCTGTGCCAGGGCTGACTCAAGTGGAGATCAACCATGTGCCCAAGGGTGTCGTGGGCATCATCGCTCCGTGGAACTATCCATTCTCTTTGGCTTTGTGCGATGGCATTGCCGCGATCGCAGCCGGCAATGCCGTGGTGATCAAGCCTGACTCGCAGACGGTGCTCACCGCCCTGATCGGTGCACGCCTGCTCGAGGAGGCCGGTTTCCCCAAGGATCTGTGGCAGACCGTGGCCGGTGCCGGCTCCAAGATCGGCCCGGAGATGATCAGCCGGGCCGACTACATCTGCTTCACCGGCTCCACGGCCACCGGCAAGATCATCGCCAAGGGCTGTGCCGATCGGCTGATCGGCTGCTCCTTGGAGCTCGGCGGCAAGAACCCAATCCTGATCCTGCGTGATGCCGACATCAATCGGGCAGTGGAAGGCGCGGTGCGCGCCACCTTCTCCAACGCTGGACAGCTTTGTGTCTCCACCGAGCGGATGTACGTCGCCGATGCGATCTATGACCGGTTCAAGGAAAAGTTCGTGGCAGCGGTCAAGGCGATGACGCTGCGCCCCGGACTCGACTGGGGCAATGACATGGGCACCTTGACCGGCCCCTCCCAACTGGAGGCGGTGACCAAGCACGTCGAAGATGCCAAGGCCAAGGGGGCCACAGTGCTCGCCGGTGGTCGGGCACGCCCGGACTTGGGCCCCTACTTCTATGAGCCGACCATCCTTGAAGGGGTCAACCCCGAGATGAAGTGCTTCGGTGAAGAGACCTTCGGGCCGGTGATCTCGCTGTATCGCTTCACCGATGAAGCAGATGCGATCGCCCGAGCCAACCAAGGTGAATACGGGCTCAACGGCAGCATCTATTCGCGCGACACCAAGCGAGCCAGAGCGATGGCCAAGCGGATCAAGTGCGGCACGGTCAACGTCAACGAAGCCTTCGCGGCCACCTTCGCCAGCATTGATGCGCCCATGGGCGGGATGCGCGAGTCAGGCCAAGGTCGTCGCCAAGGGGCTGAAGGCCTCTTGCGCTACACCGAGACGCAAGCTGTCGCCGTACAACGGCTGTTGCGCTTTGGCCCGAGCTTCGGCCTCAACGACAAGAAGTTCGCTGGCGTGATGACAGCCAACTTGAAGTTGCTCAAGAAGATCGGTCGGCCGTGAGCGATTTCGACTTCGATGTCATCATCGTCGGCTCGGGATTTGGAGGCTCGGTCAGCGCGCTGCGATTGACCGAGAAGGGATACCGGGTCGCAGTCATCGAGGCCGGTGCTCGCTTTGAAGACAAGGACCTGCCCGACACCTCCTTCGACATGAAGCAGTATTTGTTCATGCCAGCACTGGGGATGTACGGCATCCAGCGCATTGACAGCGTGCGTGACTGCCTTGTGCTTGCGGGGGCGGGTGTGGGCGGCGGCTCGTTGGTTTATGCCAACACGCTCTATGAGCCGCTCGATGCCTTCTATCATGATCCATCCTGGGCGCACATCACCGACTGGAAACAGGAGTTGGCGCCGTACTACGCCCAGGCCAAACGGATGCTTGGGGTGGTGGACAACCCACTCTTCACGGCCAGCGACAAGGTGATGAAGCAGGTCGCCGAAGACATGGGTGTGGGCGACACCTTCCACACCACCCCGGTCGGGGTCTTTTTCGGGGGCCCCGGCCAGACAGCCAAGGACACGGTCGCCGACCCGTTCTTCGGAGGGGAGGGCCCAGATCGCGTGCCGTGCAAGCACTGCGGCGAGTGCATGACTGGTTGTCGGCACAACTCCAAGAACACCTTGGTCAAGAACTACCTCTATTTGGCCGAAAAGAATGGCGCCAAGGTGTTGCCGTTGAGCACGGTCACTGAAGTCCGCCCACGAGCCGAGGGCGGCTATGACGTCACCTTCGCATTCACCAAGAATCACAAGGCAAAGCGCACCCTGAGCGCCGAGCAGGTGATCTTCTCCGCAGCGGCCTTGGGCACTCAGAAGTTGCTCCACCAGATGAAGCAGGAGGGCACGCTGCCTCACATCTCAGATCGGATCGGCTATCTTGCCCGCACCAACTCCGAGTCGATTCTGGGTGCGATCGCCCCCAAGGATTCGGGTGTTGACTTCACTCACGGGGTGGCGATCACATCGTCCTTCCATCCAGATGAAGACACCCACATCGAGCCGGTGCGCTATGGCAAGGGCAGCAACTTGATGTCGATGCTGCAGACCGTGATGACCGACGATGACCTGGGTCGGCCGCGTTGGCAGACCTGGCTTGGTGAGATGTGGCGCCAGCGCAAGAATGTCCTCGACCTCTACGACATGAAGCACTGGTCGGAGCGCACCGTGATCGCGTTGGTGATGCAGACTGTCGACAACTCGATCACCACCTATGTGAAGAAGATCCCGGGCACCAACAAGTGGTACATGACCTCCAAGCCAGGTTATGGAGCGCCGAACCCAAGCTGGATCCCGGTCGCCAACAAGGCCGTACGCCGGATGGCCGAGATCATCGGTGGCTACCCAGGTGGCTCGATCGGTGAGCCGTTCAAGCGCCCCTTGACCGCGCACTTCATCGGCGGGGCCACCATCGGTGACTCACCCGAGAGCGGAGTGGTAGACCCCTATCAACGCATGTTCGGCCACCCCGGCCTGCATGTCGTTGATGGTGCGGCGATCTCGGCCAACTTGGGGGTAAATCCATCGCTGACCATCACTGCGCAGTCTGAGCGGGCGATGGCATTTTGGCCCAACAAGGGTGACGCCGACCCGCGCCCAGAGCTCGGCCAGCCCTATCGCCAGATCAGCCCGGTGGCGCCCAACAGCCCTGCCGTGCCACCAACGGCCCCCGGGGCGCTGCAGCTGCCGATCGTCTCGGTGAGCTAACCGCGGCGCCCTTCCACCTACGCAACTGCTCGTCGTACTCCGCTCTTCTGAGCGCGGCTATGCGGGCTTGCGTCATACGTTCTTCTGGGTTTCGGGCGGACGTCATCCGTTCAGAGCGCATATGGCCACGTAGCGCATGACGTCAGGAGACACTCGCGCGGAGCGTATGACGTTGTGCCCCCCACGGATGACGTCATGTCGGTCGGTGGAGCGGTCTGGCCGAGGGGCACGGCCAACTGCCCGCCTGTTTCAGAGATGCCACAGGGCCCGGTGATTCGGGGAGAATCCGGGCCCTGTGGTGCTCGACATGATCGAGCGCAGAGACCCAGCCTGGGAGAATCAGGGCCTCTGTGCAGGTGAACGAGGCCGTGGCCGGGGAGGTTACGGATTGGTCTCGAAGATCGTCTAGTTAGACTCAGGGTCGTCGTACGCGCGGACGCGGCCGACTTCAGAAAGGGCCCGTTTTGACCAATTCACCGAGCCATGACGTGGTGCTCGTCGTCGATTTCGGCGCGCAATATGCCCAACTGATCGCGCGGCGAGTGCGTGAGGCACGGGTCTATTCCGAGATCGTGCCCCACTCGATGCCGCTGGCCACGATGTTGGCCAAGAAGCCGAAGGCGATCATCTTGTCCGGTGGGCCAGCATCGGTTTATGCAGATCAGGCCCCAGCGGTCGATCCGGCCCTGTTCGAGGCTGGAGTCCCGGTCTTCGGCATGTGTTATGGCTTCCAGGTCATGGCTCAGGCCCTGGGTGGAGAAGTGGCCCGCACCGGCACCTCCGAATACGGTCGTACGACGGTCAAGGTCACCAGCCCGGGGGTCCTCCTGGCTGATCTGCCCAGCGAGCACAAAGTCTGGATGTCGCACGGCGACGCCGTACGCCGAGCACCTGACGGGTTCGCGGTGCTCGCCAGCACCGACGCCACCGAGGTGGCGGCCTTCGAAGACACCGAGCGACGCTTCGCAGGGGTGCAGTGGCATCCGGAGGTGATGCACACCGAGCACGGCCAGCAGGTGCTCGAGCATTTCTTGGTTAATATCGCGGGCTGCCGCCCGACCTGGACGATGGTCAATATCGTCGAGGAGCAGATCGAGCGGATCCGTGAGCAGATCGGTGACGGTACTGCGATCTGCGGCCTGTCCGGTGGGGTCGACTCTGCGGTTGCGGCCGCGCTCGTGCAGCGGGCGATCGGTGACCGGCTCAAGTGCGTTTTTGTCGATCACGGTTTGTTGCGCAAGGGCGAGGCCGAGCAGGTCGAGCAGGACTTCGTGGCTGCGACCGGTGTCGACCTCCATGTGGTCGATGCCGAGCAGCGCTTCCTTGATGCGCTCGCGGGGGTCACCGACCCTGAGGAGAAGCGCAAGATCATCGGGCGCGAGTTCATCAGGGTCTTCGAGGCGGCCGAGGCCGATGTGCTGGGTGAGACTGCAGCCGAAGGTGCCAAGGTCGCCTTCTTGGTGCAGGGCACCCTCTATCCAGACGTGGTTGAGTCAGGTGGCGGCGAAGGCGCCGCAAATATCAAGTCTCACCACAATGTCGGTGGCTTGCCCGATGACCTCGAGTTTGAGTTGGTCGAGCCGCTTCGGGCGCTGTTCAAGGACGAGGTGAGGCTGGTTGGCGAACAACTCGGCCTGCCAGCCGACATCGTCTGGCGCCATCCCTTCCCCGGCCCAGGCTTGGGCATCCGGATCATCGGTGCTGTCGACAAGGAGCGCCTCGACATCTTGCGCGATGCAGACGCGATCGCTCGCGAGGAGTTGACCCGGGCTGGCCTCGACCGCGACGTCTGGCAGTTCCCTGTGGTGCTCTTGGCCGATGTGCGCTCGGTCGGCGTGCAGGGTGACGGGCGCACCTACGGGCATCCCGTCGTACTCCGCCCAGTGAGCTCTGAAGATGCGATGACCGCCGATTGGTCGCGGCTTCCCTATGACCTGCTCGAGCAGATCTCGACCCGGATCACCAATGAGGTGCGCGAAGTCAATCGCGTCACCCTCGACATCACCAGCAAGCCCCCCGGCACGATTGAGTGGGAGTAGACCCATGAGCGTAGTTTCAGTCGCACGAGACCTGTTGTTGAGCTTTGCCATCAAACGCACCGGCGGCATCGATCTGAGCAAACTCGACAAGATCCCCGACTCCTTGGCCTGGCCGCTGCAGCGTGACGGACTCGCGCCGACGCAGCGCCTTGAGGAAGCCCGGGAGAGCGACCCGGTGCAGCGCCTGACGTCATTCATGGGCCTTGAGGTCTGGCTGGTCACTGGGTACGACGAGGCTCGCGAGGTGCTCGGCAATCCACGGCATT